>CAJICI010000078.1_pt1 | contig 11625 bp, 8 predicted proteins | sample 9199571 | NCBI WGS metagenome assembly CAJICI01 (sample SAMEA7708329, study PRJEB35096) | sediment metagenome | biome: marine neritic benthic zone biome [ENVO:01000025]; feature: sediment [ENVO:00002007]; material: shallow marine sediment [ENVO:03000034] sea grass bed [ENVO_01000059] ...
GATTTTTTGTAGGGTTTGTTGTAGTCGTTTTTAAGCTCCCGCATGGCAAACAGCACCCGCCGATGGACGGGCTTGAGGCCATCGCGTACATCCGGCAGCGCCCGGCCGATAATGACACTCATGGCGTAGTCGAGATATGATTTTTTCATCTCCTTCTCGATACTGATTTCGCTGGTTGGTTCGCTTTGAATCATTTCAACTCCTCCCCCCTGCCGGGGGGGTTATGTGTTAACTAACGGTTCTATGAACAAAAATGAGGCTATTCCCCACTTCTATTATAGTAATAGATTAATCTGGGCGCATTGGAGTACTGGTTGAAAAGCAGCTGCCTTCTGACAGCGATCCAATACTCCATTACGCCAGTACTCCGTTTTTGATAGACCCGTGTAAAACATGGATTATTAGGCTTGCCTGAATAAGGGTTATAGCTCCGTTAACCAATAACTGTTTTATCAGTGTCAGGTTCAACGATGCTCTGGTAGCTGGATTCATATATATCAGCCAGAGTCAAAAACGCCGTCACCACCAGGGGGCCATATATAATCCCGAGAATGCCGAACAGCTTCAAACCGCCGATAATGGAAAGAAAAACCAGCAGGGTATGCATTTGAACGCGCTTTCCCACCAGTTTAGGTTTGAAAAGGTATTCGATCCCGCCCGAAAGTACGATGTAAAACACAATAAAAAAGATGCCGGCTGCCAGCCGCCCCTGCAAAATTAAATACAGTGCCGCCGGCAGAAAGACCGCCCCTATTCCCACGATCGGCAAAAAGGCCAGCAGGGCCATGATCACCCCCCAGAGAAATGGTGATCGAAATCCGAAAATTGCGAATAGAATTCCACCAAGAGTTCCCTGGATCAATCCTCCCAGGCCATTGCCGAGTAAAACGGCTGTGGCCATATCTTTAAATTTTTGAATGATTTGTTCATCCTGATCATCCGGCAGCGGAGATATGCCGACAATATAGGCGGCCAGCCGCTGACTGTCGATCAACAGGTAAAATACGATCAACAACATGAAGAAAAAGTTCACGATGAAATTGAAAATATTGGCCGTCATGAACCTCGCCTGCTGGTAAAGAAAAAGTCCCACAGCTCTGCCAACTTCTGTGATGCTGCGGTTGAGGTCATCACCGGTGAATTTGATGCCGAAGTTCGCCAGGATACCGTTGATTTTTTCTATGATTTCACTTTTGCCGAGCAGTTCCTGGATCGGATTGTTCAATACCGCTTCTCTGGCGGTCAGATACAGGTCGTAGGCCTCATTCGCTAAAATGCCAACAAAGGCGGAAACCGGCACAAAAAGGACGAAAAAGATGATGATACAGGTTGTCAACGATGACAGTGTCGCATTTAATCTTCGATGCAGAAGCCGATAGACCGGAGTGAACACCCCTGTAATCACAATGGCCAGAACGATCACCGATAAAAAAGGCCACAGGAGCCATCCCAGCAAAATACAGGACACGATAAACAAGGCCAGGAAAAACCATAAAATTAGGTCACGCGGCGATGAGGGGCTCAAAATACCTCCCGAATGATAGTGGAACGATTGCAATCTGATTTAAATTAGAGGCTGTCATAAAAAAAAATTTTGGTTCAATGCCGCGGCGGGGCGGAGTTTCTAACCGGAGAAATACATCAGTATTTCGAGGATTAGAGACGAGTGCCCAATCCCGCCAAAGGCGTGAGGCCAAACGACATTTTTAAGGCAGTCTCTAAAAAAAAGCCACGGCGTATTAAACCAGTAAGCACTGGACCTGGGCCGTGGCGATAATCAATTCGAAATTTTTAAATCAGACGCGTGCAGACGTTATCTACTTAAAAAGACTCCGGCAATCGACAGAAGGATAGCCTCATAAATGAATACCGGGACATAATTCCCATGAAATATTGCGTAGGTGATTCCTCCGCCAATAATAGCCGGCACGCCAAAAAATACCAGAATTCCCAATTTTCGACCAGCGCTCATCCCAGTTTCCCTCCTCCATCAACGGTCCCCGCAAGCACCTTTTTTTGCTCAACAAAATCAATGGTGTAACGCATCTAAAAATTCAAATAAGTATTAGCAATAATTGAGAATAAAGTAAAGAAAAAAATGCAAAAAAGGTTCCGTGGTCTGGGTTCTGGGTTCAGAGGTTAAAATGCGTTCTGAGAACCAAAAAATGTTAAAAAATGGTCCACCTCTCTTAAATGATCGACCGGATAAATTCTGTATATATTCGTAATTAAATATTCTCTGTTAAACAGATTCTTCCAACCCTGAACCCTGAACCCTGAACCTTGAACCTGGCGCGCTAGCGCTCGACGATCATCGCCATCCCCATGCCGCCACCGATGCACATGGATATCAACCCGGTGTTGTAACCCTGGCGCTTGATATGATTCATGCCGGTAACCATCTGGCGGGCACCGGTGCATCCGATGGGATGCCCGAGAGAAATACCGCTGCCAAGCTCGTTGGGTTGGTCATTTTCAATACCAAGTTCACGCATGCATCCGATGGCCTGAGCGGCAAAGGCCTCGTTTAATTCGATCATATCGATATCGTCCAGTGTCATGTCGGCCATTTTGAGTGCTTTTTTAATAGCCGGCACCGGTCCCAGCCCCATGTATGCCGGATCAAGACCGCCGGAGGCAAAGGATTTTATCCGAACAATGGCTTCAAGCCCAAGTTCTTGAGCCTTTTCGGCGCTCATCAGCAAAACTGCGGCCGCGGCATCGTTAATCCCGGAGGCATTGCCGGCTGTAACGGTGCCGTCCTTCTTAAAGGCCGGGCGCAATTTCCCCATTTTTTCCAGGCTGGTATCCATGGGACGCTCATCGGTATCAAACACGACGTCGCCTTTGCGTGTCTTGATCACCACCGGAACAATCTCCTGGGTAAAAATGCCCTCGTTCATGGCGTTTTTCGCCCGGGTATGGCTTAATACCCCCAGTTCATCCTGCTCCTGCCGCCCGATATCATACATTTCGGCAATGTTCTCAGCAGTGACGCCCATATGATAACCGTAAAATTTTTCATAAAGCCCGTCGAAAACCATCAGGTCGTAGATATCTCCAACACCGGTCAACTCCATCCGATGACCCCAGCGCGCTTTCGGCAGGGCCATGGGGACCTGGCTCATATTTTCCATGCCGCCGGCCATAATAACGTCGGCCGAACCGGTCATAATGGCAGAAGCCCCCAATGCAATAGCCTTAAGCCCCGAACCGCAGACTTTGTTGAGTGTAAAGGCCGGGGTTTCCTTGGGAATTCCACCGCCAATCATGGCCTGGCGGGCAGGATTTTGCCCCTGGGCAGTCTGGAGAACGTTGCCCATGATCACTTCGTCAATCGAGACTTCAACAGCATCATCGCTCCAGTCATAGGATTTATTTTCAAGGTCTATCATTCCCTGATCTTTAAGTTTTTCAGGCGCAACCGCCATTGCTGCTCCTGCCACCGGCTTCAGATCTGCCCGCTTCAGGGTATCTTTCATTACAACACCACCAAGGTCAACAACCGGCACATTCATCAAACCGCCGCCAAAATTACCAATCGCGGTGCGGGATCCGCTGACAACAACAACATCTCTCATTATCAATACCTCCTCCTATTAGAATTTCAATGTACTCAAGAACTGGATTCTATACCATACTCTTAAAGACCAGGTCAATAAACTGGAATTCCAAATTTCAAGCACCAAATCCTAAGATTTCAGGTGTCAGGAGTCAGGTGTCAGGGGTCAGTTTCTGGATATGCCGGTGTTCATCCTGACACCTGAACATTGACACCTGAAACCTTACCCGGTGCTTGTTAATTGGAATTTACGGGGTTCTGATCACATTATTGATTTCTAATCTTCCTGGTCTTTTCGGGACGCCCTTCTATGGCTATTGCGAAGTTCCCTCCACTTCTCCAGGCGCTGCCGGATGACCTTTTCATGGCCCCGTTGGCTAGGATCGTAAAAGCGTTCCCCTTTGAGCTCTTCCGGAAGATAATCCTGGGGACTATAGGCGTCTTTGTAGTTATGGGCATATTTGTAATTTTTACCGTAGCCCAGATCCTTCATCAGCCGGGTCGGTGCATTGCGTATGTGCAGCGGCACCGGCAGTGATCCGGACTTGCGAACAACGGCCTGTACTTTTCCATAGGCAGAATAAATACTGTTGCTTTTGGGGGCCGTTGCCAGGTATAGAGCGGCCTGGGCCAGCGCCAATTCGCCCTCGGGATGCCCTAAAAATTGAAAGGCCTGCATGGCGTTCATGGTCAGGGTCAGGGCCCGCGGGTCTGCATTGCCAATGTCTTCGGATGCAAATCGAACCATACGACGGGCGATATAAAGGGGGTCTTCACCGGCTGCCAGCATTCTTTCCAGCCAGTAAAGGGCCGCATCCGGATCACTGCCCCGCAAGCTTTTGTGAAAAGCGGAAATGGTGTTGTAATGTTCTTCGCCGGCTTTGTCGTATGCCAGGGCTTTTTGCTGTAGCGCGTTTTCCAGCTCCGCTACTGAAACCACCGGCTGGCGATCATTGGCCGAAGTCCGTTCTATCAATGAGGCCACAACTTCGAGGCTGTTTAATGCCATCCGGGCATCGCCATCGGCAACCCGAATCAAATGCGTGAGCGCATCGGGTTCAAATTTCATGTTTAAACTGCCGAGCCCCCTAGCGGGATCATCAAGAGCGTTTTTAATGATGTCACCGATATCTTCGGCCGAAAGCATTTTCAGGGTTATGACACGACATCTGGACAGCAGGGGTGAAATCACCTCGAATGACGGATTTTCGGTGGTGGCACCTATCAGCGTGATAAGTCCGCTTTCCACATGATGCAAAAATGCATCCTGCTGGGCCTTGTTGAAGCGGTGGATTTCATCGACGAACAGAACGGTTTGCTTGCGGTATAGTTTCAATTGGTTTTGAGCTTCGGCAATGACACCCCGTATTTCTTTCACACCGGAAAGCACTGCCGAAAAATGAACAAAGAAGGATCGGGTGGCCGACGCAATTATTCTGGCGAGGGTGGTTTTGCCGCAGCCGGGCGGTCCCCAGAAAATCATGGAAAATATGCGATCCTGCTCAATGGCTGTGCGAATAATGCTGCCGGATGCCACCGCGTGCCGCTGGCCCACAAACTCATCCAGGTTTCTGGGACGCATGCGCTCCGCCAGGGGTCGGGTGGCGTCCGAAGCTTTTTGCGCGTGATAGTCGAATATGTCCATGTTAAATTCCTTCGGAATTTAAAGAGCGTTCGCCTGCGGCGAACTTTAGGATCTCCGCCTTCGGCGGTTTAAGGAGCGCCCCTGCGGGGCTTTAGGTTTGCGGCAAAACCTCACTATCGCTTTCTTCGCCTCAAACCGCAAGGCCGAAGGCCGGTCCTCAAGTCCCGCTTTTTTTGGCGGGACGGTCCTAAAGCGCAGCGCTCCACGCCAGGCCTTTTCCTAATTAATTTTTAAAACGCTGACAACCGTAAACCCACCACAACCTTATTTCTTCTTTTGCCTGGCGTGCCGGCCTTCCCGCTGCCTGAACAATAACCGAATCGGTGTTTTACCCAGATCGCTGTCCTGACGCAGCTGGTTGAGCAGGTAGCGTTTGTAGGAAAAATGAACCGCCTGGGGGTAGTTGACAAAACAGACAATGGTCGGTGGCCGGGTGGATATTTGGGCTGCGTAGTAGAACTTTATCCGTTTGCCCCGATGCAGTGACGGCGTATTTTTTTCGATCGCTTTTTCCAGAATTCGATTTAACCGCCCGGTTGAAATCCGCCGGGTATACTGCTCATAAACCTCGTCAACCAGCTTGAAGATTTTTTTTACCCGCTGGCCGGTTAACGCCGATATGGTCATGGCAGGCGCAAAACTGAGAAATTTTGCCTGATCATGCAATCGCTCGTAATAGTCTTTGACGGTGTTGGTGTCTTTTTCCACCAGATCCCATTTATTCAGCAGCATGATGCAACCACACCCCCGGTCGTAGGCATAACCGGCAATGCTGATGTCCTGGTCGGTGATGCCCTCACTTGCATCTATCACCATCAACGCCACGTCGCACCGGTCAAGACTCCTCAACGCCTTGATGATGGAAAACTTTTCAAGCTTTCGCGACACCTTACCTTTGCGACGAATCCCGGCTGTATCAACAAGCAGGTAGGATTGGTCATCGATCGTACAAACCGAATCGATGGCATCCCGGGTCGTGCCGGGGATATCGCTGACCAGCAACCGGTCCTGCCCCAGAATTCGGTTAATCAGCGAAGACTTGCCCACATTGGGCCGTCCGACGACGGCGATCTTAATTTTATCTTCAGCCTGTTTCTGAGCCGTCCCGGCTGCCGGGGTGGTTAATGCGCCGGAAAGTTCGTCAAGAAGGTCTGTGAGGCCGTAACGATGCTCGGCCGACAACGGGTATAATTTTTCCAGCCCCAGTTGATAAAAATCTGAGAGATAAATTTCCTGTTCAGCACCGTCAATTTTGTTGACCGCATAAAAAATCGGTTTTTCGACGCTGCGCAAGAGATCAAGGATATCCCTGTCAAATGGGGAAACCCCTTCCCGGCCGTCCAATAGCAACAAAATAACGTCCGCATCGTCAATCGCCTGGTGAATCTGGAAGCGGATCTCATCGGCGAAATCATCCCCTTCGGTAAATCCTCCGGTATCCACCAGCGTAAAGTCAATACTATTCCAGGTCGCATCGCCATAATGCCGATCCCGGGTTACGCCCGGAAAATCATCCACCAGGGCATTCTTGGTACGGGTAATGCGATTGAATAGGGTCGATTTGCCGACATTGGGCCGGCCGACGATGGCTACAATGGGTTTCATTTAGGGGCACCTTATATCCGGATATGGATACAGCTTGAATATACAGGAAGCAGATATCAGATTTTTAGATGGAATTTCAAGGTTAAGTTTGAGGTGCCCGGGTTCCAGGGTTCAGCGTTCAGGGTTCAAGGTTAATAAATGCGAATATCGATGGAATGAATTCTTTCTGTTCAATAAAATTAGATTGAGCAACGCGAAACCATCTTTCGAAATTCGATATTCGACATTCTGCGGCTCTGCGGTTCGTTTTACAAACCCTGAACCCTAAACCCTGAACCCTGAACCTTTATTTACGATACAGCGACTCCGCGACATTCCGGATATATTGTTCGTCAGAAATACCGTCTGTGGCCTCGGCGGGAAAAGCGACCAGCGATTTGAAGTGGTCGGCAAGGCTCTCGAAAAATACGATGCGGTTGCGGGGATCCAATTCATCCCGGCGCATCAGGGCCTGGAAGGCAATGCGCGCTTCGGCCGGCGAGACATGCTGGCGCAATCGCGCTTCCAGGTGAGGATAGCGGCGGAAGGAATTGTATTTACCCTCAAGTAGTTGATCCAGATCAGGCTGGTCTATCGGGGGATTCCACACAACGATGGTATTGGCGACGATATCACCAAGCCGCTGGGCCCGCCGGCTGATCAGACAGGTAAGGCCGCCGACAAGATAAAGAATCGGCAGACTGTCGACAAATCGAAGCAGGTTGCGGATAACGATCTGGCTAAATTGCAAATGCAGCCCGTTCACATCACTGACCCGCAGCCGCAGCAATCGCTTCCCGAGAGTTTGTCCGTGCCAGTACCATTCCAGTGCGATACCATATCCGATTGAAACGACAAAATACCCCAGGATACTCGCAGCAGTTGCCAGATCGCTGCTGAGTATCCCCAGCAGACTAAACAGCACGGTCAGCAGTTTGTTAACAGCCATTATGGCCATAAAATCCACCGACCAGGCGAGAAAACGGGTAACCGGCCCGGCCAGCAGAAAGGAAAACTCAATGCCTTCCGGTGTCCGGATAGTCAGGGTATTTGTTTTATGTTGAGGGTTCATGAAATCCTGTTCACCATTTACTAATAAGTTCGGAGCCGCTCGTGTGAAACTACAAGTGGCCGGAAAAGTGAAATGATTGAACATTGACAGAATTCAATATTCGATCCGCCGGAGGCGGACAAGTGCTTGCTCGCCTATGGCGAGTTGGACGTTCGATGTTCGATGTTCGACGTTCTTTTTTTGCCCTTCCTTCCCGATCTTGCTAAAAACCAAACCAGCAATCCAAACTCAATCGCGCCAAACCCGATCTTAACCCCGTAGGGCAACACGGGTTCGTGATATTGCGAAAAAAATGCCTCAACAACGCCGGCCCAGACGAGCATCAAGGCAATACCCAGAATCAACGTCACCAGGTCGGCGCCTATCTTTCTGAGTCTCATCCTTAGCGAGATGGGTTTTCCCCAACCGATCAGCGCTCCGCCCAAAACCAGGCCTGCCTGCCCGGCCAGGACTATCGCGGGTATTTCAATGGCCCCGTGGGGTAGCAACCAGCCCAGCAGGAAAGTTGTCTCCCCAGCCATGACATAATCAAATGCCACCGCCCCCAGAATTACGCCGTTATAAAACAGCATGATCAATGTCCCGATTCCCCAGGTCAGTCCCATGGCCAGGGTAAAAATGGCCACCTTGGTGTTGTGGGTCATTAGTTGCGATGAAAATTGGGATTTGAGACCTGCGAGACGATCCTTCTCCGTGTTTTCTTCCCGGGCGACTCGATCGGAAGGGTCACCATGCAAATGGGTAAACGGCAACAGCACATCCTTTGAGTCTGGATCGACCAGCAATACAAAACCGCCAAAAATACTTCCAACCAGCATGGCCGCCAGACAAATCCAGAAAGCACGCACATGCCTGCGAAAGGTTTGCGGAAAGGTGGAAAAAAACCAGTGCAGCGGCGCAAGCCGATGGGGTCTGCCCCTGGTTTCATGAATCTCACCGAAAGCCCGCGCCACCAACGATTCAAGAAATGCAAGGGTATTGGGTTCAGATGCAAATGTTTTAATCTTTGCCAGATCCCCTGAAGTCCGCTGATAAAGGTAGTGAAAACGCTCCAGACGGGCAAGGCTCAATTTGAGTTCCGGACGCTTTTCAAGTTTATCCAGAACGGATTCAAGCTCGTTCCAAACCGGTTTTTCGTCTTTGATAAATTTTTGTAAATCGATGATCATAATAAATAACGGTTCAGGGTTCAGCGTTCAGGGTTCAGGGTTAATCCAAAGCGAACCGCAGAATTTCGAATGTCGAAGGGTGGATGCGCTTCGCGCTATCAATTTTAAAAGATAAAGCCGAGTCATTTATAAGATTCTATAATTCGCAATTATTTTCGCTGTTGCAGATTAAATTAGACAGCCATTCCTTCCTTCGACATTCTGCGGTTCGCTTTTCAAACCCTGAACCCAGAACCCTGAACCCTGAACCTTCCTTACAAAATCTGCCTTCTTTTTATCGATAAATATTTCGTCACCAGATCCGAACACATGTTTTCGTTTTCCAGCAGGTAAAAGCCAATGCCTCTTCGCTGAAGGAATTTCTCAATTTCACGCAAATGACGCCACAAAAGATGGCCGCCTAATTTGGTATATATGTCATCAACCGTATTTACCGATGGATCTGAAAATACCGGATCCGCACCGGCGGGTTTTAGCATATTGACCAAAACAAGATGCTGTCGGCTGATCAAATCAATATGGGCCGTAAAATTTTCGGCCAGCAACGGGTCATCCAGGTTCGTTAAAATAATCAGCAGGGCTCGACGACGTATATTCGTGGCAACAAAACTGAACAACTCACCAAAATCGGGGGTTACGCTGCGTGCCTGCAGGGTGTACAGGGCATCCCGGCAGGCATCGTAATGCGCCCGGCCGGTTTTGGCCCGGACGAATTTTCGAACCCGTTCGTCAAAGGCCAGCATTCCGAATACGTCTCCCTGCCGGTCTGCTGCAAGCCCCATCACCAGAGCTGCTGCTGTAAATCGTTCCATGATGGCGGTATAGCTGTTTCTTCCCGACCGGGTAGTGAGCGAATTTGGATTAAGCGGATCCGAATTTCTGGCACTCAGTCTTGATCCGTCAATGATGACATAAATTTGCTGGGTCCGTTCAATTTGATATACTTTTGTAATGGGAATCCCTCGCCTGGCAGTCGCTTTCCAGTGAATATCCTCGTAACTGTCACCTGGAAGATATTCGCGCAGTTGTTCGAATTCCCGCCCCTTACCCACCTGGCGCTGGGTATGAATTCCTATGCCGCGATTTAAAAATAAACCGGAAAGTTTTTTGCGCTCTCTGAGAAGGTCCGGATAAACCCGTATTTCGGATTGCAGCCTTTCGACCCGGCGCAGGGCCCAGAAACCGAATCTTGACGACGTTTCCAGATAGCAATTTTGCAGCCGGTACGAACCCTGCTTCAGCGCCCTGAACGGCCAATCTATAAATGAATTTGGCGTCTCTTCCGGCAGGTCGGTCACGCGATCCTGATGCCGGGAATAAATCTCGTCGGGAAACGCCAGGCCAAGCCGTAAACGTCCGGTCTTTAAACCCTCATTTTCGATTGACAGGGTTAATTGGCCTTCGCGTCCGGCGGAAAGACGCACAACATCGGGCAGGCTTACATGGATGCCGTTCAGGCAGTTACGCGAGAGGGCAACATCAGCAACCACCAGAATAAGTAGTCCCGCAGCCAGCACAATCCCGAAGGCAGTTGATCCGGGCACCAGTACAACCAGAATCGACAGCGGCAGAAAAATCAATCCAAACCAGAATAAGAGTTTGTTGGTGGGTACTACTCTCATTAACTCGCCTGCTTTTAAGTTATGCTAGGGTTTCCAATAATTTCTAAATCTCTAACCACACACTGCTTTTAGTTGATTGGTTGACTGGTTGATTGGTTGATTAAGTAAATGGATTCCAATCTAATTGACTATCCGACGTCCTTACAATCAACTCAATCAACTTATTCAACTTAATCAACTTAATAAACCCGCAACTCGAAACACGTATCCCGCAACACGTAACATGCAACCCGACTATCTTGGTACAGCCACACCCTTAAGGATTTCATCAATTACTTCGTTTAGCGTTAACCCTTCTATTTCAAATTCCGGGCGCAGAATCAGACGATGTTCCAGTACCGGCAAAGCCAGGGTTTTGATATCGTCGGGCGTGATAAAATCGCGACCCTGAATGGCGGCATGGGTGCGTGCAGCCAGGATAAAAGCCTGGGTGGCACGCGGCCCGGCACCGACCAGCACGCTTGGATGCTTGCGGGTTTGCCGGACAATATCGACAATATAGGCGCTCAATTCTTCTTTGACCACAATCGCCTCAAGGGACTCCCGCAATCGGCTCAGAACTTCCGGTGTCAAAACCTGTTTGACCTGGCCGCCTGCCAGCACGTTCTCGGGCGATTCCTTGCCGAGCATACGATTGGCAAGGGCCAACTCCTCATCCCGGCCGGGATGATCCATGGTGATCTTGAGCATAAAACGATCCTTTTGGGCTTCCGGAAGCGGGTATGTCCCTTCGTATTCAATGGGATTCTGGGTGGCAAACACGGTAAAATTGGGCGACAGTTCGTGGGTTTTGCGATCGATTGTCACCGTTCTCTCCTGCATGGCCTGCAGCAGGGCTGACTGGGTTTTGGCCGGTGCGCGGTTGATTTCATCGGCCAGCAAAAATGTGGTAAAAACCGGCCCTTTCACCAGGGAAAAAGCATCCTTCTGCAGATTGAATATATGGGTGCCGGTGATGTCAGTGGGCATTA
>CAJICI010000348.1_pt1 | contig 11616 bp, 9 predicted proteins | sample 9199571 | NCBI WGS metagenome assembly CAJICI01 (sample SAMEA7708329, study PRJEB35096) | sediment metagenome | biome: marine neritic benthic zone biome [ENVO:01000025]; feature: sediment [ENVO:00002007]; material: shallow marine sediment [ENVO:03000034] sea grass bed [ENVO_01000059] ...
AAATCCGAAATCGAGAGACCCTGAACTCTGAACCTGTTTACGTGGCTACTGCTGTAATCCCTTTCTGCTTTCCATGCGAGCTTTTAGGTTGGGAAACTTATTCATATCGGTATGAGGTAAAAAGAGGGCCGCGACATAGTTATCCATGTAAGAAGCCGTATCCGAAAGCTCAAAATTGGTCATTTTTTTAGTGACTTCGACCACATCGCGTCGAATACGGTTCGTCAACGAACTCATTTTGGCGCCCATCAGTGAACCGTTGCCGATAAATATCACTTTGGCAGGGTCCATTTCCGGCAGGAGACCGATGGTCATGGCTTTTTCAAGGTCGACGTAACTGCCGAACCCGCCGGCCAGGATAATTTTCTCAATATCCTCGATGCCCATTCCCACCTCGGTCAACAGGGTCATGCAGCCGCTGTATATGGCCCCTTTGGCCCGGATCAGATTTTCGATGTCAATTTCAGTCAGGGTGACATCCCTATCGATCTGGGTATCATCTTTCCAGGCCAGCACATATTCATATACCCCGTTGTCCTCGCGAATCCGGGGGGTGTCCAGATCACGGTCAAATTTTCCCAGGTTATTGATGATTCCCATTTCGAAGAGCGTGGCGGCCATGATGATCAGACCCGATCCGCAGATGCCTTTGGGGCGCACATTGCCGATAGTGATGAGCATGGGTTCCAGAGTTACGGGATCAATCGAAAAATCCTCGATCGCACCCTTGGATGCCCTCATCCCGAATTTTAAACCGCCGCCTTCAAAGGCCGGGCCCGCAGAACAGGCCGCGCAGGCCAGCCAGTCCTGGTTGCCGATCACGATTTCGGCGTTTGTTCCGACGTCCAGGTAAAGAGTCAGCTCGTCGGTGCGATAGATCCCGGATCCCATGACGCCGGCTACAATATCCCCGCCGACATAGCTTGAGACCGCCGGATAAATTAGTGCGGTGACATGACTGCCCAGATCCATTCCCAGTTCCGTGGCTTTTAATGGCGGATACAGTGTGGCGGCAGGGACATAGGGGGCACGGCGCAAGAACCTCGGATTGACCGCAACCAGAAGCTGGGTCATGGTGGTATTGCCGGCCAGAGTAATGGTCGAAATGTTTTCCGGATCCACCCCGGAGCGCTTGACGATGCGACCGAGGATTTTGTTGATGGTATTGATAACGACCTGGTTTAACTTTTCAAGACCGCCCGGTTTTTCGGCATAGACAATTCGAGTAATAACATCCTCGCCGTAGCTGATCTGGGGGTTAAACTCACCGTGCTCCGCCAGGACGTCACCGGTTATTAAATCGATGACCCTTCCGTATATCGTTGTGGTGCCGATGTCCATGGCAATGGCGTAACTATTGCCGGTTGTATCACCGGGTTGCACATTGATCAGCCGGGTCTTGCCGACATCGCGCACCGGCCTCACCAGAGTGGCCGTGACTTTAAAATCATCCTCGCGAATGACATCAGGCAATTTTCGTATCACCGACAGATCGACTTCAAGGCGGTGTTCATCATGTTTTAACTTTAGATAGCTGATCAGGCGGGTAATATCAGGCAGGTTGTCCTGGGCCGTGGGCTCGGGCAATTCCAAATATTTTTTTTCCACCGGGGCGACAAACAATCCTTTTTCTTTTAATTCATCAAAGTTCATTTCCCGGATGTGGGCGGTGCGCCGGGGTGCCGCCTGCATTTTGAGTACGCTTTGATCAATGGTGGATTCGACCGGGATCCGAACGACAAGATCACTTTTGACGATCGCCTGACAGGCCAGACGGTATCCGCTCGCCTGATCCTCTTCGCTAAGCTTTTCGGATATGCCGCCCTCCACAGTACCATCTTCTATCAGCACCCGGCATTTTCCGCACACGCCCTCACCACCGCAGGATGCATTAACATGAACGCCGGCTTCAAGGGCAGCACGGATAACCGTGTCGCCGTCTTCGATCTCAATTGCGGTCTCGTAAGGCAGAAATTTTACTTTATATGTTGTCATTTAACTCTCCCGCTGAGTTGAAAAAATCATTCCATCCTAAATAGCAGAAGACAGAAAACAGAGGACAGATGACAGATGATGGTCTGGCAGGAGTCCCTCGCTTTAAGCCTCAAGGTCTTCAGTTTGTTCGATTTAGCCCTATACCTTATGCCTTCCGCCTTATACCATTGAGTATCAGCATTGATTTCCGAAAATCCGATATTGGGATTCGAGCAGCCAATTTCGAGCTTCATACTGGTTCATTAAACTTGCAATTCAGCGTTATCATATCTCCATCATAAAAGGTATTTACTTTATAGGGCAGCTGGTTAAACAGCTTGACCATCCCCCGGTTGTTGGGCGAAGTGTAGGCCACCAGCCCGGAAATATCATTTTCCAGCGCCGCGGCGGCAAGCTTTTTTATCAGGATCTTGCCCATACCTTTTTTCTGAAATTCCTTGCTGATAGAAAATGCTACCTCAGCGACATTGGTCGCCGGATCGATCAGGTATTCCCCGATGCCCACCACCCGGCCGAAACCGAATTCGCCGACAATGGCAACCACGGTCAGGTCTTTTACATAGTCGATCTGTGAGACGCCTTCAACCTCTTCTTTGAGAAATGTGGTTTTCTCATGAAAAAACCTGGCGATCACGTCATTTTTATCGAGATTGTAGAAATGTTCCTGGATCCGCCGCTCATCAACCGGTTTGACCGGTCGGACCGTCACCGCCTCTCCATTGATATCAAGAATTTCTTCCAGATGGATCGGGTAGACACCGTGCATTGATTCTTTAAGGGTCCGGTCGGTGCTGAGAAGCCCCATTTTCTTTGCTTCATAAAAAAGCTCTTCCCTGAATTCGGGATGGGCGATGCTGATCAATCCCATGGCCCGTTCCTGGAAACTTTTGCCGAACAGGTTGACCGCTCCGTATTCGGTAACCACCAGATGAACGTCACCCCTGGGAGCTGCTACGGCTGTATCGCTAAGAAATGGAACAATCCGGCTTTTTTTGCCCTGCACGGCCGTCGACGGCAGCATAATAATGGACTTTCCGCCCGGTGACTGAACGGCGCCGCGCATAAAATCGGATATCCCGGTAACTCCCGAGAAGTGGCTGTGGGGCATGGCATCGGCCGCCACCTGGCCGGTTAAATCAATGGACATCGCCACACTCATCGCCACCATTTTATTATGCCGGGCAATGATCGCCGGATCACAGACATAATCGGACGGATGAAATTCAACTGCCGGGTTGTCATTTAAGAACTCATACAGATCCTCCGAACCGATGGCGCTGTTGGCCACCATCTTCCCGTCGTTAAATCCCTTGTTGCGGTTGGTGATCACCCCTTTGGAAAAAAGGTGCATGATTTCATCGGTCATATAAAGGGTATGGATGCCGAGATCGTTCCGATCCTCCAGAGCCAGCATGACGGACTCCGACGTCGTACCCAATCCAATGGCAATGGTGGAGCCGTCCTCGATCAGGCGCCGCGCGATCAGCCGGCCGATATCATTGGCGGCCGCCATCTCCGGATTTTCACCGATGGTCAGCAGTGATTCATCATGCTCCACAAAATAGTCGACATCGTTGACGTGGATGAAGCTGCGGCCCAGCACCCGGGGCATGTTGGAATTGACCTGGGCTATCACCAGGTCGGCCGATTGGGCCGCGGCCATGGTAATATCTACCGATACCCCCAGGCTCATCCAGCCGAAATCATCCGGCGGCGAAACCTGTATCAGCGCCACATGAACCGGCAACAGCCGGCTTTTAAACAGCCGCGGAATGGCCGACATGTTGATGGGGGTGATAAAGCGCATGTTGCGCGCGATCCCCTTGGGTTTGGCGGAGCCCAGATAGAAGGATCGAATGTTGAGGCTGTGGTCTTTGGATTTATTGGCAATCAGGGTCAGCGGAGCCGTTTCCAGCGTCATCAGGCGGATAATCTCGATATCCCTGAATTGATTTGAAAGTTCGGAGAGTTCACGGACCAGATGCTGCGGTTCCCCGCAGGAGGAGCCGATAAACACCCGCTGTCCCGGCCTGATCCGTCTCAGGGCCTCCTGGGCACTGCATTTTTTTTCGATATATTTATCCGGCCAGTAGGTTGTCAGGGCCATTGAATAATCCTCCAGGTTGAGGTGAATTCCGCTACTTTAACCAAGTTTTACCGCTAGAAAATCTCAATTAGCCTATTTGAAATGGATTGGCAAGGACTACCTGAGGACAACATCGGCATTAGTACTTGACTCGAAATATTCTTTTACATATATAAAAAGTTTTAACTGTCCTGATGATTTTATCCCTTTGAATAAATTTATATTTTCGGTGGGCACAACTTATGAATGCACTCAAAAGAATCAGCAGCTGGATAGATTCAATCAACAGGCATGTCGGTCGCCTGGTGGCCTGGGTCAGCCTCGGTCTGGTGATGGTCATTTTTGTTGATGTGACCATGCGCTATCTGTTTAACACCAGCTTTGTCTTCACCCAGGAGCTGGAATGGCATCTGTTTGCCTTTATATTTCTGATCGGAGCCGGCTTCACCTTGCTCCACGACGGTCATGTGCGGGTGGATATATTTTATCAGCGCCTGGGATTTAAAGGCAAGGCATGGGTGAATTTCGGCGGCGTGCTTCTGTTTCTCATTCCCGGGTGCCTCATGGTCATCACCACATCCTGGAAATTTATGATGAACTCGTTCGTGATTCTGGAAGGGTCTCCGGATCCCGGGGGCATCCCTTTACGTTTTATCGTCAAAGGCTGTATACCGGCAGGCTTTTTCCTGTTGCTATTACAGGGAATTTCCCTGGGAATCCACAGTTTGCTGCAGATAATGGGAATCGAAACTGAGAAGGGAAAGGAAGCCTGATGGAGTATCTGGCGGGATGGATGTTTCTGGCGCTGACGATTTTGCTGATGATCGGGTTTCCGGTGACCTTCACGTTGCTGGGCACAGCACTGGTCTTCGGTTTGATCGGTTTCGGGTGGTCCTTTTTTAATCTACTCCCTCTTCGCATCTGGGGTGTGATCACCAATATCACCCTGATGGCCGTTCCGCTCTTTGTCTTCATGGGGGTGATGCTGGAACGATCGGGTCTGGCAGAAGAACTGCTGGATACCATGGGTATTCTGTTCGGCCGCCTGCGCGGCGGGTTGGCCATGTCGGTGGTGGTGGTCGGCGCCGTGCTGGGTGCTTCCACCGGGATTGTTGGTGCTACAGTGGTCACCATGGGTCTGCTGGCCGTCCCCACCATGCTCAGGCGGGGTTACCAGAAGGAGTTGGCCACCGGCACAGTGTCCGCCTCCGGTACCCTGGGACAGATCATTCCCCCGAGTATCGTACTGGTGCTGATTGGTGATATCGTCGGTGTCCCCGTCGGGAGTTTATTTATTGGTGCCGTCCTGCCGGGCCTGCTCCTGGTAGGGCTTTTCATGACCTACATTGTGATTATCGCCATTGTGCGCCCTCAGGACGCACCCGCCATATCAAAGGAGGAGCTTGCAGCAATTTCCCCCAGAGAACTGGCGGCCAGGGTCGGCCGGGCCCTCATCCCGCCGATGGTTTTAATCATCGCCGTACTGGGCTCCATTTTTGCCGGGATTGCCTCCCCGACGGAAGCCGCGGCCGTGGGGGCAGTGGGCGCCACCATTCTGGCGATTGCAAACAGAAAATTCAATCTGACCCTCTTGAAGGAGGTGATGGAATCCTGCGTAAAATTGACCTGCATGGTCTTTATTATTTTATGCGGTGCGGCGGCTTTTGGCCTGGTTTTCCGCGGCCTGGGCGGCGACGGCCTGGTGCGCGGGTTTCTGGCTGGAATTGCCGACCAGTACAGCCGGGGAGCCGTCCTGGCCATCGTGATGGGTGTTATTTTTATCATCGGCTTTTTCCTGGATTTTATCGAAATCACTTTTATCCACGTACCGGTGCTGGCGCCCATTATGATTAATGACTTCGGGTACGATCCGCTCTGGCTCTGCATCCTGCTGGCAGTTAACCTGCAGACATCTTTTTTGACACCACCATTCGGGTTTTCCCTTTTTTACCTCAAAGCGGTCACGCCGCCCGAAATAACCACCGGACATATATACCGGGGTATCATCCCCTTTGTTTTGTTCCAGCTCATCGGACTGGCGGTAGTGGTATTTTTTCCGGAACTGGCCACCTGGTTGCCCGGGGTGGTGTTCGGACAATAATATTACACATTAATTTAAAGAATTTAATTAATAATAAGGAGCAGTTGCCGCCAAGCGTCTATCGATCGTGGAATATCCCCCATCGTCACGCGGGGCATGACTTCGGCGCGACAGGCTGGAGTGATGGAGTAATGTAATCAGGTAGTCGGCTTTGCGACCAGTACTCCATGCTCCATTATTATTTTAATACTACGATCCCATGGAAGTTTAGGCTTATTTTTGCTCATAGGTCCGCAAATTTATAAGAAACCTTGACTAATCTGTAAAAAAAAATTAGGTTCAGAGGCGCCATTTATTGCGGGATCGGATCTGACGGATAGGAACCCGCCCGGCAATAAAGGCAAGGCATGGGAGCGGCGGCTTGCCACAACGAAAGTTCCCCACCCTGTGCAAAACCATCTATATCAGAAAAGGAGGTTATTAATGAAGCGACGTGATTTTCTGAAAAAGGCCGGCATTGGAGCGGCGGCCGCGGCTGCGGGTATCACCGGACTGGTCGGCTGCGCCCAGGAAGCGGAACAACCGAAAGAAGCCGCGGCTCCGGCGGTAGTCCCCAAGAAACACTACAAATGGAAAATGACCACCACCTGGCCTGCCGGACTCCCGGTCCTTCAGGAAGGTGCTGTCCGGATTGCCAAACGCATCAAGGAGATGTCCGATGGTCGGTTGGAAATAGAGGTTTTCGCCGGTGGTGAACTGGCACCGCCCCTGGAGACCTTCGCGGCCGTATCCGACGGAACCGTGGAATGCGGCACCGGTGCGGCCTATTACTGGGCCGGTAAGGAACCCGCCTGCCAGTGGTTTGCAGCCGTCCCCTTTGGCATGAACGCCCAGGGTATGGCCGCCTGGTTTTACAGCGGTGACGGCCTCAAGTTGTGGGAAGAAACCTATGCGCCCTTTGGCGTCATCCCCCGTCCCGGCGGCAACACCGGCGTGCAGATGGGCGGATGGTTTAACAAAAAAATAGAATCCATCGATGACTACAAGGGCCTGAAAATGCGGATCCCCGGTCTGGGCGGCAAGGTGGTGGCCAAGGCCGGCGGCACCGTGGTCCTGGTGGCCGGCGGAGAAATCTTCACCAACCTCGAGCGCGGCGTCATCGATGCCACCGAATGGGTGGGCCCCTACCACGACCTGAGAATGGGCTTTTACCAGGCTGCGAAGTACTACTACTATCCGGGCTGGCATGAACCCGGGACCCACCTGGAGTTTATCTTCAATAAAAAAGCGTACGAAGCTTTGCCCAAGGATCTCCAGGCCATCATTGACGCCGCCTGTGCCGAAAATGACATCTGGGCCCTGGCCGAATTCGACGCCAACAACGGTGCCGCCCTGCAAACCCTGATCAATGAGCACAACGTGCAGGTGTTCAGGTTTCCGGAAAAAGTCCTGGATGCCCTGCGTCCCCTGGCCCAGGAAGTCGTCGAGGAAGAAGCGGGCAAATCACCGATGGCCAAAAAAGTGTACGAATCGTTTAAGAATTTCCAGAAAGTCGTCGGCACCTGGGGCAGTTTATCTGAAAAGTCCTACTATGACATCATTGCTCCCAAATATGTCGGATAACAGTTAGCGGCTTATTGATAATCATTAATGCAATCGCCAGCCGGCGCAACCTACCCGGCTGGCGATTTTTTTTTGATATGATACTCCAGGATCAGACTATCCAACGCATCTTTTCGTCTGCTGTAATCACCACGGTTATTGCGGTTTGCTGTGCCTGTTCAACCACGCCGGCAGACAGTCAGCCTCCTGCGGAAGATTGCATCGGTGAGATATCACGCAGGATCCGGGAGGCTCCGGACAAAGAATACCTTCAGACCCTTGACGGGCATAAAGTAAGGCTGCAGGAATTTTTCAGCCAGTGCCGGGACCAGGCACCGGATTGTGTCCTGTTTGAAAAATTTTATCACTGGGATAATGAAATCAGACAGGTGGAATCCAGGTCGAACGGGGGGCCTGTCGAACACCGGATTCGAGCGTATTATAATCCGTTGTCGATCTGTGAGCCGAAACGGGTTCAGCCCGGCCGGACCCATGGCGATGTGGCTGAATTTTATGACACCGCCGGCCGGTTCATGGGTTTGGCCGTTTACATGGGACAGGGGAAGTACTATTTACTCTATTATTCTGGTTATAGTAGTTCGCCAATTACTCCCTGATAAGGTCCCAGTACCCCCGTTGGATAAATTCCAAATTACAAGCACCAAATAACAAATAAATCCCAAACTTCAATATCCAATGACCAAAACGGCTTCGGATCAAGTCTGTTTGGGTCATTGGAATTTGGGTATTGGAAATTATTTGGAATTTGTGATTTGTGATTTGGAATTTAAGAACGTTTAGTCAGCATCTTCATCCCGCTCTTCCTCGATCATCACTGGCGAGTCATCCAGCGGGACCTCCTCCACTTTTCGAAGTTTTCTCTCTATTGCCCTGGTGCGGACTTCGGCCTGACCGATGGTGTTCGATGCTTCCTTGAGCTTCTTTTTGGTTTTAGCCAGGACATCGCCGAATTTTCCAAATTCGGTCTTGACTACTCCCAGCAGTTCCCATACCTCACTGGAACGTTTTTCAATGGCCAGCGTTCGAAACCCCATCTGCAGACTGTTAAGCAAAGCCGCCAGGGTTGTCGGACCGGTCACAACAATTCGGTATTCGCGCTGCAGGATATCACACAGGCCCGGCTGCCGCAGCACCTCTGCATAAAGCCCTTCCACCGGCAAAAACATGATGCCGAAGTCGGTCGTGTAAGGCGGATCGATATATTTTTCCTTGATGTATTTGGCCTCTGCCTTGATGCGCCCTTCCAGGCTTTTGATTGACTTTTCGGACTGCTCTTTGTCCGCAGCCTCCTGGGCGTCGAGCAGCCGTTGATAATCCTCCTGGGGGAATTTGGAGTCAATGGGCAGCCAGACCACCGTTTGTTTATCACTATCCTGACCCGGTAGCTTTATGGCAAATTCCACCCGATCGTTGCTGTTCTTCTTGGTAGCCACATTGACATCGTATTGATCCGGAGTCAAAATCTGCTCCAGAATATGGCTCAAACGAATCTCGCCCCAGGTTCCCCTGGTTTTTACATTGGTCAGCACTTTTTTCAGGTCACCCACACCGACCGCCAGGCGGCGCATTTCACCCAGCCCCCTGTATACCTGCTCCAACCGCTCGCTGACCTGCTTGAACGACTCGCCCAGGCGCTTTTCCAGGGTTGATTGTAATTTTTCATCAACCGTGGCGCGCATTTGCTCAAGCTTTTTGGTGTTGTCCTCCTGGATGGCCCGCAATTGGGTTTCAATCGTCTGGCGCATGGCCTCCATTTTTTCCTCGTTAAGTTTGGCCATGGCCACCAGTTGCTTGGAAAAGGAGTCCAGCTGGTCTTTTTGTACGCGGATATTATCCACCATACGCTGCTGCAGCGACTCGCTTGAAGACTTCAGGGCCGAACCAAGCTCCTGTCTGGCCTGAAGCTGGCTGTGAGCCGTTTCTTTGCGATTGGCGGTTATCTCGTCTTTTACGACATGCTCTACCCTCTCCTGCTTATTGACCAGAGCCCCGACATCATCCTGAAGCCGGGAGATCACATCCTCGGGTTTGCGCCGAATTAGAACAATCAGCAAAATAAGGGCGGCCAACACCATGAGGGTCGTAAACCCCAGGGTCAGCGCCAAAGCATGAGCAACAACAAAATCCACAAATTTGGTCAACACCTGGTCCATCAAAGTCTCTCGTGGCTATATTTTGATAACATACTAAAAATACTATTATTTCAAATACTGAGGTGAATTATAGAGAATAGGTATCGAAGCGTCAAGCATGAAACAATGAATGAATAATGTCAAATTACTAATGACTAATTGTGGAATTCGCTTCGCTCTATCATATTCTAAAAATCGATCCGCCGCAGGCGGTCATCAATTATTCATTATTCATTAGTCATTTGACATTCGATTTATGCTGCCGATATAGTCCGCGAAACTGATGATAAGTCAGTCCCAGTGTTTCGGCCGCTTTTTTCTGGTTGAACTTTGATTGGACCAGAGCCTGTTCCAACATTTGGATTTTCAAGTCCCAAACCGCCTCTTTCATCGGTTTTTCGATCCGACTGACATGATCGAGGGAGGGTCCCGCATCATCCGGACTTTCGGCTGGCAATTCCGTCGCCTGCGTCCGGGTTTTGTAGGGCGAGCGAAAGGGATCAAAAACAATATCGCCTATCATTACCGAGACTGACCGGTAGACGGCACGTTCAACAACGTTTTTCAGCTCCCGAATATTTCCCGGCCAATTATAGTTCTCCAGTGCCTTAACGGCTTCAGGACTAAATTCCGGGATCTCCTCCCTGCCCAGCTCAATCGCCATGCGCCCGGCAAAATAATTTGCCAGCAGCAGGATGTCTTCCTGGCGATCACGCAAGGGCGGAACAATCAGAACTTCAAATGACAGTCGATCCAGCAAATCCTGCTTGAATCGATTATCGGCTGCCAGTGCCTTCAGATCAGCGTTTGTGGCCGCAATGATACGCACATCCACGTCAATGCTGTCCGGGCTTCCGACCCGCTCAAAAGAAAAATATTCCACCACCCGCAAAATTTTTTCCTGGACCTCAAGGGGGATGTTGCCGATTTCATCCAGAAAAAGAGTCCCACCGTCAGCGGCTTCAAATCGGCCGATTCGCCGGTTGACAGCCCCGGTGAAGGCGCCCTTTTCATATCCAAACAACTCGGATTCTATTAACGACGGTGACAGAGCAGAACAATTGAGTGTCAAAAAAGGTCTGTGCCACCTTTCTGAGAGATAGTGCAGGCGGCCGGCTGCCAGTTCTTTGCCGGTACCCCGCTCACCGAAAAGCAGCACCGGACGGTTGACGGGAGCCACCCGCGACAGACGCTCCTGGAAATCAAGGAATTTCTCTGATTGTCCTAAAGCTTCAGTGCTTCGGGTGGGGGTTTCGCTGCTGTACCGTTTTTCAATATCAGATTTCATTGATATATCTCGAGGTTCAGGGTTCTGGATTTAAGGTTCAGCGTTCTGAGTTCAGGGTTCAGGGTCTCTCGATTTCGGATTTAGGATTTGAGATTTCGGATTGATCAGAATTGTGTCTTAAACAAATCTTAAATCCGCAATCCCAAATCCCAAATCCCAAATACATTAACCCTGAACCTTATATGACCAACCATTAGCCAATTCTACTAACTTTTGGTAATAATTACCACACACCGGTTTTGCATGTCAACACAAAAATTCAATTTTTTCAGTTAGTTGTCTCATTTTTATCTTCTGGCATGATTCATGCTCAATCCAACGAGCAACGACAATAGAATACTGGAGGAAACATAATGGGAATTTTCACAAGATTTCGTGATATCATCAGCTCAAACATCAATGCCATGCTCGACAAAGCTGAAGACCCGGAGAAGTTGATCAAATTGATGAT
>CAJICI010000174.1_pt1 | contig 11554 bp, 8 predicted proteins | sample 9199571 | NCBI WGS metagenome assembly CAJICI01 (sample SAMEA7708329, study PRJEB35096) | sediment metagenome | biome: marine neritic benthic zone biome [ENVO:01000025]; feature: sediment [ENVO:00002007]; material: shallow marine sediment [ENVO:03000034] sea grass bed [ENVO_01000059] ...
CCTTAAAGCATATTCAGGGGGCGTTTGTGCTGCTGGTGGAAGACAATGAAATCAACCAGCAGGTGGCCAGGGAAATCCTCGAGGGCGCCGGTCTGATTGTAGCCCTGGCCACCAATGGCCAGGAGGCCGTCAATGCCGTACAGGAAACCGAATATGATGCGGTGCTCATGGATGTGCAAATGCCGGTGATGGATGGGTATACCGCCACCCGCAAAATTCGGGAGTGGGAAGAAAAGCTGAAAGCTCATAGCTCAAAGCTTGAAGCAACAGACATACCAGAAAGTTCAGCCTCCAACCGCCAACCCGCCACAAAGAAGGCGGACAAGCCTCTAACCTCTAACCTGCCTATAATCGCCATGACGGCACATGCCATGGCCGGCGATGAGGAGAAAAGTCTGCAGGCCGGCATGAACGGCCATGTCACCAAACCCATAGATCCGGATCAGCTGTTTTCAACCCTTCAGAAATGGGTCAAGCCGGCTGAGAAACGGGCCCGGGTCCAACAGGCGAAAGGGCCTGATGAACTTCCTGAAGCGGATAAAACGGTGTCACAGGAAGATGCGCTGCCGGAATCCCTGCCCGGATTCGAGTTATCATCCGGTTTAAAGCGCATGGGAGGAAACAGGGCTTTTTACCGAAAACTGCTGCTCGATTTCAGCGCCAATTACACCGCGGCAGCCGGCGAAATCCGAAACGCACTCGATGCAAAGGATTTTGAACAAACCCGGAGCCTGGTGCATAATCTCAAAGGACTGGCCGGAAATCTTGCGGCAAATGAATTGCAGGCGGCCTCCGCAAATCTGGAAAAACTCGTCAAAGGAGCCGAAAAGACGACCCCTCCCGACGGGGAGTTGGATTTAAAATTCTCAGAGCTTGAAAATGCCCTCAACCGGGCACTGGAATCGGTGCGAAGCCTTGGCGCACCCGCTGAAAAAAACACCTGTGAACTATCCGATGAAGAAATTGCAGCCATCCCCACTGAATTCGCGCAGGACATTGCCGGACGCCTGCGCGATGCAGCGGAAATGGGTGATGTCATGACGCTGAACGCCATCGCATCAGAAATTAAGAAGCATTCGGATTCCTGTATACCCCTCAGCAACCAGGTTATTCAAATGGCGGAAGATTTTGACCTGGATGGTATCCAAAAATTAGCCAACGACCTGGTTTCATGTTGATGATTCAGGCCTTTTATAGCATCAGATGTCATACATTGAATTTTGAATTGCGGCGGCCTTTGACCCCTTTTTGTTACGTGCCCGGACTATGAGCGGTTTCCTTACCTTATTGGAGCGGTTTCAGATCGCCGAGCACGGTGGGTATCAGCTCCGACACGGTGGGATGAATATGCATGGCCCGCTGTATCACCGTGTAAGGCTGTTTGGCATACATGATATCCAGAATCGAGTGGATCGCCTCGTCACCGCCGACACCTAAAATGGCGGCACCGAGAATTTCCTGGCTGTCGGCATCCACCAGGATTTTCATAAATCCCCGGGTTTCTCCTTTTTCAACGGCACGGCCGATGTTGGCCATGAGCCTTTTACCGATCAGTGCCCGGCGACCCGACTGCCTTGCCTGCGCTTCCGTCATTCCGGCGCGCCCCAGGGGCGGATCGGTGTACAGACCGTAGCACAGAATCCGGTCGCCGGTTTGACGGGGGTCATCGTCCAGCAGATTGGCGGCAACAATCTCAAAGTCGTTGTAAGATGTGTGAGTAAAGGCCCCCTGCCCGTTGCAGTCGCCCAGGGCCCATATACCGGGAACGTTGGTGCGCAGCTGATCATCCACCCGGATATATCCGCGATCATCCATATCCACACCGGCTCTATCCAGACCCAGGTCATGGGTATTGGGAATGCGTCCAACCGCCAGCAGCAGATGCGATCCGGTCACGGCTTTATCGCCTTTATCGCAATCCAGCTTTACCCGGACTTTATCGCCATCTTTTTCTGCGGCCATGCACTCGGCATTGAGCCGAAGGTTGACTCCTTCGTTTTCCAGAATTTCCTTGACTGCTTCAGAAACATCTTCATCATCGCGCGCAATCAGGCGCGGCCCTTTTTCAACTATGGTCACCTGACTGCCGAACCGGCGATACATTTGACCGAACTCAAGGCCGATGTAGCTCCCGCCGATGATGATCAGATGTTCCGGCAGGTAATCCACTGCCATCATGCTGGAATTGGTTAAATAATCCACGGAATCAATCCCCGGCATGGGCGGAATATATGCACGCGCACCGACATTGATGAATATTTTGTCCGCCTCCAGAACATCATTGCCGATGCTGACAGCATAAGGGCTTTCAAACCGGGCGTGTCCCTTGAAAACGGTCAGGTTGGATATATCCTTCATCCAGTTCGGAATTTCATGATTGGAGCGGCCCGCCACGTCATCTTTGCGCTCCTTGACTTTTTTCATATCCACACCAACGGTGCCGTCGATGATCACTCCGAAATCCGCGGCGCGTCGGGCCATATAAGCCGCACGGGCGCTGGCCACCAGGGTTTTGGTCGGGATACAACCCGTGTTAACGCAGGTGCCGCCAAACAATTTACGCTCGATCACAGCCACTTTCATTCCCTCTCCGGCCAGTCGGGCTGACAGGGAGGGCCCGGCCTGACCGGTCCCGATGATAATTGCATCAAATTTTTTCATTGGTCTTTTCTTTCATCTCTTCCAGATAATCCAGCAGTTTACATTCTAGCAAAACTCTAAAACCGGAAAACCTGGCTGTCAATGAAGATGACAGGAAAAAGGGAAGACAGGAATTTGACTGGAAGTGTTCTGATGTATAATACTGATATTGAGTGTGGATTATTGGCAATAGTATTCGATCCAGATATTCTCATCATATCGCAATTTGAGTAAAATTGTGATTATCAGGATATACCAATCAAGAAAGGAAAGCATATCTACATATGCGCAACAAAGCTATAATGTAAGCAATTAAATTCTCAAAGCCTTAATTTTTATAATTGTAAATTTTAGCTATCAATTCAAACCTAGATTCGACACCCATCTTTCTATATACGTTGTTCAAATGCTTCTTTACTGTCTCATCGCTTATAAATAGCGCTTGAGCTATTTCTTTATTTTTCATCCCTTGAGAAACTAATTTGATAATATCCTTTTCCCGTGGTGAGATGAACTTAATTTCTGATAATTTAGAGCCTAGATACATCGGGTTCGATTTTGCTAATTTTACTGAAGAATATGATTCCGCTTTCAATAGCTCATCTAGTGTATTTTCAATAAGTTCTGAGTTACCCATTAAAAAATTTGCTGCATGGTTGTCTGATTTTTTTGACTCCCACTTTAAAAGATAAACACAATGATTAGATCCAAATTTTACGTTCCGAACCATTTTAGGCTTATCATTCAAATTTTCAATACTCTCCATTTCACAATTACATACGCATTCGTGTTCAACAATATCGCCGTTGGCTTTCCATACATATTTTGGGAATGAAGCACTCAAACCAAGATTTAATAGACAGCCGTGTCTGTGGGCCATTTTATTATCGTTATAAGAGATTTGAAACTTTATCTGGTTTTTTTTAACTCGTTCTATCTGCATTTTAAAAAATTTTGCCTGCAGCGAACTAAGTTTAGGCATAAATTTGACCGTTAAGGTGGGGCTAAGCAACAGGCGGATGAAGGATGAATAAGCGCCTCTTTGGTGACTCCAACCTTCTATTCCAATTTTATACATTATAAAGGGGTCGTTGAAGATTTTCTCGCATCTTTGAAATATTTCAACAACTAAATCCCGAGAAACCCAATTTTTGGGGTTTTCAATATAATGCTTTTCAACAAGGCCGGATGTTAATAGATCAACATTGAATCCGCGGCTACCAACATATTTAAGAATAGGGATTACGGCACGGCAGGAGACGTCATGGTTCATAACAGTTTATTCCAGTATCAGGTCCGAATTTAGATAAGATCAGAATTAGATTTTTATTAATAACCTGTTTATGACCCAAAAATACCACTAATGGGTAATTGACCTATCTTGGATAGAACTTTAAAATATAATCAGATTGCGCAAGGAAATCGGTTAACCGAAAGGTTCCGATCAGGGGCTGCACCCCCCTGATGCGTTTCTTGCGCAATCTCTATTTTTATAAAATCTACTATAGTATGTCAAGAAATCCAAATTAGACTACTCGATCTATCCATAATCATCAGGAATCTATTATTTTATTGGGCGCAATAATCTGTTTTCCAGCTTTAATCATTAATAAACACCTAATATTATCAAGGAGAGAGAAATGATTAAAAAGGAACTATTTGGCATGTTGATCATAATTGCAATTCTTATTATTATAACTCCTTTGCGTGCCGCTGAAGTTGATTCTTTTTTCTACGAATACCTTGATCACAAGATACTTCTATGCAAATCAAAATCTTATCGCATCGATTCCAAAAGCGAATGCATACGCAAAACCGCCCACAAAAACGCTCGGAAGGCGAAGTTTTTAAAGCTGAATAAAGAACGTTTAGTCCGGGAGATGGTGGCCGAAAAGATCCAACCAAAACCTTATAAAATAGATTATTTCCTGAATGAACGTTATAGAGACAAATGGGTAATGAATTAATTTATAGATAAGGGCTTAGTAAAGATATCCTATACTGAGCACTACGACCATTATTCCTTGGCCCACTAATTTCCGAGCAAACAGGGAAATGTTGGCAATAGTGCCCAGTCATCTAATGATGCAAAAGGTTCTGTATTTCCCGATGATAGCCCAGGTATCGGGCAAGGGTTGTGTCATTTTTTCCGTATTTTGGAATCGTCCGCAATATCCCTTAAAATCGTTCCTCAGCCTCTATTTATTCATTAATGGATACGATATCCTCAGTAATGATATCCACGAGACGATCTGCATAAATAATAATCCGCTCTTCTAGTGCGTGCAGTTCATAGTCTTTGACAGGAAGATTCAGCTCAATCGCCTCATCATCGGCAAGGCCGCCGCGAATATGTTTTTCCATTATTGCAAGGATGCCTTCCGGCAGTCCTATAGCTTTGCCCATCTCAGCGCCAATTTTTCCATGCTCAATCTCATGTGTTTTGGCTTTGCCCAGATCGTGGAATAGTTCACCCCGCCCGATGAGTACAAAATCCAGATCTTTGTTTGTTTAGTATGCAATTTCAAGCGCCTTTTCAGCGACCTTTACGCAGTGCGCAATATCCTCTTCCGACACCCCGGCATTGCTCAGCAATTCGACATCGGTTTCCTGAATGGTGTATTTTCCCATATTTAATATCCCTGACTTTTCCTAATTGAAAGATACTTCTTAGATTTAGTTTTGATTAAAAAAATTCATTCAAATACAATTGTCCATCCATATTCGAAGTTTAAACAATGTGCAGAATTGGGTAAGTATGATGCAATTGACCGGCAGATAAATCGGTTGAAGACTTTTTGGCAATCGAGTACATTTGTAAGGCGGCAGTCTCTATCCCATGGTGGATCCGCATCTGATGCTGATGCTGATCCAGTTGCTGGGCGATGAGTATTGGGTCTGGGACAAAACAGCAGAAATTGAATTCATAAAAGCCAGCAAACATAAAGTCACTTCAATAATAAAAATTTCCAGTGATGACCTGGAAGAAATAAAGCGTCAGACCAATGATGGAGAGAAGTATTTGCATGATTTCGTGATAGAAATTAAAGATGAACAAAACGATCTGGTGGCGAAAATCAAGAAAATACTCTATACCCGCAGAAAAAAGCGTGCCCTGCAGGTTTGACAAATATATAGAATCTCTATTTTGGGTTTAAAAATGGGTGATAGACTCCACTGAACAGAAGGACGACATAATTCATCGTAACCAGGTTTCCTCTGCCGGGCTATCGACAGAGGAAAACGATCATTAGTCCCCAAGCCATAGATAGATCGGCATTAATATGTACGGGTCAATTTTTCTCCTTCGCACACCTCCTCAACCCTTTCGCTGACGAGATAGCCCTTCTCCCATTCACGCTTGGTCACCTTGCGGCATTTTGTTTGCTCATCTTCCGGTCCGGGAATGGCTTCAATTGCACGTTCATTAGTATCATCATAATAGACCACCCTTCGATTGGTCAGAGCCGCCTCTCTGGCAATCTGGTGTTGCTGGTCAACTGCGTTGCCGACAATGGCGCCGAGCATGGTTCCCACACCGGCTCCGATGAGGGCGCCCCTGCCGTTTCGGCCGATAAGCGCTCCGGAAAGCGCCCCTATGCCGGCCCCGATGGCGGCACCGCGCTGGGTGTTATAGCGGCCGGGATGGGCGGTGGCGCATGAAACTAAAAGCACCAGTGCCGTTAACATAACGAACCCATTTCTTAGCTGTTTCATCTTTCCCTCCTCCTTTTGAAAAATACGGCATTACAAATATTCTTCTACCTGTAGTAACAGCGTTTAGTAATTAAGACGCATGACAAAGAGAAGTAGTTTACAAAAACCCAATAATTTCGCTTAATAATTATAAACCGTGATCTTATCGCTCAACGCCATGAACGGGTAATGGCGACCCTGCGGGCGGTTGATATCGGTGACGGCAAAGCCGTTCTGCTTCTCCCAGCCTTCTGAAAGGGAATGGCTTTTTATCAATCGTGATAAATCCTGCGAGTAGATCTGGAATTTCAACCTGGAATAGAACACTTTCCTGCTGGGGCTGGTCACTGCCAGAGGGTTCTTATCGCTCATCAGGCGCTCGAAAGAATAAAGCAAAACCTCATTGCGGCCGTCGCCATTATAATCATGAACACCAACGATCCGGCACTCCCCGGCAGATGATATTGACTCAAGTGATTTTTTTTGTAACAGGTTCAGGCGGCCATCCAACCGGTATAACGTCATCCGATTGTCAGCTGCGTAAACAACTGCTTCGCGGTTTGAAGCAGATGAATCAATCGCCATACTCAAAATGGAATCTTTAGTGTCAAAGCGCTGGATAATTTTTCCGGATTTGGAAATCTTGAAGATCCCGCCTTCATCTTCACGCAGCTTAAAAGAGGTATATTTGTGGGCGTACAGGTATTTGCTATTGGAGGGATTTGAACTGTCCAGCTGGAGGCGAACGCCGGTTAAATGTCCGCCCACCGGTATCCCCCATCTGGTTTTACCCTGTCCGTCGACACTGATAATATAGGCCTGCCGATCCCGGGTTCCGTTATGTTCTTCCCAGTTGCCGTCGTTCGAACTATATGAGCTGATGACAATCTGGGGGCGCCCTTCCCCGTCTTCCCACACGACGACGTTCTGGGGCAGGGGGCCCATAAGGTAGCGCCACATTTCGGCCCCATGGCGGTCATAGACAATTATTCCGCGGGGTTTCAGCATTCGAATCGCCGTTGTGATGGCAATAACTTCTTTGCGGCCGTCCAGGTCAATGTCAGCCAGCCGGGCGATTCTGCCCCTGCCGTCAGGTTTGCCCCTGTAGTAGTGCTTGATTCTTCTGACATGATGCCAGACCTCCTGCCCGCCGCTGTCTAACAGGATCAGGTGAACGTCGGCATCATCTACGCCCGACAATCCGATGGCCGGTTGTGAATTCCAGTCGTCGATCAGATCAATCGTAATCGGAAATTCGAATCTTCTTTCCCATAGGGTCGACCCGTCGGCCTTGATCGCATAGAGGGTGCTGCCGGCAGCGGTAATAAATTCCTCCCGGCCGTCGGCATCCAGATCATAAGCAATTGAATTCGAATAATTCCAGACAGTGCGATGGGCAATGGTCAACATCTCAAACGGTTCTCGCCGTTGGGATTCCGGTCGGTCGGATCCAATTCGAATGGGAATGGGACGGCCGGCCTGCAGGCTGACCTTTTCCATATACAACGTTTGTCCGCCTTTTTTGACGATGATCGTGGTCGGCCCGGCCAGTGCCGCCAGACGGTGCCGGCCGGCCTTTAAACGATGCCCGATCTCGGTGTTTCCGGCCCACACATCAATTCCGTTGATCCGCGTGTCGATCAAAACGGTGGCATGGTCCCTGGCAGCAGGGGCATGATAGAAGATAATATCACCGTTGCCTTCGATATAGCCGAACTGCGGTGTCTGGCGGCTGTAGGATTGTTTGGTGATGCTGGGACGCACAGTGGCATATATCTCGGTTGCGGTGATGTGCCCATCGGAATTGATATCCGCGGCGCCGTTCAGGGCCGCCAGCAAATGATCGGTGAACAACCCGTGGCCTTCGGTTTCCATGGCCTGCTCGTCGCGACTGCCGGCCGTCAGGATTTGAATACTTCTGGTTTGCATCATTTTTTTGATATAAACGGCATCCTGCGGTGAATGCCGCTTTATCGAGCGGGTCAGGCCCAGGCCCGAATAGCAGGAGTCAAACGCCAGCAGAATATGTTTGGCCTTAATCTTCTTGATGGTATGATTCAACTGATCCATCGCCAGCATGGTGCCGCGCCAGTCATATGCATCTGCATCGGCAGGCACAATATATCCTCTTTCCCGCCCTCCCGGCAGATCCTCCGTCTGACCGTGGCCGGCAAAATAAAACACCACCCGTGAGTTCGAATCCACGGATTTGCGAATCCGCTCCAGCCGGCCCAAAATATTCTTTTTGGTGGCGTTTTGATTGGTGAGGGTGTAAACCGTAAAGCCCTTTTGCTTCAGAACCGCCCCAATCTCACCGGCATCCCTGGCTGCATATTCAAGGTTCGGCCAATGATCATATCTATTTATGCCGACAATCAGGGCATGCGACGACGAGTAGCCGGCTTGAAAAACCTCCGCCAATGAAGCGGTCGGTCCCATCATACAGATCACAATCAATATGATCGGCACCCGTCGCAGAAAAAATTCCCTTATTTGATTACCACGGCGCATCATTGCATTCTCATGTCCTTTTGCGGATAGCTGGTCAGATTCAGCGCGGCCTGCGCGGCATCGGTGCGTGTCGCCGCACGGTTGGACTGCAGCCCGCGGACCCCGACCAGCCGTTCCAGATTGGCGAATAATGTAGAGTCGGGATGAATATCTTCTTTGCCCAGAAACATTTCAAGGGCCGGCGGTTTGCGGGTAAATGCAAATAATTTAACTGTCTCCGTCCCAAACGGCCAGTGAGCACGGAATCTGCCCTTCAAAATGCGTTTTTCTCCCGGCTTCAGAGGCTGAAGCTCAGATGTTTCGAAGGGATGCAGCACATGCACGGCGCCGGATGGATCAACATCGATCAGGAGTAAATAGGCCGGCTTTTCGGTACTGATCTCAAATCCAAAGACTTCATCCTCACCGATAATGCTCTTCTGGTATGATCCGATCAGTTCGATGCCAACGTTAAATCGCTGCTGTGGATAAATCAGATTGACCAATGGCTGAATCCGCAGATGCCGTCTGATACGATCCTCAACCTGGTGAATATCATAGGCGATGAACCGACAAAGCGGGTGCCGGTTTGGCAGTGCCAGAACAACCGCATCGCCATCGCTGATGATGATCAGATCGGGGGAATCGTTAACGATGATGACACCGTCAATCTTTGAAACATGATCCGATACAAGTGGCAAATTCTCTTCAATCCAGACCCGCACGCTGGGCTTTGATGTTGCCGGTGTTGCGGGCTGCAGCGCCAGTCCGCGACCCGAACGCACGAAAAAGGCTTTTGCATGCAGGTTATCAGCGTTCCCACCCTGCTTGGGCAATGCCTGGGGTGTCTGCTGGAAACGCTTTTGAACCAGAGATCTTAACGCCGTATACAGCTCCATCTGGCTCCACTGACCGTCATTGTTGGTGTCTATCTGCACCTGGCCGTCCAGCACCCTTAAGAGCGAATCCGTCAGGGCACCGTGGGGCTTCCCGTCGATGGTCGGATACAGATAGAGAAGGTCACGCTGGATGTCTTTGGCGATCTCGTTTTCCGATGAGGCTGAAATATAAAATATATTTTGGTATGGATAGGGGTCATCCTTGATTAGATTTTTTTCAAAACTTCCGATAGATCGTTCCTCGTTAAAGACACTTCTTGAATCCAATTTAATATAACGACTGAGGTTTAAGGGATTGTCCACGCCGGCGGATCGAACCGCGTTGCCTGAAAAGCAGGTGTCAAACACCATGAGGACCTGCCGGTCCCGATCAAGTTGTTCAAGCACCGGACGCAAATCGCGCCTGCCGACAATCAGCTGGGACATCAGCGTCTCTATAGACTCGCCGGGGTCCGCACTGAAATCGGCCGGTACCAAAGCACCGGATCCATGGGGCAAGGGCAGGGCCATCAGATCGTCTCGCCGACTGGTCCCATGACCGCTGAAATAGATGAAGACCCGGTCCCCTGGCCGGGTGCGTGTCGCCAGCTGCCTGATTTCATATAGGATTCTGGCCTTGACTGCTTCCTGATTGATCAGCGTGCGAATGTTTGCGGGATTGAAATCATACTTCGAGGCCAGCACGCTCCTGAGGGCCGCCACATCATTGGGCGGACCTTCCAGAGTCCTGGTTTTATACTTGCCGATTCCGATCAGAAGAGCATGGTTGGCAGCATTGGCGCCGGTAGCTGCCAAACCGGCAATAATAAGGATCAATACCCCAGTTAGTAAATTTTTCGTGAAGTCAATTGTCATTGCTGCTCCATAATGAAAGGGGCTCAACAAGCCGCCGTTTATTCAGCTCTTTCTTAATCTGTCTTCTGTCATCTGTCCTCTGTCATCTGGAAAAGTATGTGAGCATTTCTAAGAAGCTCGTGCTGCACCGAAATATATTAGAATCGATGCGAATCCCGCTATGCGGGGCAACGCCGTATTTGGGCGTATGCCCGCCGGAGGCGGGTAAAATGAGGCTTGCCCGCCTCCGGCGGGTTTTGAAGCCACTTCTAGGGTACCAGGGTGACCTTGACCCTCCTGTTCAGCAAATGATCCGTTTCATCGTCTCCATCATAAAGCAATTGGGATTCCCCCCGTCCGGCAGCCTGTAGCTGCCCGACCAGGGACGGAAACTGGCGTTCCAGTTCCATCTTCACCGTTTCGGCGCGCTTTTCCGAGAGGACCTGATTGTAGGTCGGGCTCCCGCGTTTATCGGTGTGCCCGACAAGCAAAAAAGAAGATTGGCGCATGTTTGTTCGTGACAGGGCGAGTCCCAGCTCAAAAACCTGCTGTTTTCCGGCAGGATTCAAATCCGCGCGATCAAAGTCAAAATGCACCGGCAGACTCACAGTGGGACGCAGTATGAATCGGCTGTTCTTACTGGTGTAAAGACCGGCGTCAAAAATAGAGGCAATGTCGGCGGCAGCGACAACATTTCGAAAAGATTGAATGCGCGCGTTCCTGAGGGCAGCCTCGAGCCAGACCGGTGCGGGTGCGGGATGAAACTGCCTGGCCAGTTCCAGTGTCCGCAGGGCCCGGGGCAGCTGACCGGTTTGCGTCAATATCTCACCTTTGCGTCCGAGAGCCAGCGCCTCGGACCGGACAGATGTAGCCACTTCCCCTGCCCGGGTAAAGGCATGCAGGGCCGGATCAGGTTGGCCTTGCCGGCTGTACAGCCGACCCAGCATATAGAAGGCATTGAAATTCGGGCAGGCCGCTGTTGATCGCTGCAGCCA
>CAJICI010000048.1_pt1 | contig 11527 bp, 10 predicted proteins | sample 9199571 | NCBI WGS metagenome assembly CAJICI01 (sample SAMEA7708329, study PRJEB35096) | sediment metagenome | biome: marine neritic benthic zone biome [ENVO:01000025]; feature: sediment [ENVO:00002007]; material: shallow marine sediment [ENVO:03000034] sea grass bed [ENVO_01000059] ...
GCCGCGATGATTGATAGCGACAAAGGGCCGGAAGGCGACTTTGATGATTAGCAATTCAAGCTAAAGGCGCCTTATTTAAATGATCTTCAACGATTGAAAAGACTGAACATCGAACTCGCCTGCGGCGAGTTCGATGTTCATTTCATTCTTTTCACCCTGTCCACCTTTGGCAAGGGTTGTTTGCCTCTCAAATACGCAGTAGTAATATATTAATTAATTCCAAATATTTATCTAAGTTTCTTTCCGTATTTCCTACCATTTTTCTCACTTTTTCCTAAAGTTTGGCAACCAAGTCCCCGATATACAAGTCAGGAGGATTCCGGAATGTTTGTACCCAGTTATCAGATGCATAATGTATTAAACGTCTACAGCAAACAGCTAAGACAGAACATAACATCAGGCCAGAAGAAAGCCCTGTCGGAAAAATTACCTGCTGACAAGGTTAGCCTGACTCCGGAAGCAAAAAGACAGGCAACAATTGAGAAGGTGTCCAAAGACATATTAGACAAAATTACACGACTCGGGACCCGGAACGGTGCCGATCATCAGCCGGCTGAACAGGCAAAACCAGGGGTGGAAAAGGAGATCGCGGCTGACGGTGAAAATGAAACAACATTTGTCTTCAATGTCATTGACACCATTAATGAAAAACGAAGAAGCACACTTTCAGTGGAGGATTCCAAATTTTTAATCAAACGGCTTGAGCAGTTGTCCAAGGAGGTAAGCGATAAAAAAATGGAATCCTGGGTTTAAAAATTGGCAGAAGGTCAATTGCCCGAACCATTGAAAACAAAGAGGAGAGTTGCAGCCGTTGAAATTACAAACGGCTAAGCGTTAAAAAGGGGGTTATTATGCTTAACGCAATTGGAGAAGCCACAATGCAGCAGTTCGTGCGGTCAAACTACAACAGTGGGACCCACGACAAGGATCTTGAGGTCCAGAAGACCGAAAAGGTCAAGGAACAACGTCCGGTGGAAGAAACCGAAGATGGGCAGCATGCCGAATTGAACTTAAAATCGGAGGAAGAGCTGAAGACCCGTAACAGCCTGGAAGACGGCCAACTGGTGGTTGAAAAGTATGACGAGAGTGGCAGACTGGTCAAGGTAACGCCTCCCGGGTATCTTCCCCCAGGTGAAAGAGCTTAAACGACCGGCGGTTTTTTGGTATACACGAATCGCAAGGATGTAAGTATCAGGTGATCATATTTGGTGCAGGAGATGTGATGTCGTTTAACCGACCCATGGCATCAATTATCATCGCAGGAAGCACGAGCGGAATGAATTTAAATACCGCAAAAGTGCAGGGCCGGAATACGTCCGGCCCCTATGAGTTGAGAGCCCAACCGGTTATAAATCCCCGGTAAGGCTCGATCTTCAGGGCAATGAAAAATGGTTGAGGGCTTCGCGCCTTCAAGTACTTGAGCCCAACTGCCACATCAACAATTGGACGAAGGCTAAAACTCTCCGTCCGGTTTTCCCTCACGCCCGCTCACCGCTGACCGAACAGGTTGCGCTTCACGCAGATTAAGAATGATTACTAATTATAGACCAGATCTCTGCCTTCTGGTCCGGTGAGAGGTCTTCCAGGTTCTGCCGGCGCTCATCCATTAGATCCAGCATTTGGGTCACCCTGGATTCAAATTGCCTGATGGTACCGGCCAGCGCAGTTTCCGGGTGAATCCCGGCCCGGCGGCAGGTATTTATCAGCGCGAACAGCAACTGGCCGAAATCCCCCGGCTGTAGATCATTTTCCTGCCGGTTCGAAGAGTTTTTTAATTTCGGTGGCAGCTCTGGCGTGCAGCGGGCTTCCACGGGCATTTCGCTGAATTCAATTCCGCTTTTGGCAGCACGGTCTAAAATACGGTAGGCGCGCATCATAGAAGGCATATTGGCAGGCACGGTTTCAAAGATGGAAGCCTTGCGGGAGGACTGTTTTTCGTCCTGCTTTATCTGATGCCAGTTCTGGATTACCTCCTCGCTTCCGCTGACTGATCGCTCACCGAACACGTGGGGATGGCGCCGGATCATTTTTCTGGTAATCCCCTCGGCGACATCTTCCAGGTCGAACAGCCCGGCCTCATGGAACATTCGGGCTATGAAAACGATATGAAATAAAACGTCTCCAAGCTCTTCCCGAATCTCTTTGGGCGCCCCTTTTTCTATCGCATCCGTCAGTTCATAAACTTCTTCGATGATATACGCACTGACGCTGTCAGGCGTCTGCTTTTTATCCCAGGGGCAACCATTTTTTCCGCGCAAAGTTGCCACCAGACGCATGAGGGCATTTAGAAAGGAATCGTCTCTGATTATTTTGGAATCTTCCACGCTTTTTTGAGTTCCCCCAGCTTGGCTGTAAAATCCTGTTTCATCTCCTTGGAAATTACCATCGCCATTTTTTCAGAAATCCAGGATACATGGGGTGCCAGCTCGGAGTTTTTGATAAATGCGGTTCCTTTGGGGAGAAATGCGGTGAGGGTGATAAACAGGACGGAAATGATCAGTACGCCCTTCAAAACGCCGAAAACCAAACCTCCGATACGGTCGATCCAGCCCAGAAAGGCGATGTTCAACAAATATTTAATGATGACGCCTAAAACGCCGACGGCGATAAGCACACCACAAAAAATTATTAAAAAACTCAATATGTTAAGGTATGATTTATCATTGATAAAGCCAGCCAGCAAACCGGCCAGCACATCATAATAGGTGTAGGCGGCATAAAAACCGCCCAGCACACCAATAATTGAAGAAACCTCTTTGACCAGTCCTCTGAAAAGGCCGCGTACCAGACTGTACCCCAGTATAACCAGTATCAAGATGTCGAACGGATTCATAATCTGGTACCATTGTCAAGGCCCGCCGGAGCGGGGATCAGGATATAAAGAATTAATGGGTTGACTAACAAAGCAGGTATATGGAGTCAAGCCATTTTTATTTTTTAGCCAAAAAGCAATTTGGCATTTGCAATCGTTGAAAAAGGTATGATAATTATGAAGTTTGTAACAATTAACAACTTCAGATGGGGTTTTTAACCGCATGGGAAAAAATTCAACGGGCCCTCAAGCCAGCCTGGATTTTGCTGAAATCGAGCTTGCCCGACAGTTATTTGGAGAGAATAACAGCAACTTACAAAAGGTGGCCAAAAGTACGGATGTTACCATCAATGCCAGAGGAAACACCGTTTTCATTGACGGTGACCAGATTGCCTCTGCCCTGGCCGGCAATATTCTCAAACAGCTTTATGGACTGATAAAAGAAGGCTATCCGATTCACCCGAACGATGTTGATTTCGCAGTCAGACTGTTAAGCGGTGACGATCGCATTAAATTAAAGGAAATTTTTCTGGATCGGGTGTATATTTCCTCTAAAAAAAGCGCCGTTACGCCCAAAAGCCTGGCTCAAAAAGAATATATTGATGCAATTCGTAAACATGATATTGTATTCGGAATCGGGCCGGCCGGCACAGGCAAAACCTATCTGGCGATGGCAATGGCCGTCTCAGCCTTATCCAAGGGTATCGTCAGCAGGATCATTCTGACCCGACCGGCGGTGGAAGCCGGTGAAGCCCTTGGTTTTTTGCCCGGGGATCTGGCGGAAAAAGTAGATCCGTATCTGAGGCCACTTTACGATGCGCTCCACGATATGATGCGGTTTGAAAAGGCCGCAAACATGATGCAAAAGGGTATTATTGAGGTTGCCCCGATTGCTTTCATGCGCGGACGAACCTTAAACGATTCGTTTGTTATTCTGGACGAGGCCCAGAATACGACGTCCGAGCAGATGAAAATGTTTCTGACCCGAATTGGATTTAACTCCAAAGCGGTCATCACGGGTGATATCACCCAGATCGATCTGCCGCCCGAGAGATCTTCGGGGCTGGTAGAATCAAAAAATATTTTACAGGATATTGATGGCATCAAATTCGTTTTTTTCTCGAAAAGGGATGTGGTGCGGCATAAACTCGTTCAGAAAATCATTCAAGCCTATGAAGAGCTCGAGGCATTAAAAAATAATAAGAATCCCTCATGAGCAAAGAAAGAAATAAAGAACCGGTTGGAAAAATTCTGGATTCAGACCGCAAATTTCGCTGGGTTATTCTGTTTTCCCTGACGATCCTATTTTGCCTGATTCTATTTCCCAGCCTGGTGACCACCCGACATAAATATAGCCTTGGAGACGTCGCTGAAAGGGATATAAAATCCCCACGCGATTTCTTTATCGAAGACCAGGCCGCCACGGATCGCAACCGCCAGCTGGCCGAAGATAAGGTTTTGACCGTTTATGATTACGATGCCGATCTCGGCCCCGGGATAGCCCTCAAGGTCGAGGAAATCTTCGCACGTATGCGCGCGGCTTCCATAAGCATTAACATCACCGCCGAACCGGACCCGGCGGTAGCTGAAAAACTCGCAAATGAGTCTGCCAAGACGAATATGCCGGCGGAAACAGATATCACAGACAAACGTAAATATCTGGAGGAAAAACTGGGCATCCGGGTGACCCGCGGTGCTTTCAGCGCCCTGGAAACTGTCGGGTTTTCAGAAAAAACTGCTGACCTCATCAACCAGATTCTGTTAAAAATCTTAGATAACGGTGTGGTGACCAACAAAGAGATTCTGCTCAAGGAATCCGAAAAGGGAATAATCCTTCGAAATGTCAGTACCAAAAAAGAAAAGGACATCTATCAGCTGAAAAAATTTTACGGCCTCGATCAGGCCAAAACCATGGTCCGGATTGTCGGCCAACCCTTGCTCAACGACCTGGATTACGGGCGGCTGAATCTGGTGGTGGATTTTGTGCAGCGCCTGATTCAACCCAACATCACCTTGAACCGCAACGAAACAGAGGAGAGAAAAAAGCTGGCATCCGCGGAAATAAAAACCGTTTTACACAAAATAAAAGCCGGTGAGATGCTGCTGCGCGAAGGCGAGCGGGTCACAGAAGTTCAACTGCTTAAACTGAGTACTCTTGCAAAACAAAGCAAAAAACAGCAGGTGCTGTACACCAGCATCGGTGCGGCGCTGATTTTGATGTGCCTGCTGATAACCACCTACATTCTTCACTTAAGCCAGCCCGGTCGAATATCGGGAGAACACAACAAACGTCTGCTTTTCATGGCCGGCGTTTTTTTAACCTTCTTCCTGCTGGCTGAAATCAGCTATAAATTATCCGGGGTGCTGACCTTGAATTCCACCCTTCCGATCCAGATGTCGACCACCTGGTTCGGAATACCGCTGGCCTCCGGCGCCATGATTGTCTGCGTGTTCATGGGACTGGCGGTAGCCGTTCCATTTGCCATGGTTATGGCCATTTCATTTGCGGTGATATTCGGCAACAGCCTGCCCTATTTTCTGTATTTTCTAATCAGCGGAACCATGGCAGCCTATTGGATCCAGCACTGCAGGGAACGCAAAGTTTTCATTGCCGCCGGTGCCAAGCTCGGATTGCTCAACATCCTACTGGTGACGGCCATCGATTTTTATCTGGCAGATCTGTCCGGTTCAAAGATCTTGTATGATTGGGCTTTCGGATTCATGGGAGGTATCGTTGCCGGTATTGTGACCGCCGGTCTCGTACCCCTGGTTGAAATCGCATTCGGTTACACCACCGATATTTCTCTTCTGGAACTCGCCAACCTGGACCGCCCTATCCTTCGCCGCCTGATGATCGAAGCACCAGGTACCTATCATCATTCCGTAATCGTCGGCTCACTGGTGGAGGCCGCCGCCACGGAAATCGGTGCCAACCCATTGCTGGCCAAGGTTTGCGGTTACTATCATGATATCGGTAAAATAAATAAGCCATTGTACTTTATTGAAAATCAGACGAACGGCAAAAATAAACACGACAAACTGGCACCCTCGATGTCCGGGCTGATTTTAATTGCCCATGTCAAAGAAGGGGTTGAGATTGCCAGAGAACACAAACTCGGCCAGGATATCGTTGAGACCATCCGCCAGCACCACGGAACCAGCTTCATCAGGTATTTTTATGATAAAGCGAAGCAGTTAAGGGGTGAAGATCGGGTTAATGTTGATGACTTCAGATATCCCGGGCCCAGACCGCAAACCCGGGAAGCGGGTCTGGTCATGCTGGCCGATGTCGTCGAGGCGGCTTCAAGAACCCTCGATAATCCAACACCGTCCCGAATCCAGGGGCTGGTTCAAAACCTGATCAACAATATCTTTTCAGACGGTCAGCTGGATGAATGTGAATTGACCCTGAAAGACCTGCACAAAATCGCCAGGAGCTTCAATAAAATCCTGTACGGTATCCACCACCATCGAATTGAATACAGTGAAAAACGGTCAACCGCCGGCGAAAATGGCAAAGGAAGACTGAAAAATGGAAGTCCTGATAGACAACCGGCAAAGCAGGCACAAAATATCACTGAAGAAGACAAAGCAAACGGTTCAGGTCATCTTAAACGCCTTGGGTTGTCCTGACAGCGAACTATCCATCCTCATTGTGGATGATCCCCAGATTGAAGAATTAAATCGGCAGTATCTTGACCGCAAAGGTCCCACAAATGTTATCGCCTTTGCGATGCGCGAAGGGGATTTTTCAGATCTCAGCCCTCACCTTCTGGGCGATGTGGTAATTTCAACTGATACGGCCGCGCGGGAGGCAAAAAATGCCGCCCTAGGCTTTGAGCAGCGCTTCAACGAACTGCTGATACACGGCATCTTGCATCTACTGGGCTACGACCACGAGACCGATGAAGAAGAGGCGCGGGTCATGGAGGCAAAAAGCTGCGAATTGATGGATCTGCTCGGAATGACGATTGACGAATGACCAATGACGAATGAAGGTATTCTATCTATATTATTTTAAATTAAAAACGACGGAGCGAAGCGACTGCAATAATTCGCCATTCGTCCTTCGCCATTCGTCATTCCCAAAGGAGGACCGATGTCCGGACTCGCCGTAAAATTAGACCAGGTGGCTGCTTTAAGAGCCGTTCGTAAAGGCCAGATTCCTGATCCGGTCACCGCTGCGGCTGTGGCAGAGCTGGCCGGAGCAGACGGCATCATTGTTCACCTGTACCAGGATCGCAGGCATATAAAAGATAGAGATGTCCGCATTTTGCGCAGTTTGGTCCAGAGCAAGCTCATCCTTGAGATGGCCTCAACTTCAGAAATGGTGGGTGTTGCGCTGGATATCAAACCGGACCTGGTCACCCTGGTTCCTGAAAAACGCGAAGAATACACATCTGAAGGCGGATTGGACCTCATAATTCACCGTGATGATATATCCGAAACCGTTGCTACCCTGCAAAACAGCGGTATCCCGGTGGGCCTTCTGGTGGACCCGGAACCGGAGCAAATCAAAATGGCCCACGGCAGCAATGCCAGCATAATCGAAATCCATACCGGCGCTTATTGCGAAGCCAAGACCGCCCAAAAAAGACACCAGGCTTTTCTTAATATCATCGATGCCGTTAAACTGGCCCATAAGCTGAAGTTCAGCGTTAAAGTCGGCCGGGGGTTGTGTTATAAGACGGTTAAAGCCTTTAAAGGTATCCACGAAATTGATGAATTCAGTATCGGACACAGCATCATTTCCCGCGCCCTGATGACCGGAATGCGCGATGCGGTGGAAGAGATGGTGCGCCTGGTGCGGGCGCTATGACACGCTTGCGCGCGTCTGGCATAGCGCAGAGCGCATAGGGCAAAGGGTTGGAACTTCTGCACCATCAGACTTGTCGGTCTTAACGCTATGCGCCATGCCCTAAGCCCTGTGCTTTTAGCGCTCAACCCATAACAGGTAAACAGCAACTCGTAAGGAGAACCACCGATGTATCTTGTTACAGCCGAAGAGATGCAGGAGATGGATCGCCGGACCATTGAAGATCTGGGCATCCCCGGTATGGTGCTGATGGAAAACGCCGCCAGGGGGGCCACCCGTTTTTTTTTGGATAACTTCCCGGATCTTGAATCCAGGAAAGTCGGTGTGATCGCCGGGCGGGGAAACAACGGCGGTGATGGCCATGTCATGGCCCGCTACCTCAAACAAAGGGGAGTTGAGGTAGCTGTGTATTTGCTTGCCGGGGCTGACGATGTCAAGGGGGATGCCGCAGCCAATTTGGCATTATTGGAACCGTTGGAAATACCGCTGGTGGAAATCCCGGATGAAGATACCCTGAAACGGTTTCAACCGGTGATGGCCGATGTGGATATCTGGATCGATGCCATCCTCGGAACCGGTTTAAAATCTGATGTCAAAGGATTTTTCAAATCCGTAATTGAATTTATAAATGGTCTGCAAAAACCGGTCTTCGCGGTCGATATCCCATCGGGACTGAATTCCGACACCGGCCAGGTATGCGGCACCTGCATCCGGGCCGCAGCCACGGCAACCTTTGCGTTCGCCAAAACAGGTCACTTCACTCATCCTGGGCCGCAATACTGTGGATCGCTGGACATTATCGACATCGGCATCCCTGCACATGTCACAGCTGAAGTAAATCCCCGTCAATGGCTTTTAACAGAAGAAGATATTCAAAACTGTATTACCCCTCGCCTACCCGATGCCCATAAGGGCACAACCGGCCACGTGCTGGTAGTCGCCGGGTCTCCGGGTAAAACCGGGGCGGCTGCGATGACATCGATCTCGGCCTTGAAAAGCGGTGCGGGCCTGGTAACATTGGGGATCGCTGAATCCCTGAACCCGGTTCTGGAGCCGCAGGTACTGGAGGCCATGACGGAACCTTTACCCGAAACCCAACCCGGTATTCTCGGAGAATCGGCCTTCAAGTGTCTGAACGATTTAATGGCGGATAAACGATGCTTAGCCATCGGTCCCGGTCTGGGACAGGCAGAGGATACGAAAAAGCTTGTCGGCAAAATTGTAAAAACCGCCCGCAAACCGCTGGTCATTGACGCTGATGGTTTAAACAGCCTGGCCGGTCAAACCAAAATATTAAAAAGTGCCGGTGCCCCGGTCATTCTGACGCCTCACCCCGGTGAGATGGCACGCCTTGCCGGCAGCAGTGTGGCGGCGGTTCAACAGGATCGGATAACCGGCGCCCGGGATTTTGCCGTCGGCTTCAATGTTCACGTTATTCTGAAAGGAGCCCACACCGTAATCGCACTACCTGACGGCCGGGTATTTATTAATCCCACGGGCAATGCCGGTATGGCGTCCGGTGGAATGGGCGATGTTCTAACCGGTGTCATTGCCGGTCTGATTGCCCAGGGTCTTTCCGCGGCAGATGCCTGCCGGGCCGGTGTCTACCTGCACGGAAAAGCGGCCGACATTCTGGCTCTGGAAATTGGCCCCCGGGGATACCTGGCCGGAGATGTCATGAAGGCCATACCCGGCGCAATTAAGAGTATTGTCTGTAACGAGTAATGGATTCGCTTAGGTGACATCATTAAAAAGACCAAGCACCAAAAAACAAATCTCAAATAAATCCCAATGACCAAAATTCAAAAATCCAAACATTTCGCCCTCAGCTAAATTCCACACAATCACCTGGCACAACTAAAGGCGATTTCTGTAAGGATGAGCGGAAGCGGGAGTTTCAGTTTTGGTCATTGGATATTGATATTTTGGATTTATTTGTTATTTGGTGCTTGAGATTTGTGATTTAATTGATCTATGCAATTGATCATTCAACTGATTTGAAATTTCTTAACACTGATTGTAAAGCAAAATTCCTAATTATGCTCACTAAACAAATTACCATCATTACTCATTCGGTAAGTGAAACTCAAAACTTGGGCAAAAAATTGGGTTCCCTGATAAACCAGCCTCTGGTCATCGCCCTGATTGGCGATCTGGGCAGCGGTAAAACAGCGTTTGTTCAGGGGTTGGCCGGGGGGCTTGAAGTTCCGGAAGAATATTACATCACCAGTCCGACATTTACATTAATCAATGAATACCCGGGTCGCTGTGGTCTGGTGCATGTCGATCTGTATCGCCTCGAAAAAATCGACGACCTGGAAGACATCGGCCTGGATGAGATGCTGCATGGACGTTCAGTTATTGCTATAGAATGGGCAGATAAGCTATTGAGCGGTCTTCTGGCAGACCATCTGACGGTCAGGATGGATATTACCGACAGTGATAATCGCAATTTGAGTCTGGAAGCGACTGGACATGATGAAGTGAATTTGATAAGAGCCTTTGAAGAGTCCTTATCGGAGTAGTTTTTTGCCATCCCGGATAAGCCGATAGAAATAAAAAAAGTGAACATCGAACATTGAACGTCCAACTCGCCATAGGCGAGCAAGCACTTGTCCGCCTGCGGCGGATTCGATGTTTGACGTTGTTTTATTAACACCAGCCTTTCGATGAAAATAGGAATTCTGTTTTTATAAATTTGAATAAGTGAATTGTTCGGTAATTTATGGAGTAAAAATGAGTCTTATCGTACAAAAATTCGGCGGTACTTCAGTTGCAGACCCGGAACGCATTAGCAATGTCGCCCGACGGGTTGCCAAAACCTATGACCAGGACAACGATGTGGTCGTCATCCTGTCAGCCATGGCGGGTGTCACCGACAACTTGATCGGTATGGCAGAGCAATTATCAGAAAGCCCGGATAGTCGTGAATTGGATGTGTTGCTGGCCACAGGCGAACAGACCACCTGTGCCCTGCTTGCGATGAACTTAAAGGCCATGGACTATCCCGCCCAGTCTCTTATGGGACACCAGGTGGAAGTGGTGACAGATCACTGTTTCGGCAATGCTCGGATTCTGGACATCAAGGCCGAGCGAATCCGGGAGCTTCTCGACAAGCGGCATATCGTCGTGGTGGCGGGTTTTCAGGGCTGCGACCCCAAAGGCAATATTACCACCCTGGGCCGCGGTGGTTCGGATACATCCGCCGTTGCCATAGCCGCGGCCATCAAAGCGGATGTCTGTGAAATCTACACGGATGTGGACGGTATTTATACCGCCGATCCTAATGTTTGCCCCAAAGCGCGTAAGCTTGGCAGCATATCCTATGACGAGATGCTGAATATGGCCAGTCTGGGAGCCAAAGTATTGCAGATTCGATCGGTGGGATTTGCCAAGAAATATAATATCCCGGTGCATGTCCGATCGTCGTTCAGTGAAGAGGAGGGAACTATGGTAGTAGATGAAAATTCCGGTATGGAACGTCTGGTGGTATCCGGTGTCACCCACGATATCAATCAGGCTCGCATCACCTTGAAAAAAGTTCCGGATCAACCCGGAATCGCCGCCAAAATATTTTCGCCCATTGCTGATGCCGGTGTAGTGGTTGACATGATCATTCAAAATACAAGGGCCGGGGGACAAACCGATTTGACCTTTACGGTGCCCAAAAAGGATTTCAAAAAGGCCCTTGTACTGGAGCAGACCGTCGCCGGGGATATTGGCGCCGAAGAGGTGTTCGGAGACGAAAATATCGCCAAGGTATCCGTCATCGGGGTCGGTATGAAGGATCATTCCGGCGTGGCATCGACAATGTTCACGACGCTGGCAAAGGAAGGCATTAATATATCCATGATCAGCACTTCTGAAATCAGGATATCCTGCGTGATTGAGGAAAAATA
>CAJICI010000364.1_pt1 | contig 11489 bp, 10 predicted proteins | sample 9199571 | NCBI WGS metagenome assembly CAJICI01 (sample SAMEA7708329, study PRJEB35096) | sediment metagenome | biome: marine neritic benthic zone biome [ENVO:01000025]; feature: sediment [ENVO:00002007]; material: shallow marine sediment [ENVO:03000034] sea grass bed [ENVO_01000059] ...
GACTGGGATTTGCCGGATCCTGCCGGACAGCCGCTGGAATTTATGCGCAGTGTGCGTGATGAAATTGAAAGCAAAGTAGTAAGTTTAATCGAAAAAATCGACAAAAATTAAAAATATATTCAAACCATTTATACGGAGAGTATTATGGCGAACCCCGAAGAAATGTATCAGTGTCAGACCGCAAATTGCGGTTATATCTATGATCCGGACAGGGGCAACCGCAGGGCCAAAATTGCCAAGGGTACTCCTTTTGAGAAACTGCCGGAAGAGGGAATATGCCCGGTTTGCGGTGCCGGCAAGAAATTGTTCAAGCCGCTGGGGGGACCGGGGTCAGCGCAAAACGAATAGAAATAAACTTGCAATACCCGTTTCATCTGATATTAGAAACGGTTGGATTGCACCAACCGATTTATTCAAATAGGCAACCTAAAAAATGAGAGGAGGTTCTATGGACAGGTATGTATGTACGATTTGCGGATGGGTTTACGATCCCGAACAGGGTGATCCTGACAGTGGCGTGGCCGCCGGCACCAAGTGGGAAGACGTACCCGATGATTTTGAATGCCCCGTTTGTGGGGCGCCCAAGGATGACTTCGAAAAAGAATAGAAGCCATCTCAGATAGAATAGCATCTATTATCCGCATTAGAAGCATTCAACATTCCAGATTTTTTGATGCCCTTTTCTGGCAAAACGCCGTGCAGGCAGCCAATAAGGGCATCATTGTTAGGGCCAACCGCAACTATATTAGACCATATGACGGTCGGCGCTCACTGTTGCCTGCCGATCAATCATGTTTATATTAAGGCGTTAGACCGGAAAATAATGGGGAGAAAAATGGAACCGTTAGAAATATCAAAGGGCGTTTACGATGTCGGTGTAGTGGACTGGAATATCAGAGATTTTCATGGTTATTCCACAGATCTGGGGACAACCTATAATGCATTTTTAGTTGTTGATGAGAAGATCGCGTTAATCGACACGGTAAGGGAAGGATTTGCCGGGCAACTGCTGGATAATATCAGCCAGATTGTCGATCCGAAAAAGATTGATTATGTCATCAGCAACCACACCGAGATGGACCACTCCGGGGGACTTGCACGGGTGATGCATCGAATCGGAGAGGACAAACCCATATACTGCTCGAAAATGGGTGGTAAAAATCTTCCGCAACATTTCTCACCGCAGTGGAATTATCAGGCCGTAAAATCCGGCGATGAGCTGAGTCTGGGAAACAGAACGTTGAAGTTTTTAGAAACACGAATGATACATTGGCCGGACAGCATGGCTACCTACCTGACCGAAAACAATATTTTATTTTCAAGCGATGGATTTGGTCAGCATTATGCCGGTCCTGAAAAATTTGATGACCAGATTGATGAGCGCACGGTTATGTATCATGCCAAGAAATATTTCGCCAATATCCTGCTGCTGTATTCGACGCATATCCAGAAGCTTCTTGATAATCTGTTAGGTCTGGGGCTGGAATTTAAGATGATATGTCCGGATCACGGTGTGATCTGGCGCACGGACCCGGGCAAGATTGTGGATGCATATGTCCGCTGGTGCCGGCAGGAACCTGAAAAAAAGGCCGTGGTCGTCTACGACACCATGTGGCACAGCACCGAAAAGATGGCCCACACCATTGTATCCGGCCTATCTCGAGAGGGTGTCCCGGCCAAGCCCCTGCATCTGAGAAAAACCCATCGCAGTGAGATCATGACCGAGGTCTTTGATGCTAAAGCCGTTGTTCTGGGGTCCCCGACCCTGAACAATCAGTTGTACCCGTCCATGGCAGATTTCCTGTGCTATATGAGAGGCCTTAAACCGTTGAATAAAATCGGTGCAGCTTTTGGATCATATGGCTGGAGCGGCGAAGCTGTGAAAATGATCAACCAAGAACTCGAAGCCATGAAGTTTGATATCGTCGACCCGGGGCTGCGGGTTCAGTATGTCCCGGATAAAGAATCCCTGGAAAGCTGCTACGAGCTGGGCCGCAGGATTGGAAAGGCCGTAGCCGGTTAAGTATGAAAAAGCCTATCGTTGAACTTAGTGACTGCATATCATGCGGTGTTTGTGCGGAGGTCAGCCCCGACGTATTCCGCCTAAACGACGCCGGGTACATTGAAGTTATCGAAATGGACACCTATCCGCAGGAAGCGGTTGACGACGCCATCAAATATTGTCCTACTGACTGCATCAACTGGACGTTGGAGTAATCCGTTAATTGCTATTGGTTATTAAATATTAGTTAGAGGGAATAATATTCCATTTTATTTCTGTCCTTTGCAAAAGGATAAAATGAGGTTACCACACAATCTATTACCAATTAACAAATAACGCCCGCGATTGCGAGCACCGAGGTAATGATGAAAAAATTTGCCCTCTTTGTGTTTAACGGGGACCCGATGTGTTTCATCCATGTCCTGTTAAATGCCCTTGATATGTCCGAAAAAGGCTACGACGCCAAAATTATTATTGAAGGTGCCGCCACCAAATTAATTCCGGAATTGGAAAAAAAAGCCAACCCGCTGCACCAGCTGTGGAAAAAAGCCCGGGCCGCAGGCCTGGTAGAAGGTGTTTGTAAAGCCTGTTCCAACAAAATGGAAACCATCAAAGATGCCAAAACCCTGGGGTTGCCTCTGCTGGAAGATGTGCTGGGGCATCCCGGGATGGCCCGCTTTCGAGATGCAGGCTATGAGATAATTACTTTTTAAAATGAGAGAACCACAATTACGCGGACGTCAATTAAAAATCAGGCTAAAAGAACATCTTCAGACAGAACCATTCGCTGATGAATTAAATGCAATTTGCGGCCTGCCACTTAAACAAACCATCAGCCCCCTTTTCTCCTTTCTGTGCAGTCCCCATGAGCGCATCAAATGGAGGGCGGTAACAGCCCTGGGAAAGGTCGTTTCAAAATTGGCGGTATCCGATCTGGAATCCGCCAGAATCGTTATGCGCCGTTTCATCTGGAATTTGAATGATGAATCCGGCGGCATCGGATGGGGGTGCCCGGAATCGATGGCCGAGGTAATGGTTCAAAATCAAACCCTGGCGGATGAATACGGTTGCATCCTGGTTTCTTATATCCAGCCGGAGGGAAATTACCTGGAACATGAAATTTTACAACGGGGCGTGCTGTGGGGTGTCGGTCGTCTGGCCCATGCATGCCCGCAATATACCCGGAATATCGGCAGATACTTGATTCCCTGTATGGAATCCGCTGATCCACATCTACGCGGACTGGCAGCCTGGGCAGCCGGGCCTGTGGGCGCAACCACGACAATTCCCCACTTAAAAGAACTGTCCGATGATTCCGGCCGATTGATGCTCTACCGTGACGGGGAATTTGAGGATCATACGGTTGGCGAACTGGCGCGGGATGCACTGTACCGCATAGATCAAGCAATAGATGCATAGGGAGATAATAAAGACGAAGATCGTAAGATGCAACGGGTCCATGCTGCACGCTTACGAAATCATATAGGATAAACTGATAATGAAATGGTCACCGGAAGCGGATGAAACCATAAAAAAAGTCCCGTTTTTTGTACGCAAAAAAGTCCGTGCGCGGGTTGAAAAAGAAGCGCAGGAGGCCGGCAAACAGGTTGTCACTCTGCCAGATGTCAAAGCCACCCAGGCCCGGTATCTGAAAAATATGTCGTCTGAAATAAATGGCTATCAGCTGGATACGTGTTTCGGGCCAAACGGATGCCCGAACCGCGCTACTATCAGCGATGGGTTGCTGGAGAAAATAGAAACCCTGCTTAAAAGTGAAGACCTGCTTGGCTTTTTGAAAGCCAATGTCAAAGGAGATATAAAGTTTCACCATGAGTTCAGGGTTACCCTAGCGGACTGCCCCAATGCCTGCTCCCAGCCCCAGATAAAAGACATCGGCATCATCGGCGCCTGCGCGCCGCGGTTGACCGATGAACCCTGCACCCTGTGCGAAGCATGTGTTGAGGCCTGTAAAGAAGATGCGATCACTTTCAACAGCGAGGATGAAATGCCCCGGATCGACATGGACCGTTGCCTGTATTGTGGCAAATGCATGCCGGTTTGCCCCACCGGTACGATCGCAGAAGGCAGCAAGGGGTTCAGAGTGCAGCTGGGCGGCAAACTCGGCCGCCATCCTCGTCTGGCCAGAGAGTTGCCGGGTATTTACAGTGAAGACCAGGTGCTCCTGATCGTCAAGGAATGTCTTCATTTCTATAAAAACACCAGCAAAAGCGGAGAAAGATTCGGCGATATTTTAACCCCTGAAGATTTCAGCCAATTAGCCCAACGCCTCCAGGATTAACTGCAATATAAACTCCGATTATTCTTAGTCTACCAACGCCAACTAAAAGATCCGGCAAACTGACCATAGGAAAAATCTGGGTATCCTGTTGAAGCAATTTAAAGGGATTCAGCGCAATTGACATGCTTATATTTCATACTATATTAGTAGACAATAAATGTTCGAATCACCGAATTGCAAAAATTTATATTTGAAGGAGACTGATGAGCATGGAAAAAAAGACATTTACAATTCCGAATATATCCTGTGGACACTGTGTTATGTCAATTAAAAATGAGTTGGGCGAATTGGAAGGTGTCCATTCGGTGGAAGGCAATCCGGAAGCAAAAAGCATCGACGTTGAGTGGGATGCACCGATCACCGAGGATAAGATCATAGACACCTTGAAAGAAATCAATTATCCGGCCGCCTAGTACGGTTGGATATTAGCGGTACAAAATATTTCACCGCAGAGGCGCAGAGAACGCTGAGGTTATTATTTTCTAGTTTTCCAGTAAGAGGCTGGAAAACTAAACAGCAAGCATTGTGAATGCTTTGTACTACCTTTTGACCAGTTTCGCGGTTTGGATTAAAATTGGAGGTTTTTGATCTTTGCCGTCCTCTCAACGGCAAAGACAAAGAAGGTTAACTCTGCGTCCTTTGCGTCTCTGCGGTGAACTTTAAAGCAAACAAATGTGAGGCTGCCTTAAATTTTCAAAAATCCTGATAACGCTATCAATGAACGAGCAGAAATTTAACTTACCCATCACCGGCATGACCTGCGCCAACTGCGCCGCTAATATTGAACGCGGTGTTAAAAAGCTGGAAGGCGTGACAGATGCCAGTGTCAATTTCGCGGCTGAAAGTGCGGCTGTTTCAATCGATCCACAGCAGCTGAATCTGCAGGACGTGATCAACAAAATCCACGCCTCGGGTTTCAGCGTCACAACCGCCAGACTCGAGATGCCCGTCACCGGCATGACCTGTGCCAACTGTGCCGCCAATATCGAACGCGCCCTTAACAAAAAAACCAGCGGGGTCGTAAATGCTGCTGTAAACTTTGCCTCAGAGCGCGTCGCGGTGGAGTATATCCCCGGCGCTCTGGATGTGGACGGCATCGTAGCTGCCATCGAGAAAGCCGGCTTCGGTGCCATTCCACCGGAGGAAGGCTTTGACGCGGAAGACGCCGAACAAAAAGCGCGTGATGCCGAGATCAAAAACCAGACCCGTAAATTCGCCATCGGGGTCATGTTTGCCCTGCCCCTTTTTGTTCTCAGCATGGGGCGTGATTTCGGCCTGATCGGGCCGTGGAGCCATGCCCCCTGGGTCAACTGGCTGTTCTGGGCCCTGGCCACACCGGTTCAATTTTACACCGGCTGGGACTACTACCAGGGTGGTTTGAAAAGCCTTAGAAATAAAAGCGCCAACATGGACGTCCTGGTCGCCATGGGCTCCTCGGTGGCCTATTTTTATTCGCTGGCGGTCATGCTGCTCCCCGCTTTGGGGGGGCATGTGTATTTCGAAACATCGGCTGTGATTATCACTTTGATCAAACTGGGCAAAATGCTCGAATCACGCACCAAAGGCCGCACCGGCGGAGCCATTCGCAAACTGATCGGCCTGCGTCCCAAAACCGCAACGATCCTGGAAGGCGATACAGAAAAAGAAATCCCTTTAACCCGGGTCAAAGCTGGTGATACGGTGATTGTACGTCCGGGTGAACGGATTCCGGTGGACGGTCTGGTGTTGGACGGGCAGTCGGCTGTGGATGAGTCCATGCTCAGCGGCGAACCGCTCCCGGTTGACAAGCAAACAGGGGATGAAGTCGTGGGCGGTACGATCAACGGCCAGGGGCTGCTGCGGTTCAGCGCCACCCGTGTCGGCAGGGAAACCGCGCTGGCCCAGATCATCCAACTGGTCCAGGAGGCCCAGGGGAGCAAGGCGCCGATCCAGGCGCTGGCCGATAAGGTGGCCGCTGTTTTCGTTCCCGCCATCATCGGCATTGCGCTGGTGGTCTTTTTAGTATGGTGGTCGTTGTCCGGGGAGTTTGTCCCGGCCATGATACGGCTGGTGGCGGTTCTGGTTATCGCCTGCCCGTGCGCACTTGGTCTGGCCACACCCACAGCAATTATGGCCGGCACCGGTAAGGGAGCGGAAAAAGGCATCCTGTTTAAAAACAGCGAAGCCCTGGAAACGGCAACCCGGCTGGATACGATCGTTCTGGACAAGACCGGCACCATTACCATGGGCAAACCATCGGTGGTGGACATCATTCCCTTCAAACCGGGCTGTGAAACCGATACCGATCTGCTGCGGCTGGCGGCCTCGGTTGAAAGAGGCTCGGAGCACCCTCTCGGCAAAGCCATAGTTGGTGAGGCTAAAAATCGGAAGCTTGATCTGTTGAATCCGGAGGATTTTAAAGCCGCGGGTGGATTCGGCGTCGAAGCCGCTATAGACGGTGAAACTGTCCTGGTGGGCAAGCCTGGATGGTTTGAAGAACTGGGAATTGATATTGACCCGGCCGGCGAGCGGATTCTTGCCCTTCAATCAGAAGGCAAAACCGTTATGGTGGCGGCAAGGAACAGCGCTCTATGCGGCCTGATTGCCGTATCCGACACCCTTAAACCGGAATCAAAAGATGCCATCCGGCAGCTTCATGATCAGCGCCTGAAAGTCGTGATGCTTACCGGTGACAATCAGCAAACGGCCCGGACCATTGCGGATCAGGTTCATATTGATGACATTCTGGCCGAGGTAAAACCGGATGAAAAATCATCAAAGGTTAAAGAGCTACAGCAAAATGGCGAACGCGTCGGCATGGTGGGTGACGGCATTAACGATGCGCCGGCTCTGGCCCAGGCCGATGTCGGCCTGGCGATCGGCACCGGCACCGATGTAGCCATCGAAACCGCCGGTGTCATTCTCTCCAGCGGAAGCTTAAGCGGCGTGCCCCGTGCCATTCGCCTCAGCCGGGCCACCATGAGCACCATCAAGCAAAATCTTTTCTGGGCCTTTGGTTACAATGTCTTCCTGATCCCGATTGCAGCCGGTATCCTCTACCCCTTCGAGTCTCTGCCCGCCATGCTGCGCCAGCTGCACCCCATCCTGGCCGCCCTGGCCATGGCCTTCAGCAGTATTTCGGTGGTGACGAACTCGTTGAGGCTATACAAAGCCAAAATAAGGTAGCATAGGGAAGGCTGTTTGAATATTAGCTACAGCCAGTTCTTAAACCAGGATTCGAATTGGGAAGGTCTGAGTTTGTAACGGGCTATATTACCTTCATGCAAACTACTTAGCTCTGTTTCGACGACTTCGACAAATCGGGCCCTGTCCTCTCCGGAAATTCTTTCCTCTGATTCTTTTGTGATCCAACTTGTGGCCTCGCGTTTAGTCATCTGATTTTGCACTACTGCAGATAGAAACTCATAAATCTTTGTCCGATATTTCAAACGAAACGGATCAGGTTCCCCCAAGGACTGACGAACGGCTGAGTAGCGGGCGCATGAGCGCCCATAGGCCCAGACAAACACATCTCGAAGTAATTCAATACCATTTAATTCATTAACCCCGAGAATCCCATCTATATAAGCATACTCAGGGACATCAACAAATGAGAGCGGACACATGTCTTCACGAATGAGCGGAATATTTGCCGAAAGGCGTGAAACACGCTTATTCACATCCTCAAAAGGCTGCAAATATGGCAAATGCACCATTGCAAAAAAGGCCTGCTCAAATGGATCCTGAATAGCAGTAGCAGTATCGCATATCTGTTGAAAACATTCCGCGATCAATTGGGGCACTTCCAAAGGGTGATATACAGTGCCATCAATTCCCACCGGTCGATTTCGGAGCCTCCCACAGGCCTGTGGATCGCCAAGAAGATTGTCCGACAACAAAGCATGCAAATTCAAAATAGTATAACGATTGAAGCCAATTTCGGTTGCCTGTTCCACCAGCAATTCAATCGCAGCTTTGTGATTCAAGATCATTTGCGCTTCCATTGCGCCCTTGCCTTCGGCACTTTCTCCCAGTTCCAGCAAACGTTCCGTTTCAAGCAATGAGTAAGTGTTCCCTTCCAAACGGCTTGAGTTCCAGGACAGATCGATTAACAAACGATTAAATATCTGTTGTACATATGTCCCGATCAACTGCCTATTTTCAGTCGATTTGCCGATTTCCATTAAATGATCACGCGTTTTCTGCGGCAGATAGAAAGATGTGTTTGGCCGGTATGCGTCAAGAAAGGCTCGATTGTATCCTACTGGTTGCCGGTCTTGAACCGGCAATCGGACAGTTTTCTTGATTCTTTTTCCCTCTGCTGAAATCGGAACATAGACTTCGCCGCGTGCTTTTGTTTCAATTCCAGGAATGATATCAGATGACTCACCCGCAGTTCTTGTGAGACGGTAACGGCTGCCACGCCCCAATCCCTCAAGAATCAGCTGATTCTGCGCCACAAGTCGTGACAGACGACGCTGCAATGTCCGGCGCGGTAACTTTCTTCCCAATGTTTTACTGAGATTTTCAATTGATACGCCATCTGGGAACTGGGTAACTGCCTCCAGTATGGCATCAAATTCGTATTGTGGTATTTGTTTTGGCATAATTGGCTATTATGGCACAATTCTATTTATTGCGCCATATAAAACTTATTTTTATGGCGCGATTAAACAATTGCGCCAAATAAAATGGCGTATTTCAGGTAATTTGGCGCAATTAGACGAGAATAAATATGGCAAAGACAACCCTGTTGATTCAGCTTTGATTATGAGTTGCCCTGAAACAGCGCCAATCTGCATGCCGGTTTGACAATAATTTTTTCATTCTGTACTTAAGTGTTTGATAGTTGAAGCCGGTTGGGGCTATTAACGGCATCAGATAGGGCACAATTATATCGCTATTTCTCCCCGGCCAATGTTTATCCTATAAATTTTGTCGCTCAAATTGATCCGCTCTGATAAATCAACTTTTGGCTTTTTCACAGATGAATTTAAAAAATAAAAATGAATATCAGTCTGCAAAAAAATACCAATATCAGGTCAAAGACTTATCACTAAAAGGCTATTACGCCATAGGAGGCTTTTCCGTAATCATTGGCATTGTAATCGTCGGCATATTGAATATGGCGACACCGCTGCAATTTTTTACTGAACGACTGGCCTACCTGTCGCGCGCCACCGGCGAATCCTCCGGCATAAAATTATTCCTTCTTTTACTCATCTCTCCGCTTCCCGGTTTGATCCTGATAGCAGTTTCATTTCAGATCGTGCTCGGTATTATCCTGAGGCCTATCTCGCGCTATCTGAAAATAATTAGATCCGGCGGCAGCCTTCCTGATGGTCTGGAAGAAGTAGCCAGGCGGCGACTTTTAAATATTCCGTTTATTTTTATTCCCGCAAACCTGATCATGTGGATCGTGATACCGACCGTGCTTGTTATTCTGGGCCATCTGACCGCCCAGATGGATCTTCGAACGGCCGTTATCATTGCCGCGCGGGCCAGCATGGTGGGTTTCATTTCAGCTTTTGTGGCATCTCATCGCATGGAGGCCTACTCACGAAGAAGGCTAATTCCATATTTCTTTCCCCGGGGCAGGCTGGTCAACGTGAATGGCACCTTCCGAATATCAATTTCACGCCGGATTCGGCTTTTGAGCCGGCTGGGAAATACCGTACCCGCGATCATCCTGCTGGTCACCCTTGTCACCCTGCAATGGGAGGTGGCTGAAACTCAGATCTCTTCGGTTGAATATGGATGGCTGATTATCCGATTTACACTCATCCTGTTTGGCATATTTTTCATTATGACCCATGTGCTGAATCGGGTGGCCAGCAGGAATATGACCGAACCTGTAAAAGAAATTATTCGAACATTGAAAAAGATCCGAAAGGGTCAATTCGATGAACGGGTTCAGGTGGTCTCAAACGATGAAATCGGGTATACCGGTGACGTCATCAATGAAATGACCGCGGGGCTCAGGGAGCGGGATTCGATGAAGCGCTCACTGGAGCTGGCGATGGAGGTCCAGCAAAACCTGCTGCCAAAAGAAAACCCCAGAGTAAAAGATCTTGATATTGCAGGAAAAAGTATCTACTGCGATGAAACCGGCGGTGACTACTATGATTTTATCCGGCTTGACGGTAACCGGGACGGGAAAATAGCGATTGTGGTCGGCGATGTGTCCGGCCACGGTATCCCCTCAGCCCTGCTCATGGCCACGGCGCGGGCCTTTATCCGGCAGCGGGCAGATCTGCCGGGTGATCCGTCCCAGGTCATTTCGGATGTCAATCGCCAGATTACCGCTGATGTGGAGGATTCCGGGCAGTTCATGACCCTATTTTATTTGATTGTGGATCAAGACAACCGCTGTCTCGAATGGGTTCGGGCCGGACATGATCCGGGTATCATCTATGATCCCGCAAAGGATTTTTTCGAGAGTCTGGCCGGGCCCGGGATGGCACTGGGGATAGATGGTGAATATAACTATGTCGTTAACCGGAAAGAGGGGCTAAGGGAGGGACAAATTATTGTCCTGGGGACCGATGGGATCTGGGAGGCACAAAACTCGCAAGGGGAAATGTTTGGAAAAGAATCCCTTTACAGAATAATGCGAGAAAACGCGCATGCTGAAGCCAGTAAGTTGATAGAGGGTATTTTTGAACATTTAAATCAATTCAGTGACGGCATCAGCCTCCAGGATGATGTTACCCTTATAGTTGTCAGGATTGGTCCCGCAGTTTAACGAGGCCTGTAATTGTAAACTCCGCTTTGTTTATTGATGAAGGTAAATAATCCGGAATTCAGGATTGACCCCGGCACCCAGCCGGCTACCGGAAACATCCATACCGCCATTCTCCCATCGGGTTTTATAATACGGTGCATTTCAGGCAAAAGCTTATTCAAAGGCAGGAAGGGAAACGGCAGAACCCCGAACAACAGCACCGTGTCCATGCTGGCGGCCTCAAGTCCCGTATCCAGCGCGTCGCGTTGAATCACATGGACATTTTTTAATCCGGCGGATCGGACTTTCTCTGATACCCGCCGGGTATAATCCAACAGGGTGTCCATGGCCACCAGCCGACCCCGGTCACCAAGGAGTTCTGCTGCCGGCAGGGTGAAAAATCCCGTACCGCACCCCACCTCCAGGACGGTCTGCCCGGGCTGGATACCGGCCCCCTGCAGGGTTTTCACCGGGTTCATGAGCCA
>CAJICI010000614.1_pt1 | contig 11476 bp, 12 predicted proteins | sample 9199571 | NCBI WGS metagenome assembly CAJICI01 (sample SAMEA7708329, study PRJEB35096) | sediment metagenome | biome: marine neritic benthic zone biome [ENVO:01000025]; feature: sediment [ENVO:00002007]; material: shallow marine sediment [ENVO:03000034] sea grass bed [ENVO_01000059] ...
CCCCCTGGAATTACTGGCAGACATCCCTCATGATCTGGACCTGTCAATCTGTCTGGACTTGGGGCATCTAATGGTATATGACTATGACATCTTGGAGGTATTTAACACATATGCATCCTCAACTTCCGTCATTCATTTACACGGTGTTGAAAACCAATGTGACCATACGACATTGGAGCGGCTATCTGACAAATCATTTTCAACAGTACGCCAGGTTTTAGCTCGATTTACAGGAGTTGTGTCCATAGAAGTCTTTTCTTTTGAACATCTGGATTCTTCCCTCAAATACCTCGAATACCATTGGAGGAAGAATTGAAAACGAACATCTTATTTGAAAAAACCGAAATAAACGGCATGGTTCTGGCCAACCGGTTCGTCCGGTCGGCAACCTGGGCGGGCATGGCGACCGACGACGGTGCCCCCACACCCGGGCTGGTAAATCTCATTGCCGGTCTTGCCGTCGGACAGGTCGGCCTGATTATTACCGGCCATGCCTATGTTCGCGAAGACGGCCAACATGCTCCCTGGCAGCTTGGAATTTGCCAGGACACGCTCATTCCCGGACTCAAAGACATCACGAGCGCCGTGCACGCGCACGACAGCAAAATCGTAGTACAACTCGGGTTTGGCGGTGCTTACCTGTCCAAAGCACGGGTAGGGAGCATGCGCACTGATGATTTTCATGTGCTGGCGGAAGCCTTTGGTCAGGCAGCGCTTAGAGCACGGGAGGCGGGATTTGACGGGATCCAGATCTTGGCCGCCCATGGATTCTTCCTCAGTCAGATGCTCTGCCCCCGCTATAATGACCGTTCCGACGAATACGGTGGTAATATCGCAAATCGAGCGCAGGCGCTGCTGGAAGTTGTGGAAGCTATACGCAGTGCCGTGGGCAGGGACTACCCGGTGCTGGTGAAACTCAATTGTGAGGATTTCGTCGAACACGGCCTTACCCTGGATGATTCCGTTAAAGTGGCTGGCATGCTTGAAATGGCAGGGGTAGATGCGATAGAGCTCAGCGGCGGGCTCTTGAACAATCCGAACGTCATGCAAAGCACAATTGGATCTGGTGATCCCCGAGCCTATTTTCAGTCCCAGGCCGGCGCATTTAAAGAAACTATTAAAATTCCTCTGATCCTGGTGGGCGGGATCAGATCCTATGAGGCAGCCGAGCAGCTGGTGGGTGAAGGATTTGCCGATTACATATCAATGTCGCGTCCGTTTATCCGGGAACCCGAACTTGTAAAGCGTTGGAAATCCGGAGACCGTCGTGAGGCCTTTTGCATCTCATGCGACAATTGTTTTGAGCCGATCAAAAAGGGAGAAGGGGTGTCATGTCAGCCGCTGGAGCCGGAAGAGGCGGTAACTTTTTTCCCACAACTTTCCGAGGTGGTACCGGCCGGCCCACCGCATCCTGACGGCAGCAGTTATCAGATATCAATCGGACTTGAGGATTGGAGCGGTAATTTTGTCCCGGTTGTCAAAATTCAAATGCTTTCCAATAAAGAAGTTACCGGGCAGGGGATATCCTTTCCGCTTGCATCAGAGGACCATCAAAAAGTAATCGAGGCATTGGCCGAACTTTTGGATAAACACAGAGATTTGCAACACTAGCGAGGCTGGAGCCGCATGGGGAAAAAAAGGAAAAAAAGAGGCTATACCCAGGTTTACACCGGCAACGGCAAGGGGAAAACCACGGCCGCAATCGGTCTGGCTATCCGGGCGGCAGGTGCCGGTTTAAAAGTACTTATCGTCCAATTTATCAAAATGGGAGATTATAGCGAGATTATGGCGTTGAAACGGTTTTCGGATCTTATCACCGTTGAGCAGTTCGGGCTTGGTCGTTTTACGAACGGTAAGCCGAAACCGGAAGATATCGCGGCCGCCCGGAAAGGGCTCGAAAGGGTAAAGGCCGTAATGGCCATGGATGAATACGACATCATCATCATGGAAGAAGCCAACGTGGCTGTTAAGCTGGGCCTTATCGCGGTTCAAGACCTGCTGAACATTATTATCAACAAGCCGGATGACAAAGAGCTTGTTATCACCGGGCGAGGTGCATCACCTCGCATCATTGAGAATGCGGACCTGGTTACCGAAATGAAACCGATTAAGCATTATTTCCAAAAAGGCGTACCGGCCAGAGTCGGCATCGAAAAGTAAAGGGTGGTCATTAAATCCTGTTTATGAGGTCCAACAGATAATCAAGGGTTAAGTGCCGACGCTGAACGGGCAGATCGGTAAATTTGCTGAAGCTCGCCACTTTTTCTTCATCAATTGGAATAACACCGGTATCGAAAACGATTATCCGCTTATAATTGCCGAACATCGATTTAAAATCGAAGTTAAAATCCTGTTTTCCCAGGGCAAACATATTTTCCCAGTTGTTGGCCCAGCCAGCCGAGAGGAAAAATGCCTTCCCCTCCCGGTTAAGCCGCCTGATCTCCTCCGGCCCTACCATTGCCTCAAGACAATTGCCGGCATTGATCTTTTTAGCCTGATATTGCTCCAGGATAACCGCCATTTCAGGATGGCAACGGCCATAGATCACCTTGATGTCAGCGCCTGCTTCCCGGTTCTTGGCCAGGGTCCTGGTCAATTCCGCTTTCAACCGGTCAAAATTGACGTGCAAGACTGCGTCGAGGTAGACGATTTTCCAGTTCAATCCTCTGGTCTTGATCAGGTACTCGAGTTCCTCCTGAAATATGCCGCAACTGATAAACACAATCGCTTTTTCTTTCATTAGACCACCAGGTGACATCGAAAGCCGGTACGATTAACGATCCATTAATTTTGCTACCCAAGGAAAGACCGCAAGGTCTGTATGGGGTAAAAACAGGCCGGCGACATATTCGTCCATAAAATGACTGGACACCGACAGCTCCAGATAAGTCATTTTCTCTGCTATACCTTCATCCCCCTCCCCGGTTTCGGGTTGGCATAAATACCCGCTTGGGTACCACACGGTATCACATGCATCACCCTCTGTCGATGGTGAAAATAAGGTTTCAAGGGTCACCAATAAAGAGTTGACAATACGATGCAAAATCCATAAAAATGTGGCCCAATTCCCAACGGAGGTAGCCAATATTTATTATTTACAGCAACGTACCGGATTAATTAAAGATGTCGGACCTGGTCTCATCCACATTTATTATGGGCAGGGCGTCGGCAAAACCACCGGGGCGATCGGTCTGGCCATGAGGGCCGCCGGCAGCAGCCTCCAGGTGGACATTGTTCAATTCATGAAATCCGGTACTTCATCGGAAGTCGCCATTTTCAAGCAGATCCCGAACGTCCGCTATTGGTCTCCCGGAGAGCACTCTTTTATTATGACCCGCGGCCCCCTGCCGGAGCACCAGGAACATGCCGCTAAAGCGCTAAGCTATGCCTTTGAGGCCATCGAAAGGGGAGCCCATCTTCTCCTGTGCGATGAAATATTAGACACGCTGGTATTCAATGTCCTCACCGTCAAGCAAGTGCTGGATCTTATGCAGAAATGCAAAGGTAATGTTGAGCTGGTGATGACCGGCATCAATGCGCCGGCTGAAATCATGGCGATGGCGGATTATATTACCGAACTCGTGCAGAAAAAACATCCTTACTACAGTGGAACGCGGGCCCGGAAGGGAATAGAGTACTAAACCCGCCTTGATCTGATGCAATCAATCTCCGTTTTGAGTTGTCGGCAATTGCAGTTTTTTTATGAATCGATCTATGCAGTCTTTTAGCTCCTCTGTGCCGGGCGTTGTTTCAAAGACCAGCTGTCCGTTGATGACAATGGACGGAACCGGCACGGGCTTTCCGATCAGCTTGGACAAATCCTTGTATCTCAGGGCGCCGGTCATCTCCCTGGTAATAACCTTTTCCCAGGTTATGAGATTTCCAAATGACGGCGCAACCGACTCGACCACACGGGTCATGTAGACACAGGGGATTCAGTGCTCGCCTTCATGAAATACTTCCAGGTGAATTTTTGCGGTATCCATTGCTATTTTTTGTTGCTAAATCCTTTTTCCTCAAGAACTTCTTCAATTGCCTCTTCCAATTCAAATTTGGGCGGTATCGCATCAAAAAAAAGTTCTCCATTGATAAAAAGGGATGGAACGGGGGCCAGACGCATGTGGCGGTTGACGCCTTCGTCGCCAAATAATGCACGTGACAGCTCCAGAAATCTGTTTTTGCCGTCTCCGCGCATGAAATCAACCCGACGATATTCGACGTATGGATCGTACCGGGGGATTGTTTCGCGAACCGTGGCGTCCATATACAGGCACGGCAGACAGTAGTCCGCCTTGTACATAACTTCGATTATAATTTTTTCAGTTTTTAAAGCAGTCATAGGCCAGTGCTGTTACCACAAAGAGACACAAATTGCAATGACCTCACGGGCAGCCCGATTGTAATAACATCATCGATCGACTGCTCAACACCGGAACATTATTGAGAAACGAAAATCGGGCCTTGATGTGACAATTCAACCGCTTTTTATAGAAAATAGCCGACGAAAATTTGCAAACCGGATTATATTCTGATAGAATCCGGCTCCTTGCAGGGGCGAACGTGCACCATAACGGGGACCATCGGCGAAAGCGCCGGAGAATCATGCATAAGGTATTTGACCACCAATGTCCATCAAGCACAGAATCGAACAGTTTATCGACCGGGAAGGGCGAAGGCCCCGTATTCTGGTCAGCAATATGAGCAACGCAGGTCATGACCATGACGCCAAGCAGATCGCTGCCATTTTTGCCGAAGTGGGATTTGATGTGGATCTGAGTCCCCTTCACCAGACGCCCCAGGGCACCGCGCGGATGGCAAGTGAAAATGATGTTCACGCCATATGCTTTTTAAGCACCGAAAACCGGCATGACATTATGGCTGTAGATCTGGTTGAAGCACTAAACACCGAAGGTGTTGAAAATGTTAAAATCGTATTGGGCGGTTCCAGCCCCCGGACCGATCACAGATCTTTAAATGCCGCCGGAGTAGATTTGATTATCGGTTCAGCGACAATGGACAATGTTGAGATCAATGCTGTTTTAGATTTGTTTGAGTAATAGGGTCATAACTAACAGAAACGGATATTAAATGGAGATTCAGGATTACATTGACGGTGTTTTAGCGAATAACAGACGCATTATTGCCAAGACAATCACTTTAATTGAAAGTTCGCTTACCGCGCATCAGGAAATGGCCAAAGCCATCGTTGATGCGCTCCTGCCACACGCCGGCCTGGCGGTGCGCATCGGCATAACCGGAGTGCCCGGCGTCGGAAAGAGCACTTTCATTGAAAGCTTTGGCCTGCATCTGGTCAATCAGGGACATCGTGCAGCGGTGCTGGCGGTAGACCCAAGCAGTTCGAAAAGCGGCGGCAGCATCATGGGAGATAAAACCCGCATGGAAAGACTATCACTCGAGCAGAGTGCTTTCATACGTCCTTCTCCATCCGGGGGCACCCTGGGCGGTGTGGCCCGCAGGACCAGGGAAACCATGGTCATCTGCGAAGCCGCCGGCTATGATGTCATTATCGTGGAAACGGTTGGGGTGGGCCAGTCGGAGACCACGGTTGCATCCATGGTCGATTTTTTTCTGGTGCTGATGCTGGCCGGAGCCGGTGATGAACTGCAGGGTATTAAAAAAGGCGTACTTGAACTGGCTGATGCAATAGCCATAAACAAGGCCGATGGCAACAATATTGAAAATGCCCAAAAAGCCAAAATTGAATATGAAAAAGCGCTGAATCTTCTGACCCCGTCATCCAAAATATGGTCCCCACCGGTGCTGACCTGCAGCGCTGTAACCATGGCCGGGATCAAAGAAACCTGGAAGACCATTTTGGATCACAATAAGAGATTTGAGCGCTCCGGTGAATTGAGCAAAAAACGCAGAAAACAGGCCCTCGACTGGTTATGGGCACTTGTGGAAGAAGGACTCAGAGAGCGATTTTACATAGACCCGGAGGTAAAAAAAAGCCTGCCGGAAATTATCAAGGCGGTTGAAAAGGAAAAAACCTCACCCGCCAATGCTGCCGGGCGGTTGCTGAATCTCCATGATGCCATGGCGGTTAAATGAGGGGTCGGGGCTTCCACCCCAAACTTTCTGGCGGATCGGTTTGCCCGAAACCGTTGACCGGCGGCCGCCTGGGCTACCAATCTGCAGGCCGCAATGGAATAGTACCTGTCCCTGGCCGCGCACCCACCTGATATTGAAAAAATTCACCCCTTAAAGTGTATAAATTCGTCGAAAGGACGATTGACAGGAATAGGTGCTCCATGATTCTTAATGGACACTGATTTGAGGATATCCGTGTGTCGGGCACATGGAAATAAATAAGGGTTGGTGCCGGAAATTTCAATGGCATTTGGCAATGCCAACGGTAGATGTCCTGCACCTAAATTTTATTCATTATCGGGAAAGGAGAATTAGGTTTTATGACTGAATTAACCCCCAAAGAGAGAGTAATGAGAGTTTTTCGCCGAGAACCCGTAGATACGATGCCCTTTTTCGCCGGGTACGGGATGGTGGTAATGCCGGCCATCAACAAACTGGGATATCAATTTCCCAAGATACACTCAGACGTGGAAATGATGGTCAATTCAGCGATTGAATCGGCCCGTATGTTTGACTTCGACTCGGTCATCGTACCCTATGACATGACCTGTGAGTCCCAGGCGCTGGGCAATGAGATCAGCCTCTACGAGAATTCTGAGGATATCCTCTATCCGACGATTCCCAACAAGCGCTGGAAAGGGCTGGAGGAAGTTGAAATTCCAGACAACATCGTGGAGCTGGGTCGCATACCCATGGTGCTGGAAGCCATTAAGCTCGCCAAGGAGAGAGCGCCCGAACGTGCCATCGGGGCCTGGCAGCTGGGACCCTTTACCATGGCAGGGCAGCTGTTGGAGCTGGACATCATGCTCAAAGGCGTCTTTAAACAAAAAGAACTGGTGGAAGCCGCGATGGATAAAATCAGCGATATGATCATCAAGATCGGCCAGGCCCAGCAGGCAGCCGGGGCCGACTATATTACCCTGCGGGAAATGGGCACCGGCACGGATCTTATCAGTCCCCGAACCTGGAAGACCCTTATCATGCCGCGTGTAAAACGCATTCTGGCGGCCTGGGAATCCCCCAAAGTTTTGCATATTTGTGGTGCCACCAATCTGATCATCGAAATGATGAATGAGTGCGGCGCCGATGCCCTCAGCGTGGACATCAAAAACTGCTTGGCTGAATCACGCGAGAAGATCGGCAACGATCGTCTGCTGTTCGGAAATTTCGACGTCTTCGCCCTGCCATGCAAAGAGGAAACGACTGTTGAAGAGGCCGTCGAAGCCATCAAGGTCAATATCGACGGCGGTGTGGATGCGGTCTGGCCCGGTTGTGATTTATGGCCTGACATCAAAGAGGACAACATGCGGGCCATCGTGCAGACGGCCAGGGAGTACGGACGCAAGGCAAGCCCGGCGGTTGGACGCCTGAGCTAGCTCTATAAATGGTGGATTATGTTTTGTAATCAATGCGAACAGACGATTCAGGATGATGGTTGTACCAGAACAGGTGTGTGTGGAAAAGATCACGAAACAGCCGCGCTCCAGGATCTTCTGACTTTCGCCGTTCGAGGTCTCAGTATCGTTGCCGTTGCCGGACGAAAGGTGGGGGCCAGCGATGCGGATACGAACCGTTTCAGCATGAAAGCCCTTTTTTCGACCCTGACCAATGTGAACTTTGACCCGGAGCGTATCCGCAGCCTGATCTTGAAAACGGTCGAACTGCGGGAAGAACTCAGATGCAAAATTGCAGGGGCTGGAGCCAGCAGCCAATTTGATGACCCGGCTGCAAGCTTCCGGCCCGCCACTGAAATGGCCGACCTGGTCGAACAGGGCGAGGAAGTCCGGCTACCCGTAGATTGGGAGCGGGTTCCCGATGTCCGCAGCCTACAGGAAATAACCCTGTACGGTATCCGGGGGGCGGCGGCTTATGCCGACCATGCGGCCATTTTGGGGCAGGAGGATGAAGAGGTCTACGCCTCCCTGCAGGAAAAGCTGGCGTTAATCGGCGAAAAAAAGCTCACCGCCCAGGATTGGGTTGATTTAGCCCTGGATACCGGCAAAACGAATTACCGGGCCATGGAATTGCTGGATGCCGGCAACACCGTCCATTTCGGTCACCCCGAGCCGACGCCGGTCAGCCTCGGCCATAAAGCGGGCAAAGCGATCCTTGTGTCCGGTCACGACCTCAAGGACCTGGAAAATCTTCTGCACCAAACGGAAGGCAAAGATATTAACATTTACACCCACGGTGAAATGCTGCCGGGCCATGCCTACCCGGAGCTTAAGAAATATCCCCACCTGGCAGGGCACTACGGAACCGCCTGGCAAAACCAGCAAAAGGAGCTGGCCGGTTTTCCGGGCCCGGTCCTGTTTACCACCAACTGCATCCAGAAACCGGCGTCGAGCTATCAAAACAATGTATACACCACCGGCCTGGTGGGATGGCCCGGCGTGTCACACGTTGCCAATGGTAGTTTCGACCGGTTGATCGAACAGGCTTTGCAGATGGACGGCTTTACGGATGACGCCGACCATGGCGGCGTCTGGGTGGGTTACGCCCGCCACACGGTATTAAGGGAGCACCCCATGGGGAGCGTCATTGGGATGCTGGTCGACTATCTCAAGAACGGGACCATCAGGCACTTCTTTCTCGTCGGCGGCTGTGACGGCGCCAAACCGGGTCGCAACTACTTTAGCGAGTTCGTCGACCAAGCCCCTCCGGACACAGCTATTCTTACCCTGGCCTGCGGCAAGTTCCGTTTCTTCGATCGTGATCTTGGGGCTATCGACGGCGTTCCCAGGCTGCTCGATGTCGGCCAGTGCAACGATGCCTATTCTGCGATTGTGGTGGCCGATGCTTTGTCGGATGCTCTGGGAAAAAGTATCAACGACATACCCGTATCGCTGATCGTTTCCTGGTATGAGCAAAAGGCTGTGGCCATTTTGCTGACACTGCTGCAGCGGGGGTTCAAAGGTATCCGGCTGGGGCCTTCGATGCCGGTATTTCTGACAGCCAATGGCCCGAAAGTGCTTGTCGAACGGTTTAACGTCCGGCCCATCAGTACACCGGAAAAGGATATCGCGGCCTGCCTAGATGCTTGAACGAAACGACTCGGTCGCTTAAGGGAGGAAATGGGGGTTGCCACCGGCGGTGCTATTCCGCCAAGCTGATTCCCTGATCAATCTGAAATGGTCAGGCTGATTTCCTGCTCATTTAGAATCCGGGCATCGGCCAGGGCACAACTGGACTTTTGAATAAGATTGGTCCGTATCCGCAGGCGATAAATGCCGGGGCTGGGCCAGCGTACGGTGGTGCCGTCAAGCTCATCGACAACTCTATCCGACCCGCGTACTGCTGGATTAAATCAAAATCGTCCCTGACGGCCACGTTTTTGGTCAGAATGCGAACTTTACACCTGGAATTGGACAGGACCTGCTGGAGACACTTTCGACCCAGTCGGAATTTTTGAGCCTCCGGGCTCCATCCATCCGTATAGGTGCAGAACATCACCGTGTCCGAAGCTTTAAGCTGCCGGGCCTGCTGCGCGATCCGTTGGGGTGTGTCGGGGTCCACCACGGCGATTCCCGCCTGGAATGCTTTAAACGAAGTGCCTTTGATATCTCTAAAAAATTTCTTCTGGGTCCGCATCATGGACGGTGTTGAGCAGTACAGGCATCCGTGTCCGCAAAGCATACCGACATTGAGGGCGTGGGTGGCCAGTTGCCTCCTGGCGAAATCATTTGAACGCGTAATGCTACTTTTTCTATTAATTTCGATAATTTTTATTATTAACTATCAAGTCAGACTTTAACTATCAATAGAGGTCATTAATTTGATCTGAGAGGCAGCAAGTCTGCGACAGAAAAAATCCACCGCTTCCCTTTACAACGGGGTAAAGAGGAGATTTAGAATCTGATCACCGATTCATCCTGCTGAACTCAGCTGTAACAATAATCCGTTTTTTGTGATCGCTTCTAATAGTTCTTGAGTCTTGCGGGCCAGAATGGCATAATTGCTCTGCGAGGGCAATGTTTTCATGCCGTCGATAAACCCACAAAGTTTTCCAAAACGCGCGGGAAACGATTCCGGCAGGGCCTCTGCGCCAGATAAACGGTAATCGAGGTGATTGGATGCCAACCAGGTTTTGTCCCCATTGCGGCAATCGAACCGGTTTTAAAGTAACATTTAATGTTTCCTGCCGTATTGGTGAGGCAGAAGAACCCTGTTATTTGCGGGAATGCCAGGATTGCGGCGAGCGATTTATCACCATCCAGCAAGACGAGCGTGCCAAAAATATAACAGATCAAACCACCCCGGATTAAAGTGTATCCTTCTTGCCGCATCAGCCGTCTTAAGAAAAAAGAACCATCTATAAGTGGTTTCAAAATCCCATCTTGTGCCCAATTGCAGCGTTGCAAGCCGACTCAAAATGCTCACATACTGCCGTGTATGCAGCGCTTTTGACCCGGTTTGCGCTTTGCCCTTGAACACAAGCTGGGGTTTTGAAACCACTTCAATCCGGAATTTACTCCAGTCAAAACGACAGGAAGTCAATATGAAGGGAAAAGCCAGGGAAAAGCTCCCTCCCGATGAATGGGAACATATTCTGGGCAGCCATCATCGGTGGCTGGAATCCGGGGGAACACTGGGTTGCAGGGCCGACCTGCGACATTGCGACTTATCAAACCGCGATTTGTACGGTGTTGTTTTAAAGCAGGCGATTCTTAAAGATGTCGACTTCAGTGGCGCCAATTTAAGAACAGCCAACCTGAAACAGGCCGAGTTACATGAATGCCGATTTCATCAAGCCCACCTGCAATGGAGCATCCTGAATGGCGCCAGGCTCCATGATAACACCCTGACTGAAGCCAATCTACAATATTGCGATTTTTCCAGCACCAATATGTCAGATGATGATTTTTCCGGTGCGTTTTTCCATAATGCCTACTTCGGTAATGCGGTGCTGCAACGGATAAATCTTTCCGACACCAACCTGAGGTATACCACCTGGCCATCATCGAAATTATCCCTGGTTAAATTCATCGCAAGCACCATCCAGCTGGCGGATTTCAGCCAGGCTTCATTAAACAAAATTGAGTTTCACAACGCATTTATCGTCAATACAAATTTCTCCGGTTCCCACTTTAGCGATGTTGATTTTTCCACCGCCACGCTGAAAAATGTAAATTTTCATAATACGAATTTGGACCGGAGATCTTTTCAAGAAGTGTCCGCATCGGCATAAGCGGATTATCAAGAGAGATAATAGCGATTGTCATAGATATGTTCCCTTTAGACACGGTTATAAATCCCCCCTGTCCCCCTTTTTCTAAGGGGGGAACGCCTTTTGCCCGTCATTGTTTTGCTCTAAATTTTGTGAATCTGCTACTTTCTTGGATATTTAGCTCCCCCTTTGAAAAGG
>CAJICI010000486.1_pt1 | contig 11474 bp, 8 predicted proteins | sample 9199571 | NCBI WGS metagenome assembly CAJICI01 (sample SAMEA7708329, study PRJEB35096) | sediment metagenome | biome: marine neritic benthic zone biome [ENVO:01000025]; feature: sediment [ENVO:00002007]; material: shallow marine sediment [ENVO:03000034] sea grass bed [ENVO_01000059] ...
CAAAGGCGATGATGATAAACATGCAAAGGAGGATTTTGGCTATTTTCATGGGTTGCTCCAGGGTAGTTAATTTTTTCAGCTTGACTAATTGTATATAGTTGATTGACCGACTGTCAACTCGCTAAGAGAGCTTTTACATAAGTTTTACTTTCTGGTTGATAAGGTTTCAGGTGTCAGGTTTCAGTTCCGCGTTGCGCGTTCCGGGTTGCGGGGTGCGGGTAGAAGACCAGACCAATCAGAAATCGAATGAAACATTGGCGTGGGAGCGGTTTTTGCCTATGCTTGCATCCCGCTGTATTATAGCGGGGACAGCCGCGATTTCAGATTTCGCGGCTGGAAAGCCGCTCCCACGTCGTGGCCGATGCCATGGTTCGTACTCGTCCTCGTCCTCGAGGCAAGGTGAGCTATTCATTTTCGACGACGAGGACGAGTACGACGACGAGGACGATTGTAAGGCTGGGGGTAAACCCCGCCCCTGCAACAAACTCCAATCAACCGGCGAATATTCGAGTTCCAGGATTGACTTCAATTACTTCTCCGGCAGCCATGGTTCTGCTTCGAAATCATATCTTGACCATTATGAAAAATCGCGATAAACTATTGTAATCATCTAATAAAATTATCTTTTTGGCAACTAATTAACCTTTGAAACATCTGGCAGTACCGACAGCGATTTTACGAGAAAGGAATCCTTATGAAATTGCCGCAAATTAAAACACCGCTACCCGGGCCCCGGGCTAAAGAGCTCATCAAACTGGATAAGTCATTTGTCTCGCCGTCCTATACCCGCGTATACCCTCTTGTCGCTGATAAGGGAGATGGCCTGTGGGTGCACGATGTCGACGGCAATATCTTTCTTGATTTTACGGCCGGCATTGCGACCAATGCCACCGGCCATTGCCACCCCCAGGTGGTAAAGGCTATTCAGCAACAGGCCAAGCGCCTGCTGCATATGTCGGGAACCGATTTTTACTACACACCCCAGATTCTTCTGGCTGAAAAACTGGCTGCTCTGGCCCCCGGCCGAAGAACCAAACGGGCCTATTTCGGCAATTCGGGCGCCGAGGCTGTTGAGGCTGCATTCAAGCTGGCGCGCTGGCACACGAAACGGGAGCTCAACATTGCGTTCTTTGGCGCCTTTCACGGGCGCACCATGGGAGCTCTTTCTCTGACGGCCAGCAAAACCGTTCAAAAGAAAAACTACAACCCCTTTGTCCCGGGCATTACGCATATCCCCTATGCATACTGCTATCGCTGCGTCTACAACCTGACGTATCCCAAATGCGGTTTATATTGCGTGCACTGGGTTGAGGATACACTTTTCAGAACCACCGTCCCTCCCGAGGAAGTGGCCGCCATTTTTGTCGAACCCATCCAGGGTGAGGGCGGATATATCGTGCCGCCGCCGGGATTTCACAAAGAACTTTATAAAATTGCCAAGAAATACGGTATCCTGTATGTCGCCGATGAGGTGCAGTCCGGCATGGGCCGTACCGGGAAGATGTTTGGTATGGAGCATTTCAAGGTGAATCCTGACATCATCGCGGTTGCCAAGGGCATTGCCTCGGGGATGCCGCTGGGCGCTATGATCGCACCGGCTAAAATTATGAACTGGGAAGCCGGTTCCCATGCATCGACCTTTGGCGGAAATCCCATATCCTGTCAGGCGGCCATGGCGACGATCAAGCTGCTGGAAAACAACTTAATGAAAAATGCGGAGAAACAGGGCAACCGTCTGATGAAAGGCCTGCTTGAGCTGCAAAAAACCTACGAGTGCATGGGAGATGTTCGCGGCAAAGGACTCATGGTGGCCGTTGAACTGGTGAAAGATCGCGAAACCAGGGAACCGGCGACTAAATTGCGGCCGCGTATTATCAAGAAGGCCTTTGAGAAGGGTCTGCTGGTGCTGGGCTGCGGTGAGAACAGCATCCGCTTTTGCCCATCTCTCACCGTAAAAGCCGCCGAGGTGGATACCTGTCTGACCATTTTTGAAGAGGCCATGAAGAAAGCGGGGTGCTAACGCGATTTTGGATTTGGGATTGCGGATTCCGGATTGAATAGACTATCAGAAACTGGGCCTCGGAGGTTGAAGGGCAATTAGTCATATAATTTGGTATCAAAAGCCGAACCCTGGACTGGTTTTAGTTATCGGGTAATTTGAACTGCCCGGCTTGTAAAACCGGTTGCCGGGGTTTATTTTTTGGTGTGAAGGGAGTTGGATGTAATACTAACATTTTTGGTCAATGACGTTTAAAAAGGGGTTAACCATGAAGTCTATATTGGAACAATTCGATTTGCTGGAGATCCAGCAGGGTGCCGGATGTGGTTCCTGGATGTCCTGCAGCGGTGAGATACTGCCTTCTCATTCCCCGATCGACAATGATTTGATCGGCAGGATACGATGCGCATCCCGGGAAGATTACGAGCAAGTTGTTCTCAGGGCAACCGAAGCCTTTAAAACTTGGCGGATGACGCCCGCTCCTGCCCGCGGTGATGTTGTCCGTCAAATCGGCAACGCCCTGCGGCAGCACAAAAAGGATTTGGGTGCGCTGATAACCCTGGAGATGGGCAAGATTCGCACCGAGGGAGAAGGTGAAGTACAGGAAATGATCGACATCGCTGATATGGCCGTGGGGCAATCCCGAATGCTTTATGGCATCACCATGCACAGTGAACGCCCGGGGCATCGGATGTATGAGCAGTGGCACCCCCTGGGGCCAATCGGGGTGGTTACCAGTTTTAATTTCCCCGTGGCCCCGTGGTCCTGGAATGCCCTGATCGCACTGATTGCCGGCAATACCGTCATATGGAAACCCTCATCAAAGGTACCGCTGTCAGCCATCGCCACCATGAGAATCATCTGGGAGGTCCTTCAGAAAAACGGCCTGCCCGAAGGCATATGCAATCTGGTTGTCGGGGATCGAGAGACCGCTGGCAGCGCCCTGGTTCAAGATCGACGTGTCCCCCTTATTTCTGCCACCGGCAGCGTGGCCATGGGCCGGCGGTTGGGTCAGGCGGTTGCTGGCCGACTGGGGAAGGCAATTCTCGAACTGGGTGGCAATAATGCCGTCATAGTAACCGCGGCTGCCGATTTTGAATTGGCCGTTAAGGCGGTGACTTTCGGAGCCGTGGGCACCGCCGGTCAACGCTGTACCTCTACCCGCCGGGTGATCATTCATGAAGACATCTGTGAACGATTCAGCGATTCACTGATCAAGGCCTATCGGCAAATTAAGATCGGCAATCCTTTCGACGACGGCGTTCTCATGGGCCCCCTTGTTGACCGTCAGGCTGTTGAAAAAATGCAGCAGGCCCTGGTCGAGATCACCAAACAGGGTGGGCGGGTGCTCTACGGCGGTGAACCATTAGCCGGCGGCCTTTTTGATACCGGCACCTATGTGATGCCGGCCCTATGTGAGGCTACACCCGCAATGCCGATCGTTCAGGAGGAGACCTTTGCCCCGATTCTATATTTGTTGAAATATCGGCGGCTGGAGGATGCGGTAGCTGTCAATAATGCCGTCCCCCAGGGTTTATCGTCTTCGATTTTTACCAATGACCTTGTTGAATCGGAATACTTCCTCAGTCACCGCGGTAGTGATTGCGGCATTGCCACGGTGAATGTCGGGACTTCAGGTGCTGAAATCGGGGGTGCTTTTGGCGGGGAAAAGGATACCGGCGGCGGCCGGGAGTCGGGGTCAGATGTTTGGAAATCCTATATGCGCAGGCAAACCTGCACCATTAACTGGTCCGGTCGTCTGCCGCTGGCGCAAGGGATCGAGTTTGATGTTCTTTAGAATTCTTTGCATCAATTAAATTGTGGTAGACAGAAGTTGCTATAAACCCAAAGCTGATAGCTCATAGCTGATAGCTGATAGTCAGAAAGACTGATTCTCTGATTCTTCTGCCTATGAGCTATCAGCTATGAGCTGTCAGCTGCTTTTTTATCCAGTATTCCGCGGCTTCCGCCACGCCGCCGTCATTGTTGGACGCCACACCGGCAAAGCGGCTTCTGATATCCGCCGGCGCATTCTTAACCACGTAGCTTACTGAACTCCATTCCAGCAAATCAAGATCATTGTAGTCATTGCCCACCGAAGCGATGGATTGTCCGGCAACTCCCAGTGAATCTGCCAACCAGGCCGCTGTCTGACTTTTGGATACTGTGGAAGGAAAAATTTCGATCCAGGTCGCTTTTCCATCCAGGGGAGAAGTCGTCTGAATCACGTTATAGTCCGTCATTGCGTTGCGGACATCTTCAAGCGCCGCCCGCGCCTGACGCGGGGGAACAATCGCCAGAAGCTGGGTAGCCGGTGCTGAGTCAACCGCGGATTTTTCCAGAGGAATTGCAAACTGCCTGTACAACTCAATGCGGCGTTCAAAATCGGTATTATTCTCATTGGTTTGCCAGTAGGCGAACATATGATTGTTCGGAATGGTGCGGTGAACCATAAAATCCAGCTGGAAACCTTTCAGAATCCCGCAAGCGCGTTTCACATCATTGGGTTCAAGGTGAACTTTACGTATGATTTCAGTATCTTTACATCTTTGAACACCCGCGCCGGTCGAAAATATGATGTAATCCACCGGCAAATCCGGTATCACCACAGTGTTAAACGAGGCTAAAGATCGTCCGGTGGCAATGACACGAACGATGTTCAGATCGCCGAGCCTTCTAAGAGCCCGGAGATCAGTTTCGGCAAAAGTGCGGTCCGAGCGCAGCAGAGTGCCGTCGAGATCCATGATAAACAGCCCCCGGGGACCGTGGCCGTCGGGTGGTGAATCCTGTGGTTGATCGAGGGAATTTTCCATTTAATCTGACACTCCATCACTTACGGATATAATAGAATCCAGCGGCACTATATTATTTCTAAATGAATATGACAAGACACGTGGTAACCACCAATCTTTTTGATCAAGGGGTTGGTCAAAATAACGTTCGGATAGCGGTGGTTTTTGGATTCTGTCCGGATTGTCGATAACCGCCAATATGATCTGATCCAAACACCCTGATAACTTTTTTGTATTTTTAGCAAAAACCGCTAGTCCACTTCCTCAATTAAAAAAATCGAGAACGGTTATTATTTTTATTATTATTTCAGTCAGTTACACATAATATTGTCGCCTGTTAGAAAATTTGCCGGACGGAACCCAATCATGACAACCGGTATATTGCTAAAGAAAATCACCCAAAGTGACGATATATAAATATCGGAGAAAAAAAAGCCGAAATCGTAACGCTAAGTGCCAGATCGAATATAATTATAATAAATTTAAAGTGTTATGTAGCTAAATACTCTGCAGGTTTGAAAGGAGAACTGGTTTGCTCACGGAGGCTAACAGGGAAATGGACAGGGAAACGATCATCTTCTTTGATAAATTGGGTTTTGGGTGGGTACTCGATAAAATGATGGCCAAAGAGTTGAGATTGTGCCACTTAAAAGGCGAAAACACTGTCAACAAATCACTGATCAATATCATCGAAAATTTGCTGGATAATCCGGGGGTTTGATGGGACTTTTGGGCCTGACACGAATGCGTGATTTACGGCAACTTTATTCGTATCGCTGACGCTGAATTCCATACCAGAAACACCCCAATATGTAGCTGTCATTTCTGCAAACTTACTCCCCGATCCCCCACACGCATTTGTAATTTCAAAATCAATGATAATATTTAGACTTTTCCGTATTAATACGATATTCCGCTTTTCAAAATTAAGTTCCGAAATACTGGAGGCCGGTATAAGTGGTTGTAGCAAAAAACGTTCAGAAAACAGAACGTTTTTTTGACAACCGCTGTAAATGGAAAAAGGCGTACTCCCTTCGGCTCCAGGGAATTATATATGAGGATAGACCATGGCCAGGACACAAAAAAACAACCATATGTTTCGCGGGCTGCTGCAATCAGAAGACGGCGTGATTTCAAAGGTACTGGATGTAAACAGCCAATCGATGACATTCGAAACTACATTTGGCCTCAGCGAAGAGATGATCGACCAGTTGAAGAGCCAACCGGAGCATATCGTATTCAGTGAGCGTTCCAGGATCGCCCGTCTCGGCATCCAGATTAAATGCGATCCACCCGAATCTGACAGGATCCAGGGAAACAGCATAACGCTGCAGCTGGTGGCATCTGCAGTAATTCCCGGTTATCCGGGCCTGGAGGAGATCCGGGATCTGTTTACGCTGGGATTGCCTGTCGGTCGGCTGGTTTTTTGTGATCCGGAAGCACTGCTGACTTCCGATGAAGTCCTGGAGGCCATTAATCGTGCCGAGCTCAAATTACCGGCTTCAACCACGATTTCGAGCGACGGTAGTATCGTCATCGCCCCTCACAAAGTCGTTTGTCGATTTAAAGAGCCATTGGACAAACAATCTCTGAGCCGCATACTGCTGCGCAAAGACGGCCGTAAACTTCTCAACCGCTATCAGGTCCGCGAGGCAGTCCCCTCGGTTACCGTTGCTCCGGGGGAGGGCGTTGTAACGACCTGCTCAATGTATCTCAACGAGCATTTTGTTGTCTTGCAAAGCGGGTTTGCCATGGGGCGCAATCTGCCGGCCACGGTACTGGATCCCATCAAGACCAGGGGTATCCGGATTTACCTCGAAATTGTCAATCAAAGCGATCACCCCATAGTTAACCCCTTAATTTCCGCGAAGATATATCATGCTGCGCGGTCACGCAACGGTCACAAACCGCGAAAAAAAATCCCTGAAGACAATGGCTTTTCCTATCGGCAAATGCGCGAACTGGAAAAGCGCTTTGGCAGTCTGGATCAATCCACCTGCCATTTTATTGACAAACCCCTGGCCCTCATCCCGGGGCAAGCGGAAACCCTGGATAAGGCCGAGCTGTTTTTGAACGGTCCGGGACAGAATTGTGAAGTAACCCGGGCCATGTGTGCTCTGGCCAGAAGGGATTTTTCGCCGAACAGCGAATGCGCCCATGCTTATGCAACTTCAAAGATAATTAAGACTGCCAATAATGATCCGGCGGTATTGGCTCTCAAATATTTCCCCAACATCATCGAGCATCGCGACATCATCAACCTGACCTGTGAGGGCAAACTCAAGGCACTGTATTTTTATGAACCGTCCTGTGAGCACGGCCCATTCCTCTCACAGCAGGATCACCATCGCCTTGAGGAGTACTATGCCTTTGGCCTTGAAGTTTATTGGGTTTCGGGATTAAACAGGCGACTCATGAAACATACCATGCGCGACGGGATGGGGTATTTTGTGGCGCCGGAACGTAATGCCGATTTTCACAAGTCCATGCTGTTTGCCTTTTACGGCTCGAATATCCAGCTGAGCAAAAAGGGTGAAAAACGACTGGGCGCCCTGATGGACGCATTGATCGATTTCTGGGGTAAGCGCATCGGAATCGTCACCGGCGGCGGCAGCGGCGTAATGGAGCAGGCCAACACCCTGGCCCGGGAACGCGGCATTTTGTCGGGGGCCAATTTTCTGGATATCACGGATCAGTCGATGACGACCAATGTTGATTTTTGCCAGGTTTTTCAGGCAACCTGTCGTCACAGTCGCCAGAAATGGTTTGAAATTGCCTCGTTTCCGATCTTTAATATCGGCGGGCTGGGGTCCCTGGAGGAACTCGGCATTACACTGTGCAACATGAAACTGGCCATCCTGGATCCGGTGCCGGTAATTTTATTCGATACCGAGGGGAACGGGGATTACTGGAGTGGAATCGACGATCAAATCGATGAAATGATTAAACAGGGCAGGGCGCCGGCATGGATCCGTGACAATATCGTTATCACCGATGATCCCAGGATGGTGACGGATACCTACCGCAAGCGTCTCAACCTCTTTTAAAATCCGTCATAAAAATGCATCTTCCGTCCAAGGGGCTGCGTTGCGATTTGATACGAAAGGAAATCGCGGCTGGAAGCCGCTCCCACAGGCTATAATCGAATTTGGTTTTAAAGTGGAGTTTGCGCCTAGCGGCTGAAAGCCACTCCCACTGCTATTTCAAGGCAATAAGAGGCACATCCACAAACCTCCATTATTGTGTGTGGGAGCGGCATCTTGCCGCGATCATAGGCATTTTAAGAGCTATCGGACATTAAATGGCTTTTTAAATCTGCTTTTAGAGGTCGTCAGAGTGCTTTTTGAGATATTCAGCAACCCCCTCAGCAGTTGGTTTCATGCCTTCATCGCCCCTGTTCCAGCCGGCGGGACAGACCTCACCGTGTTCCTCTGCGAACTGCAGTGCATCAACAACCCTTACCATCTCATCAACATTGCGCCCGATCGGCAGGTTGTTTACGACCTGGTGCTGGACGACGCCGTCTCGGTCAATTAGAAACGATGCCCGCATGGCAACACCGTCCGGATGCTCGATACCGTAAGCCTGGGTAATTTCATGTTTAATGTCCGCGACAATCGGAAAATCAACCGTACCGATTCCGCCGTCATCTATTGATGTGCTGCGATAGGCAAAATGCGTAAACTGCGAATCGATGGACACGCCGACGACTTCGACGTTGCGCTCCTTAAACTGTTCCATGCGTTTATGGTGGGCGATGATTTCCGTCGGGCAAACGAAGGTGAAATCCAGGGGCCAGAAAAACAGGACGACATATTTTCCTTTTAAATCCGAGAGCTTGAAATCCTCTTCGATAACGCCGTTCGGCATGACTGCCGGGGCGGTAAAGTCGGGTGCTTGCCGGGTTACTAAGACACTCATTTCATACTCCTTTTTTAATTTGGTTTTATTATTCAACAATACAACTCCAGAGGTCAACTTGGTTCATACAATATGCTTCTAAAATTTACTTTTTCAACCCGGCAGCTTAATTTTAATATAGGTACTATTAAGGTCACATGAAGAGATGGTGAGCAACTACTTGGGATAGCTTTCAGGAGTCTGGTTTGTTTGTGGGAGCGGCTTTCCAGCCGCGATAACACCTGTATATCGCGGCTGGAAAGCCGCTCCCACCGGAGGAATATCTATTAGGGACAATCGGGCGGGGTAAGTTTAAAGCGGATTCTCAGGACATCATTGTCAAAGCTTGCCGTTGTTATTCTGAATTCGCCGATTTCAGCGGTGGATTTGATATGCTCACCGATACAGGGGCAGGCATCATAATTGCCGATGTGAATTATACGGATGCTGTCGCCGGGATTGTCCGGCAATTTTTCAGTATTGTAGTTGTCCCGGGCCTCTGCAGGTGAGACAAATGCTTCGCTGACAGGCAGGTCTTCTGCAATGACCCGGTTAACCCGGTTCTGGATTTCCTCTATTTCCTGTGGCGTCAACTCGCGGTCGAGATGGTAATCGCATTTGGATTTTTTCTTTTCGATATGCGCATTAAAGCAGCGGCCGCAGCCAAACATGCGGTCCATGGTCTGGTTGAGGATATGTTCTGCGGAATGCATTCGTGGATCGGTTTGCTTTTTCATAAATTGTCACCTTATCACAGTATTTATCATAGAGATCCCTTGAGGTTTATTTCTCTCAATCCCTGTAAAAATTCAAGGCTAACTTTTTCAGAAATCAAATGCTCATAAACCTCGCCCTCCGGTGTAACCCCTCTTATCCGGCCATCGGTCAAAAAACTTCCCACCAGCTGCTGTCCGATTTGCATCCGGTTGTCGATGCGATCCATCCTGTTTCCCGGTCCGGATGTTTTTGAGATGGGTATCCCTTTGTCCACCAGAGATTTCATGAAATTCAGAATTCGGGCCAGCCGCAGCAAGGTCACCGTTTCGGTGCGGCTGGTGGTGTGCGACAGTGGCAGGGCGCTTGATCGCATACAGGAAAAGTGCTCCGGCAGGATACCCTGTTGTTGGCAACTTTCGTAATCCCGGCTCCCCGGAGCGGGATAAAAGACAGAGACTCCCGCCAGCACCCGCCTGGCAGCCATAAAGAGCAAATCTGAAATCGAATCTTCAACATGCTGAAACGGTGCCGCACAAATCACATAGCCGACGGCGCTCAGGTCATACTGTTCTGCCAGCTCAAGGGCCCTGTCAAAGGCACGGCACACATCCGCCCGGTTGAATCTATCCAGCTGGCTTTTACAGGTCGATCCCAATGAAAGATTAAGCGTTTTGAACCCGGCTACCTTCATGGCGCCGACCACCTCTTCATCGATGGACGGTGGGTACAGGCCGTTCATGGCCCTTAGCTCAAAACGGGACTCTCCGAAGCGGTCTGCCATCGTTCTTAACAGCCGTAAAAACCACCTGCGGTTCAGCGCCAGATTTTCATCCTCAAAGTCAATCAGACCGGTATCGTTATGGGCGGCAAAAAGCGCCATTTCACTGATCACGCTGTCGACACTTCTGATCCGGAAGCTTTGATCGGCCTGGTCACCAAAACAGCAGTAGCTGCATTTCAGCGGACAGCCGCGGCTGGCCACAATCACCGCACTGCCCCCGGTTTTACGGCTGTAGAAATTATGATCAATCAGCTGGACGGCCGGCAATGGATAAGCATCTAAATCTTCCATCCGGGCGGCAGAATTGATCTGCAGCGTGCCGTCCTGGTTTTTGAATCCAAGTCCGGGTATGGCATCATGCCGCTCGCCGTCAGCGACTGCCCTGGCCAGCATCGGCATGGCCACTTCGCCCTCCCCGCGAACGACAAAATCAACGGCTGCAGAATCCAGCACAGACTGCGGCATTGCACCCGGGTGATGGCCGCCCAGGACGATTTTAGCATTGGGCAGACGGGCTTTAACAACTTCGGCCGTCCGGATGGCTTCATTCACATACGGCGTAAACAAAGATGAGATGCCGACCAGAAAAGCGCCTGAGTCCCCGGCTTTTTTACCGATGGTCTCGAAACTGTAGCCAAAGTGCCTGAATTGATGGAACAGCGCAAAAGGAGACAGGTCCGGTCGGCCATAGTAAGGCTGCAGATACCCCATTTCGTCCGGCAGATCGCGGACCCGCGATTTCGCGTTGGCCAGAGCGTCCAGGATGGACACTGAAAACCCGCTATCCATGAGAGCGGCGGCGATAGAGGCCAGCCCGTAGGGAATCGTCCGTTTGGCGGTCAGATAAAAGTCCCTGATGGGCGGTTGAATTAATAAGATATCGACCATGGCTGTTGTTGCTTTTCATCAGTTGCTCGAACCAAATGGTTTAAGGTTCAGGGTTTAGGGTTTAAGGTCAAAAGCGAACCGCAGAATATCGAATGTCGAATGTCGAATATCGAAGGAAGGAATTCTATCGATTTTAATGGCTTAAATAGAAAGAGCGAAGCGATTCCACCCTTCGAAATTCGATATTCAAAATACTGCTGTTCTGCGGTTCGTTTTTGACCTTAAACCCTGAACCCTGAAACTTATACCATTTGGTTCAAGCAACTGATGAAAAGCAACAACAGCCATGGTCGATATCTTATTAATTCAACCGCCCATCAGGGACTTTTATCTGACCGCCAAACGGACGATTCCCTACGGGCTGGCCTCTATCGCCGCCGCTCTCATGGATAGCGGG
>CAJICI010000388.1_pt1 | contig 11422 bp, 6 predicted proteins | sample 9199571 | NCBI WGS metagenome assembly CAJICI01 (sample SAMEA7708329, study PRJEB35096) | sediment metagenome | biome: marine neritic benthic zone biome [ENVO:01000025]; feature: sediment [ENVO:00002007]; material: shallow marine sediment [ENVO:03000034] sea grass bed [ENVO_01000059] ...
TCTCGCTCAGCATGCGGGCAGAGGACAGGTTCCTGGAAGCCAGGGATATGGCCAGCCGGTGTCCATTGTGAATGACCATCGATTCGAGACCGGCCCGGTATTCGAGCAGCAGGTTCTTTAAGCGGGCCAGGTCGGAAAAATCACATCGATGTAACAACTCCTGGATAATATCAAACATTTGATCCTGATTCCGGTTCAGGCATTTGGCGTTAAAAGAGACAAAGGGGATACAATCCCCCGGCCCCTCGAATCTGGTACGGGCATGGGTGGAAAGGCCGACGCCGCCGGTGTAGGCATCTATCCGTCGGGCCATGGCGGCATAATCGCGCTGGTCCGTCCCCATTTTGGACATTGTGTAGCAAAAAAACGGGGCCAGCGGTATCAGATCTTCAGACAGTGCACCACTGCCGACAGCCGCAGCAAAGTAAAAAATCCCTGAAGTCGCCTGGTCATAAAGGGTCGCCCGCACAGATGGGTCATTTGCGGTTGGCGGTATACCGGGCACAGAAGGCGGAATATCCCGGCGACCGAGGGTCGGAAGACAGGAAATATCCTCTTCAGTTTGCTGAAGCTGCATTAGCGCTTCGGCATCCTGCTTGATCCGATCCAGGTCGGCAGGAAGCAAATCAGATTTAATGCGGGCAAGTTCTGCACGCACGCGACCATTTTCCTTTGACACCAATTCCTGATCGGGTTCCAGCGTTATGGTGACCCGGTGAGGATTATCCAGAAAATATCTTTTAATCCGTTCTTCAAAAAAGGGCCCGTCGGCCAGTTTCCGTTGCAAACGGGCCAGGTCGGCATCAAGGTTTAAAATTTTCACCGGATCACCGCCGTGAAACCAGCTCCCGGAAAAAGTAAGTAACAACTTTATGCCGTAAGGATATGGTGTATTGGTTATTTCCTTCCGGTGAAATTCAATTTGATGAATGGCAGATTCAACCAGTGTTTTGTCGATCCCATTTTCGGCGAGCTCGCGCAGAACGCCGAGAATGATGTCCTCAATCTGCTTGCTATCTGATGGTTCCACATCTTTCAGGCCGCTGACGAACAGCGTATCCCGATTATCGGCGTCAAAGCCGGTGCCATCACACAGAGCGCTGCCAAGCCCCGAATCGATCAGAGCCTTCCGAAGGGGAGACGCCGAGTTTCCAAGCAGGATCTGCTCCAGCAATGCCAGGACCAGAACTTCGAAGGTATCCTTGATATCCGCGGTCAGCCAGGCCAGGCAGACCTGGCACTTTCTGGTTGTCTCCTCATTTTTATCGAGGGGATAGGGGAAGGTTAATCTCTGCGGCTTCTTCCAACGGGTTTGAGACGCAACATCGGTATCAGGGTCGATCCTCTCAAAGCTTTTGAACACCCGCTCTTCGATGAAATCCAGGTGCACCTTCAACGGCAGGTTGCCATAGGTATAAAAAAAAGCATTGCTGGGATGATAGTGCCGGCGATGAAATTCCTTGAGCTGGTCATGGGTCAGTGAGGGAATCTCGACTGGATCCCCGCCGGAGTTATATCGATATGTCGTCGACGGATAGAGGGCGTTCAGAATCGATCGCACCATTACCTGGTCCGGGGACGACATGGCGCCTTTCATTTCATTATAAACCACGCCTTTGTAAAGCAGCTGGTCGGTGACGGTTTCATCGTTTTCCTTCTGTTCTTCTATTTCCAAACGATGGCCTTCCTGTTTGAAACTCAGTCGGTCCAGTCGAGGGAAGAACGCGGCGTCGAGATATACACCCATCAGGTTGTAGAAATCCTTTTGATTTTGAGTGGAAAACGGATACATGGTCCAATCAGATGCCGTAAAGGCATTCATGAAAGTGCTCAAACTTCTTTTTAGCATGGAAAAAAATGGGTCCCGCACCGGATACTGTTCGGAGCCGCACAAGGCGGTATGCTCCAGGATGTGGGCCACACCGGTGGAATCCTGGGGCACGGTTTTAAAGGCAACACTAAAGGTATTTTCAGCATCACGATTGCTGATGTGGATGTGCCGGGCACCTGTGCCCTCATGCTTCAACTCATAGAAGGTCGAAGCAATCTCCGTCAGGGCTGCCACCCGTTCGATCCGGTAGCCATTGATACCTTCTCCAGCTTTGAGCTCGGGGTTGTTAGGATCTGAAATATCTTTCATAAGGTCACCATATGTGTAATCGTTAAGAAAGGATATTGTGTTAGATAGTATATATATCTGCGTATAAACATTAAAATTCCAAATCACAAGCACCAAATTACAAATAAATCTCAAATTTCAATCTCCAATGACCAAAACTATCACCGTGATAGTACTTCATAAATGAAAATTTTAGTCTGACGGATCAAGGTTTGAGATTTCGAATTTAGATCATTGGAATTTTATTGGGATTTGGTGCTTGAAATTTGGAATTTATAAAACCGTTTGAAAGGATAAGCTTTCTCATTCAGCCAGATTAACCCAGTGCAGGTTACATATTCTATGCTGCAATGTAAATTCCTCTGCGTTTGCGTTTTATTTTACCGGTTTTATTCAACCGGAAAATGATATTGCGTATTTTCTTTTCATCAAAGCCGGTTTTTGCCTGTATTTCCGCGAAACCCAGGCCCTGCCTGGAGTGCTTAATGGTGTCCAGAACGATATCAACGGCCGTCAGGGCTGTTCTGCGACGGGTGTGTTGAGCTCTGGCATTAGTGGCGTTCAATGCTGATTGCTTAACCAGGTTTTCAAGATGATCCAGTTTGGCCATCAATTTGTCAACATCCTTTTTGGTCGGAATATCATAATTCTGCATGAAAAATTTGACCATGGCATCAAAGCTGATCGTTTTCCCTTTTTTCCTTGACATGGGAGCCTCCTATAGAAAATGGTTCAGGGTTCAAGGTTCAGGGTTCAAAGGTTTGAAATTTCGGATTTTCGGAATATTCCGAAAAAAATTACCTTCAATTTAAGAGGTTACGGCCTGCCAGTAGAGTTGAAGCTTGACGTGGTAAACCCGGAAACTCGGGACCAATCATGACAAAACCCTGAACGTTGAACCCTGAATGCTGAACCTTTCCTATTTGATATCTGTATAAAAGTCAAGATATTAGAAAAATCTGAGCGCCAGGAAAAATACAGATTGAAATTGTGATAATTTCCTGATAGATATCTTCGAAAAATTCCAGCCTGTCGGTCAAATTAGAAGAGTCTCATTGATGAATCAAACACCTGAATCAGATCAGAAAAATATCCCGTTTCGCGCCAAACTTGAAAAGAAGATTAAAAATTGGCTCAAACGGACCAAAGCATTACACGGTGAACCCCGCTATGTGGCGATGGGGATGGCCGTCGGCATTTTTGTTTCCGCCACCCCGACCATACCGTTTCAAACCTTAATAGCCGTCGCCATCTGCCTGGTCGTGCGCGGCAGCAAAACAGCGGCAGCTGTCGGTGTCTGGCTCAGTAACCCCCTGACTATTCCGCTTTTTTATCTGGGTAGCTACAAGACGGGCGCCATGCTTCTTGGTATATCTAACGACCACGCAATTACCAGTTATAATGCCGCAGACATGCTGGAGCTCGGGGTCGATATCACCGTTGCCGCCGTCGCCGGCGGAATAATGATCGGTATTATCCTTGGTGTCGTTGCCTACTTTTTAACCTTTAGAGCTGTCACTAAAATTCGCTCCCGAGAGAAAAAACATAGGAGATTGCTTGGCAGAAGGCAGTCTGCGACGAGCCCTTCGGCCGTGAGCTCAGAGCCGAACGGCTCAGCCGAGTCGAAGACAGAAGACAGAAGTCAGAAGTCAGAAGTCAGAGAACAGAATATGCAGCACCGGGAGCACAGAACTACTTCAGGACGCAAGATGTCACCGGCCATGATATCCGACCCAAATGATCCCGCATGTGAGTACTCAACCACCATATATTGTCAGCCTGTAACGAAGGACCAGAGACCAGGAACCTAGACGAGTTGCGGGGTTCGTGTTTCGCATTCCGTGTTGCGTGTTACGGGTTGCGTGTTACGAGGTATGAACAGCCGACTATCTGAAACGCATAAATCCGTAACAATCAGGGTATAACTCGCAACCCGCACCTCGCAACTCGTAACAAGCCACCAACTTTCCCTGCTTAGCCCTTAGGTGAAACAGGGTGACTGGCAACCATCTATCATAGACAGGAAGAATGACCTCACCCCGTAATCTGCTAAAAGCATGGGATCTTAAACCTAAAAAGCACATGGGTCAAAATTTTCTCATTGATCCATCAACCGCCAAAACAATAATCAGCCGGGCTAATTTAAAGGCTGATGACATTGTCCTGGAAATCGGCGCCGGGCTTGGCGCCTTAACAATTCCACTGGCCAAAGCTGCTCAGAAAGTATACGCGATTGAAAAAGATAGACAGCTTATCGAATTGCTGAGAACGGAGTTACTGGCAAACCGGATAACCAACTGTGAAATTGTTGAGGGAAATTTTCTTGAAATGGATCTGAATACTTTCACCGACGCCGGTGGAGCGAAATTATCCATTTTCGGCAATTTACCCTATGGCATTTCATCTCAAATTTTAATTAAGCTAATTCATTCCAGAAGCAGAATACAGCGCGCCATACTGATGTTCCAAAAGGAGCTGGCGCAACGGATTGCCGCCAGGCCAGGCGGCAGAGAGTACGGCAGGATTTCTGCTATGCTTGGCTATTGCGCTGACATACAGATTCTGGCTGACATCAGCGCTTCCGTATTTTATCCCCGGCCAAAAGTGGACTCCGCCGTCATTGATGTAGCGTTTAAGTCCACATCAACTTATGGTCCCCACGATGACACCATGGTTTTCAAGGTGATCAAGGCTGCCTTTGGCAACCGGCGCAAGACCTTAAAAAACGCCCTGGCAGCTGCCGGGCTCAACATTAATACCGAAATCGCCAGGCAGGCCCTGTCCAATGCCGGAATTGATCCAACTCGCCGGGCCGAAACCTTAATGCCGGCTGAGTTCGTGGCGCTTTCAAACGGCCTGCAAAAAGCAATGGATGGCAATAAAGTTTGAGGGGTTCAGCGTTCAGGGTTCTGGGTTCAGGGTTGCTCTGAATTTCCGCACTTCTGAGCTTCAGAAACCGCCGGAGGCGGATGAACCCTGAACCGTTGAACTCTGAACCCATCATAGTCCTTGACCCCACGGGCGACGAGCCTTATTATAATACTACTTGAATAAAAGAAAAGGAGGCCCAAATGGCGGTAAAAATCTTAATCAAGCGATCTGTTCCCCAGGACAAAGCCAGAGCCTTAATTCCACTGGTTCGACAAATGAGAACATCGGCAGCGACCCAACCGGGCTATATTACCGGTGAAACCCTGCGAAGTCTGGATAATCCTGAGGAATTCCTGGTGATCAGCACCTGGCAGGCTTCAGAAGATTGGAAGAATTGGCTGGAAAGCGATGAGCGCAATAAGGTTCAGAGCAAAATTGATGATTTGCTGGGCGGTGAAACCAATTACGAAATTTTCCACTACGGGTTCTCTGAATAGCCTAAAATTTCAAAGGACTTTGAAATTTTTTTATTGTTAGAAGCCGTCTAAAAATTGTAGATTGCGTTCACTGGCAAGGCGCCGATTTGGTTTTATAGCGGAGCGTACACGTTAGTAAGTGAGCATTTAACACCAAATCGCAACGCAGCCAGTGGACGTAAGATGCATTTTTTAGACGGCTTCTACATGAGTTCAGCGATTGAGACTGTTCTATCCCCCAGCATATTCACATAGCTGCCCATCTCATTGTCGTACCATCCATAAATGACTGCCTGAGTGACCGGAATCCTGACCACGGTTCCGCCGCCCGGATTTGACAGCAGATCCTTTTCAATCCCGGGTATTTTTGCGAGATCAATCGTCGCTTCTGCAGTTCGGCTGTGAGTTTCATGCCCTTCGATGGTAGCCGCCACTTTAGGCATTCCGATAATATCGCCGGATACATTTTGTTTTTCCGTGTAATACAGATACCCCTCCGGGCTGTCCTCTGCAGCCTGCCGGTAGATATCATTTATCATTTCCCGCTTAACATAATCTCCGGTCGGCTCCTCCTGCAGATTGATCACCAGTATGATTAACGAACCTGTAACAGTGGGGATTCTTACCGATTCTGCGATAAAGGCAATCTCCTCCATTTCGGGGATCACCAGCCTGAGTGCCCTGGCTGCCCCGGTGGTAGTAAGAATAATGTTATTCATAATGCTGCGATTTTTCCGCAAATCGGTTTTGCCGGCTTTCGGCAGTCGGTCCAATACTTCCTGGGAACCGGTGGCGGCATGTACGGTGGCCATCGAGGCGGACATAATCTTTTTAGGACCAAACGCATTGATCAATGGTTTCATCATATGGGCCAGGCAGGTAGTGGTACAGGAGGCATTTGATATAATTTTATGTCCCCGGGGGTCATAGTCGCTGCTGTTGATTCCCATAACGGTGGTCACAGCATCATTCGGTGTTAGCGCCCGCTTGTCTTTTATTTTAAAGGGTGCCGAGAGGATCACTTTTTCCGCTCCGGATTCCAGATGGCCCCTTACCGCTCCCCCGGGATGATCAGCTTCCAGAGTTGGATCTAAAAATTGGCCCGTGGTATCAACCACCAGCCTGACGTCGTGGTCGCGCCATTCAATATCCAACGGTTTGCGGTGGGTTCGCAAGAATTGGATCTTGACACCGTCGATAAGCATGGTGCCGTTGTTGTCATCTAAATCGTCGACAACCGGCTTGCCCTGGTGCCCATAGAGATAGCCGTGGAGCCAACCGTAAGTGGAATCCCGTTCAACATAATGTGCGATATCCTCGAGCGATACACCGGCCTGGCGGCCAATATTAACCACAATTTCATCAAAATACTTCCGAGCCACATGATGCCAGACCGTAAGTTTCCCGATCCTGCCAAAGCCGTTGACGCCTAATACTTTATTTCCAGCAGACATTATAAACCCCTTTTACGTTACGTGTTACGTGTTACGGGTTGCGGGTTTCGATGAGGATTGCCTCAGTTTGATATTTTGCAACCAGTGGCATCTAACAGTATATGTGAAATTAAAGGCAGAACCCTCGATGAATTACCATACTAAAATCGTAAATGTTTAGAAGTGGTTTCAAAACCCCAGGTAAGGCTCAAGAGCAAGGCGTCGATCTGGTTTAAAAGCGGAGCGTACACGCTAGTACGTGAGCATTTTAAACCAGATCGCAACGCAGCTATTGAGCCTTAGATGGGGTTTTGAAACCACTTCTAGGCCTCTTTGACCTTGATCAACCCCTTATAAACCGATCCCTCCTGGCCATCGATGCTGATATGACTGCCGGGTCGTAACAGAACCTGATTGAGCGAACAGCTTTTGCGGCGTTCATCGCAGATTAAATCCGAGCAGCCGACGACACAGGTTTTTCCCAATCGGTGGGCCACCACTGCGGCGTGGGAAGTCAGACCGCCCCTTGCAGTCAACAATCCATCTGCGGCATGTATTTCGCGTATGTCATCGGGAACGGTGTCGGCTCTGGCAAGTATCAGGAAGGAATCGGGCTCCTGGAGGCGCCACTTCTCAATTTCTTCAAGGTTGAATACCAGCCGGCCGCTCATCGCGCCCCCGCTCACCCCAATGCCGTGACCCAGATACATGGCTTTTATCTGTTCATCAAAATCGAAGGTCAACACTTTTTTACGTTCCCGAATGGTCATATCCCGGGTCTGCAGCAGATATAAATCCCCTACCTCCGGACTTTCAAAGGTAAATTCCATTTCCTGAGGGCTCCAGCCTTTATTATCAATCAGGTCATGGGCCCAATTCTTTAATGCCTTGTAAATTTCCGGGAAATGAGTTTCCAGTGTGACATCAGTTTCACGCATTTCTATTTCCTGCTGAAATATTGAAATGGGATTGGTGTTGACCAATCCGGATACCACATCTTCTCCCTGGTTGCCTACCGTAAAATCTCCCCACAGTTTTAATGTCTCCCCTGACCATCTTGGGTTATGGGTGAAAATTACGCCGGAACCGGAACCGTTGGATATATTGCCGTATATCATTTCCTGAACGGTGACGGCCGTCCCCCAATCGTCTGAAATTCCCATTATTTTACGGTAGGCCCTGGCCTTGGAGGATTCCCATGAATCAAGAACGGTTTTTATGGCCTGATAAAGTTGTTCATAGGGTTTTTCAAGAATTTCAATACCCGCATCCCTGATCATCGTTTTATAGGCCAGGCTGAGATTGCGCATCTGCTCGCCGGAGAATTCGCGTTTGTAGGGAATGCCCAGTTTTTTCTTCCACGCGCTGATGATGGCATCAAAATCATCGCGCTGCAAACCAAAGGACATGCCGTAGCATTGCAGAAAGCGGCGGTAGTTGTCCCAGGCAAACCAGGCATTGCCGGTCGATGCAGCGATACTTCTGGCGATTTCTTCATTGTTGCCGACATCCAGCAGGGTATCCATCATCCCCGGCTGTGAAATTGACGATCCGCTGCGCACGGATAACAGCAGAGCATTTTCAGGATCCCCGAATTTTCTGCCGGTAGATTTTTCAAGTTTGGCAACATTCAACTTCACCTGCCTCTTGAAATCTTCAGTTGCCGGGGGATAACTGTCGATAATTTCCCGGCAACGGAATACCTCGGTTGTAATAATAAATCCGGGGGGCACAGGATAACCGAAATTTTTCAGCTGGACCATATTGATGCCCTTATTGCCAAGCTGGATAATGCCGGTTACCCGGCTGCGGGCTGAGTCAATGGGCGTCATGGCATTTTTGGGGTCGTACAACAGCAGTTTCTGAAGTTTGTCTTTCGGCAGCTTGTTTGACTGCTGAAATAGCGTCATCAGAATGCGGCTTAAGAAAAAATCCAACTGCTGCAAACCCAGTGACATGGAAATTTGTTCGCGGAAAAAGATTTCAGAAACACGATGCTGCAGTTTTTCACTATCCTCCAGGTATTCCTGGGGAAGAAACCTGGGCAGGATCCGCTCAAGGGGAATCTGGGATAAAATCCGATTCAAATTCTGGCCGTGAATGTTGTGAAAATTATCATGGATGATGTTTCTAACTGCCTGGGCAAATCCCTTGAAGATATCCAGGTACTGGGTCTGGGTGAACCCTTTTACCTCAAGTGAGTGTGCCAGAAACTCCAGCTGACGCTCAAATTCAACCGAAGATATTCCATCCAGCTTCATTGCTTTGTCAAACAGTCTCAGCAGGCTGTATACCTGATAAAAGGTGGCCTTGGTAATTAAATTGAGGTTGATATCCCGGATCAGTTCTTCAAACAATACGTTCACAAGGGTTTCAAGCCGGAAGGTAAGCCCCAGGCAGTCAAATTTCATTTCGTGATAGCTTCCATACATGGAAGGTATATCGATGGTGATATGCCGCTTTTTGTAAATGTCCTCTTTAATTTCAAACTGCTCTTCGCTTAATATGACCCCTTTAAGCTTTTCAAGGTAATCCAGCAGCATGAAAAGCCTTTTGGTGAGATCCGGCTCGGCCAGCGCTTTCTCAGCCCGGTTGAAATCCGGCAGGGCTTCCGTCCGCAACTGGGCGATATAGCTACCCAATTCTATGTAATCGAAGCTGTATTTTTGATGAAGCAATTTATAAAGTTCAATTATAAGCTCGATCCGCTGATGATCGACGTCGCTGACATCCGATATGCCCTCGAGAAGGTCTATAATTTTGCGATCCGAGAGGGATAGCAAACCTTCGGGGATGGCGATGTCCTGTTCGGCAAAAATGGTTATAATCCTGTTAACGCCTTCGACGTAAACACCGCTGTCTTCAATTTCTTTGTAAATCTGCGGCGGGACATAAGGCTCAAGGCCTTTTTTGTCGAGTGACAACCAGAAGCGCAAAGTGGCTTCCATAAAAGGAACAATTTGATTGCTGCTTTCAACATGGCTTTGCTTTCTTAGAAAATGAATCAGTCTATCCCGGCGATGGGTAATTTCATCGAGCTGGGTTGAAATCTCCCTTAATTGCCCCTCCGCGCCGATATCGTTAAAAAAGGCCGGAAATAGACGGGTAAGCTGTTTGGCCAGATTGTATACCGGACCGATGTTGCTGTTTAAAAATCGTGTGATATCACGTGGAAAAACGTCAATGTCTTTGATAAAAACGCCGCACAGCGACAGGTGAATGATCAATCCAGACAGAAGGCGGGTCGACCATTTCGGATTTACCTCGGCCAGTTCGAGCCAGGTTCGGATGTTCTGGATGTGAGCGCTGTTAACTCTGATCTTCCAGTCATCGTTCACACCCTGCAGCATGGGCGCCTGGAAGCCCAGATCTATCACCGAGTCGATAAAAAAATTGACCTGATCCAATTCATCGGTATTGAAAACCCCCTTACCCATATTCAGTACACAATTCAATGTTGTGGCCTGGTACATCCGGGTTTGGTCCTTTAAAATCGTAAAGGTTTTGCGAATCAGATTTTGAATATTGCGATAATTTTCATTTTCAATAATCCATGTCAGCGTCTGGTTAATTTCCCGCAGGGTTTCTTCGTGGATCAAATATAATCCGGCCAGGTTCATGATCTGGAATAGAAAAATGAGTTTCAGGTGATGACCGCGTCCGTCCTTTCCACATCTTTGCATGATTTGGCGGGGAATCTGCCGGTATGCGTCCACCATCTGGTTGAAGCCGGGCAGTTCGAGGAGTCGCTTTGAGATTTCTTTTGATCCCACTTCTTTGTCCTGGATACAAACATCGAGCTGGCTCTTCCACTCCTTGAGCTGACGATGGGATATCGGACCAAACAGGTCATCGAAATTAATGTCGGCGTCTATTTCAAGTGCTTCTTTGTCGAACCAGGTTTGGGGATCAACCTCGCCAAGCCATGATTGATAGGTATGATTACAATATTTAATCAATAAAAGATTGACAGCTTTCAAATCGCTACAGGTCTCGGGAGCATTATGGAAGTAAACGTCCGCCAAACGGTTGATCGCATAATAGCTGTTCACAAACAATGAGAATTGGTCGTCCGGAAAATTGCGAATTTGATCTAAACCGGCGTCAATGATCGGTTGAAATTGTTCAAAGTGCTGCCCGGAATCACCGGCAATTTTCTGGATAAACAGCAGCGTATTATCAACGGCATCTCCTTTGACGGCAGAGTCTTTGCAATCTTTAAAGGCGTCAAATAAAATTTCCATCAGCAGCCGGGCTGCCTGCGGTCCACCGGGATGGTTCTTGAGCAGATGGAAGTATTCGAGAGCGTATTTACGTGCTTCCGTTACAATAAATCGCCAGTTTTTATAGGGATGTGAAAGTTCTTTCAGAAATGTGTTCAATCCCTCCATCAGGCCATAGTATTTGGACATTACCTCCTGAAGAACGGCGTATTTTTCATCTACGTCAACGTCAACGTGGTAGTCGGCGAGGTTGACCTCGAGGGCTTTGGATTTTATTTTCACCAGGTTTCTCCTGAATAA
>CAJICI010000318.1_pt1 | contig 11414 bp, 4 predicted proteins | sample 9199571 | NCBI WGS metagenome assembly CAJICI01 (sample SAMEA7708329, study PRJEB35096) | sediment metagenome | biome: marine neritic benthic zone biome [ENVO:01000025]; feature: sediment [ENVO:00002007]; material: shallow marine sediment [ENVO:03000034] sea grass bed [ENVO_01000059] ...
ACCCCTGCCGTTTGAGAACCCGCTGTAGTTTGCGCCCCACCTGACCGTCGATTCCGGTGGCAATTTTCGACAGCATTTCAAATAAACTCACCTTGGCGCCCAGTCGCAACCATACCGATCCCAACTCCAGGCCGATATAACCCCCGCCGACAATTCCCAGGTGTTTGGGCACGGTATCTAATCTTAAGGCCTCGGTCGAGCTGATGATCTGTTTGCCGTCAAAGGGCAGATCCGGCAAGGGCACAGTTTCACTTCCGGTGGCCAGAATAATGGCCTTGGCTGTCAGGGTGGTGGTTTTCTTTTTTTTGGATGCGCCCGAATTGGATTCGACGGTGACCTGTTCGGCGGCGGCCAGTCGCGCGCTGCCATGAATAATTTCTACTTTGTTGCCCTCGAGAAGCCGTCTGACATTTTCAGTCAGATCCTGAACCACTTTTTCTTTGCGCGCCATCATGACTGCCAGATCAAAGCTGATGCGACCGGTTTTGATGCCGTGATCGGCAAACTGGCTTTTGACGAGTTGTAAATATTCGCTGGAATCCAACAGCGCTTTGCTGGGGATGCAGCCGACATTGAGGCAAACCCCTCCCAACCGAGGTGCCTTTTCGATACAGGCAACCTTCAAGCCCAGTTGGGCGGCGCGCGCGGCGGCCACATAACCTCCGGGTCCGCTGCCAATAATGATCACATCATAGGTGCCATTTGCTGCCATAGCTAAATCTCCATCATCATGCGTTCCGGGTTTTCAATACATTCCTTGATGCGCTTTAGAAAGGTGACGGCTTCTCGGCCGTCAATGATGCGATGATCGTAACTGAGCGCAACATACATCATGGGTCGAATCACCATCTGGTCTTCTATCGCCACGGGTCGCTTTTCGATACGGTGCATCCCCAAAATCCCGCTCTGGGGCATATTTAATATCGGAGTGCTCAACAGCGAGCCGAAGACACCGCCATTGCTGATGGTAAACGTGCCCCCTTCAAGATCCGACAGTTCCAGGCGGTTTTCCTTAATTTTATTGATAAAATCGACAATGGCCTGTTCGAGTTCGGCAAAGTTAAGCTGATTGGTATGGCGGATGACGGGAACCACCAGCCCCTTCCCCGACCCGATGGCGACACCGATATGATAATAATGGTGGTAGACGATGTCCTTATCATCGACAAATGCATTCACCTGCGGAAATTCTTTCAGGGCCTCCACGCAGGCCTTTATAAAAAATGACATCATACCCAGCGAGATACCGTATTTTTCCTTAAAGCTGTCTTTAAACTGGGCCCGGAGTGCCTGTACCCGGGTCATGTCAATATCGTTAAAGGTGGTCAGCATGGCCGTGTTCTGCTTGGCAGCGAGCAGATGAGAGGCAATTCGCTGACGGATCGGGCTCATCGCTTGGCGCGTAATCTTTTCTTCATCCGGTTGTATTATTTCGGCTGAGGGCTGCGACTGGGTTTCAACCGGTTTTTGAGGCAAGTCACCTCCTGGGCTCGGTGGCAGTGGTGCTGCCGCTGTCTGCTGTTCCTCCAGAAACAAAACCACATCTCCTTTGGTGATGCGCCCGGCCGGGCCGGTTCCGGAGATTTGTTTTGGATCCAGGTTTTTTTCAGCAATCAGCCGGCGCACGGAAGGCGCCAGGTCATCAGATCCGAACGCAGGCCCTTTCGGTGTGGGTGCCGGTTGCGGCGGTGGCGATTCCGGAGCCGTTGGAGCGGGCGCTTCCGGAGCGGGTTCCGGCGGCTTTTCGACCGGGACATCCTGAGGAACCTTTTCTTTGGTTTCAGGAGCTTTTTTAGCCGGCGGCGGTTCGGCGGGTTTAGGTGCAGCTGCGGTATCAATGGTGCCGACCACGGCTCCGATGGCGACCGTTTCGCCTTCTTGAACTTTGATGGCGAGCTGCCCTGCAGCTTCAGCGACGACCTCTAAAGTGACTTTATCGGTTTCAATGACAAAAAGCGGCTCGTCTTTATTTACCGTATCACCGTCGCTTTTAAACCACTGAGCAAGAAGCGCTTCGGTTACGGATTCACCCACACTGGGGACTTTTACTTCCACTAACATATTATCCTCTTATTCATTTAATACTATTTATCAGCGGCAGTTTAATTCGGTTTAATGTCATTAGGTTCAGGGTTCTGGGTTCAGAAGGCGCTGATATGAGCGCAAGGTTTCATGGTGTTAGTCTATTCTTAATAGATTCTGATTTTTTTCTTCTAACCTTTGAACCGTTGAACGTTGAACTTATGAAGCAGAGACCTGATACCCGAAAGCATATTGAGACCCGCGGTAATCCCCTGTGGCAAATAGCCAGAGACCCTCGGCTAATTTAACCGGCAGCGGCTTTGCCCTTACGAACTGCAGGTGGTCCCATGGCCTGTGCAATGATTGCCTGCTGCTCCATTTTGCCCAGGCTGGGAAATCCGGTTGCCGGGCTGGGTGATGCGTTTCGCCCAATATAGGCGAATGATTTGCCGGCAGCTGCCTTCAAACGCGACTGCACAAACCCCCAGCCGCCCATATTTTGCGGTTCCTCCTGGACCCAGAACCATTTTTTCGCCTGGCTGTATTTTTGGAAAACCGTTTTTAGCTGTGATCCCGGAAATGGATAGAGCTGCTCGAGACGGACGATGGCAATACCGGTCTTTTTTAATTCATTGCGGTTTTGAAACAGTTCGTAGAAGATCTTTCCACTGCATACCAAAACAGTTGTCGCCTTTTTGGCGCTATCAGGATCATCCAGGACAGGCTGGAAATGATCCGCAGACAGGTCATCCGTTTTTGAGATTGCCAGCGGGTGACGCAGCAGGCTTTTAGGTGTCATAATAATCAAGGGTTTACGAAAACGCGCTTTAACCTGACGCCGCAGCAAGTGAAAATATTGAGCCGGTGTGGTCGGGTTGCTCACCTGGATGTTATTGCCGGCACACAGTTGCAGAAAGCGCTCAAGCCGCGCACTGGAGTGCTCCGGCCCCATGTACTCATAACCGTGCGGCAACAGCAAGACCAGACCGCTGAGTCGCTGCCACTTGGTTTCCCCACTGACAATAAATAGATCAATCACTGCCTGGGCATTATTGACAAAATCGCCGAACTGGGCTTCCCACATGACCAGGCTGTCCGGTCGTGCCAGCGAATAGCCATATTCAAAGCCAAGTACGCCTGCCTCAGATAACAGGCTGTTATAAACATGAAAGCTGGCCTGATTCGCATCAATTGTATTTAACGGAGTGTATTGTTTTTCATTTTGAATGTCGACCAGGATGCTGTGTCGCTGGCTGAACGTACCGCGGCCGCTATCCTGACCGCTCAGACGAACTAAATAACCTTCTTTTAACAAGGTCGCAAAGGCCAGCGCTTCGGCATTGGCCCAGTCAATTCCACTACCTCCTTCAACAGCATCCAAACGTTTTTTTAATAACCGCTGCAATTTCTGATCAATGGTAAAATCACTGGCCACCGTATTTAACTGTCTGGCCAGTGTGGTCAGAATATCTCCGGCAACGCCTGTTGTGACCGGGTCGTGGGTATAGGTTGCACGAATGTCCTCCCACGCTTCATAGAAACGGGACTCAGGAAAGGGACATTCACTGCCATGAACCGTCGCATAGGCCTGATCCAATTGCGTGTTGATGTTTTCTGCTATCTTATCGAGTTCATCCTGCCGGGCAATGCCTTCGGCGATCAATTGGTCTGCGTAAATCTGATGCAACGAGGGCCGTTGACGGATACGATCATACATTTGGGGTTGTGTGAAATAAGGCTCATCGCCTTCATTATGCCCATAGCGGCGATAGCAAACCAGATCAACCACGACATCTTTTCCAAACTCCCGGCGGTAGTCGGCCGCCAGTTGAATAACATGCACAACAGCCTCCGGATTTTCGCCATGCACATGAAAAACGGGTACCATCAGCATCTTGGCTATATCGGTGGAGTATCTCGTGGAGCGCGCATGTTCAGGAAGGGTGGTGTAACCGATTTGATTGTTGATAATAATATGAATCGTGCCGCCGGTTTTATATCCATCCAACTGCGACATATTCAGTGTTTCAGCCACGATACCCTGGCCGGCAAAAGCGGCGTCGCCATGGATTAATAGCGGCAGGACCCGAGCGCCGGTGTTATCTCCGATGAAATCCTGCCGGGCGCGGGCAAATCCCTCCACCACCGGGTCAACTGCTTCGAGATGACTCGGGTTGTTCATTAAGTACATTCGCAGCGTTTGATTATTTTTGGTTCTGAGGTCGGCTAAATAGCCGTTGTGGTATTTTACATCACCGGCACCGACGACCTCTTCGGGATTGTAACAGCTTTCGAATTCACTGAATATATCTTCATAGGGCCGTTGAAGTATGTTGGCCTGCACGTTCAGTCGGCCACGGTGCGCCATCCCTAAGATGATTTCGCGGCAATCTGATTCGACCAGATGTTGAATTAAGAAATCCAGTGCTGCAATCAGCGCATCTCCGCCTTCCAGGGAAAAACGCGTGACCCCGATATATTTTTTATTCAAAAACTGTTCGAAAAGCGCGGCGCTGACGAGGCTGGTTAATATGCGCTTTCTGGCCGCCGGCTCCAATTCGGGCTGGTTTCGCATCGGCTCCATTCGATTCAGCAGCCAGCGTCGCTCATCTGGGTCTTGCAGGTGCATAAATTCCACACCGATTGAGCGACAGTAGGTCTCTTTGAGCGCCTGAACGATTTCTTTTAGCGGGGCGTGACCGTCGGTTGCGAAGCGGCGGGTAAAAAATTCGCGGTCCAGATCCTGTGGGGTTAAATTAAACCCATCCAGCGCAAGCAGGGGATGCTCCATAGGGCAGGCCGCCAGGGGATCCAGGCAGGCCAGCAGATGTCCGAGATCACGGTAGCGATAAATAAGCGATTCAACCCTGGATTGTCTCAGCAGCTGCTCTTCATCAAAGCCTGCAACAGCCTCAGGTGCACCAGATGCCGCCAGCTCAAAACCTTCGAAAAAAAAGCGCCAGTCCCGGGAAACACTGCTCGGATCGGTTTTCCACCGTTTGTATTGCGCCTCGATGTATTCGGCATTCCAGGCAGATGCAAGATCCATGGTGGCATTACTTTCTTTTGCAATAAAAGACTTAGGTCCCTTTTATAGGTTTGACACTCACTTTAGGTCATAACGATCAGCAGTTCTTTGCGACAAATCGATCATATGGAAAAGCCATTTGAGTGTCAATTCCTATTTGATTCGTAAAGCGCTTGTATAAACTATAGAAATCTTAGCGCTAAAATGCTATGCTAGTTATATTCAACTCCAATGTACTTACCGCTTCAGAGCAGACTGCGATCGCGCTAACCCGTTTGTTCTGGTTTATCAGGTTTATCACGAATGTAATCTGCAGCAATTCAAAAGGGCATGCCTGTATCACTGAAGTCAGCTGGATACAGCTGCCGCTTTGTTAAACGCATACCATTCGAGCTTTCGGCGAGGACTCGAACATGGCTAAATTTTCAATCTCAACATCGGAATCTGATTACCGTGACTCGGTGCTTGAGCTGGCCAGAACCCTGGCTGCAATTAATGAGGAAATGGAGCCATTGTTAAATAGCCACTCTAAGCGGGTGGCCAACAATTGCGCTAATTTTTGTGAAGAATATAAGCTTCTGCCGGATGATGAGGTTTTCAACATTTACATTGCGGGTTTGTTGCATGATTTTGGCTTAATTTTTTTCCCGGAGACGCTTCTAAAAGATGAAGAGGGTCGCACCGATGATGAAAAGATACAGATGCGAAAGCATCCGGTCATCGGCGAAAAAATTCTTTCCAACCTAAGCCCTTTAAAGGGCACACTGCCACTGATTCGCCATCATCATGAAGCTGTTGACGGAAGCGGTTATCCGGATGCGTTGGCCGGTGATGAAATTCCGCTGGGCGCACGTATACTATTTATCTTTAATGAGATTGATACCTTGATTTTTCCGTTTACCAAGACGGCCCCTCTCAGTGTCGAAGCGGCAATTGCCGAAATCAAAAAAGGTGCCGACAAACAGTTTGACGGCAGCCTGATGGATCAATTTGCTGAGTTTGTTGAAGCCCACTCGGGTGAATCGGAAGATTATTTACTAAAAAAAGAAAACGCTTCCATCAGGGAAATTTTCACCAAGATCATTCAAAATTTTACAGCCGGCAAAATTACCCCCCCGGTGATGCCGCAGGTTGTGCGCGACGTTCAATCCGTTATTAAACGCAAGAGCTCAACGGCCGATGATGTCGCCAAGGTAATTGAGAGAGATCCCGTTATTGCCTTGCGTCTGATATCGGTTGCCAACAGCCCGGTTTATCGTGGAATCCAGGAAATTCGTAACGTCAAAGAGGCCATTCCACGGATGGGTTTAAAGGAAACCCTGAATATTGTTATCGCCATTTCCAACAAAAGCCTTTATGAAACCGATCGAACCCAGTTCCGAATTTTGATGGATAAACTCTGGGTGCATTCGCTGGCCAGTGCATATTGCGCCAAGCTCATTGCCGAGCATTTAAAACTGTCGGATTCAGAAAAATTTTTTCTATTGGGCCTGGTTCACGATATCGGCAAGAGCCTGCTTCTAAAAGCGTTTACAGATGTATCCAGTATTAAATCGATTAATTTCGACCTTATTCAGGCCAATATTCAGCAGGGTCATCAGAGTGTCGGCGGCGTATTGCTGCGACGCTGGGGATTTGATGATCTTTTTATAAAAGTCGTTACTATGCATGAAGGCCATGAACTGACCGCGGAAACCGAAAAAGAGATCCTGGTTATCCATCTGGCCAACATGCTGACCCGAACCATCGGGTACAGCCTCTTTGATGATGATGTGGATTTTAACAAGCTGGATTCGGCCAAATTTCTGGAAATGGAGCCGGATACGCTAAACGGAATTGGTGAAGAGGTTAAGACTATTATACAGGATGTGGCTCACCTATTCTAAAAGCTATCTCAATAATGCATCTAACGCCCAAGGGCTGCGTTACCCCGATGAATCGGGATTACACATCTATTTTTATGAAAATTAAGGTGTGCATAAAACCGATTATTGTCGGGATAACTTTGTCGGGCGCCTTGCTTTGATGAACACATTAATTTATTAAAATCAGAACGTGAAATCCCGCGGCACGCAGGAAACGTTATCTACTATTTTTGAGATAGCTTTTTATTAAATAAATACTCCAGTGTATTCTCAATAAATTTGATCCCCTTCGATTTTTTCTCTCAGCTTATATAAAGCGTCTCTTATGGTTAAGCCCCGCTGTTCGAGATGTAGATCACTCCGGGGTCGCTTGCCCGCTTGTCATCCGAGCAAATATCCTTATGTTATCTATAAAAAAATTGTGTTAATTAATGATTTCCGGTCAATATTTAAGAATGCCTTCAATCTTTCAACCCAACCGTTCAATCGGCCAAATTCAGGCATTCGGAGGCGGACATGTCTACAAAACTTAAAAAATCTTTCCTTTTTGTGTTTGTTCCTATAATCGCATTGAATGTGTCTCTTTCAACGCTCTGGGGTCAGGATAAGCCCAAAGGGCGACCGCCGGCAAATGTAGCCGTGTCGATCATCAAATCGGGAAAGGTCGCACCTCAAACAGAATTTATTGGGACCGTATTTTACGAAGAAGTCTCCGATATCGCTTCTGAAATAAGCGGGCTGGTTGAGATTGTGCGCTTTGAAGAAGCGCAGCGCGTTAAAAAAGGCCAGGTCCTCATTCATCTGGGTTCAGATCTTTTAGAAAAAAGGCTGCGGGCAACGACGGCTACCTATGAACAGGCCCTGTCTGACCTTGAGATTGCCCGCATTGAATTCACGCGCAGAGAAAAACTTTTTAAAACAAAAGCCATCTCCGAACAATCCTATGACGAATACCGTTTTCGAGCAAAAGGAATTGAAAAACGCGCATCTTCACTTAAGGCCGAAGTTGAGCGCATTGAGATCGAGCTTCAAAAGAAAAATATCCGGGCCCCCTATGACGGAGTTGTTATCAAGCGCGAGGTGGACCGGGGAGAATGGCTCGCGGAAGGCGCAACGGTGGCGATACTGGCCAAAGATGATGTGATCGATGTTGTGGCCGATGTGTCCGAAAAATTTATACCGTATTTACATGTCGGAATGCCGGTCAAAGGCACGGTTAATGGCACTAAAATAACCGGCTCGGTCACTGCTGTTGTTCCGCGCGGCGATGTTGCCACGCGTACGTTTCCCGTAAAAATTCGAATCCCGAATACCTTGGCGCTCATCGAAGGAATGTCGGCCAGAGTGGTTCTGCCGACCGGAAAACCCCAAACAACACTGGTTGTACCCCGCGATGCCGTAATTTCGGTATTCGGTAAAACTGTGGTGTTTGCGGTTAAGGATTCCAAGGCACAAATGATTCCGGTTAACGTCATCGGATATCAGGATCTGATGGCCGGAGTGGAAGGCCAGGGCCTTGCTGCCGGCATGCAGATCGTTGTTAAGGGCAACGAGCGATTACGCAACGGACAGATGGTCTCCCTAATCTCGAAAGTAAATACCGAATAACAATTAACCCCGCATCTAGCGTTTTCCGCTCGACGAAAATTGTAATAATGAACCCGATAAAATTTTCAATCGAAAAACCGGTAACTGTTATTGTGGGCGTTATTCTCGTTATCCTCTTTGGTCTTATCGGGCTCCAGAGGCTGCCCTATCAGTTGAGCCCCACGGTCATTGAACCCGAAATCAGCGTAACCACCACCTGGACCGGCGCCACTCCTTATGAGATTGAACGCGAAATTATAGAAGAACAGGAAAAAGCCTTGAAAGGCGTTCCCGGGCTGGTGGAGATGGAAAGTGCATCCTCCAATTCTCGTGGCAGCATTACGCTGCGATTCAGCATTGGCACCGATCCGGATGATGCCCTGCTGCGTGTTTCAAACAAACTCGACGAAGTTCCCTCCTATCCTGAAAATGTCGACAAGCCCGTTATAACCGCTACCGGCGCCGCCACCTCACCGGTGATCTGGATGGTTCTAAAAACCACAGGCGATAATCAGCGATCGCCCTATCAGTATCGAACCTACTTTGAAAATAACATTCGGCAATTTATAGAAAGGACTGCCGGTGTTGCCGATCTTTTCATCGGGGGCGGCATCGAAAAAGAGATGCATATCATTGTGGCACCGGAAAAACTGGCGGCTTACGGCCTGACCATACCCGAGTTGATTGATATTCTCAGAGCTGAAAACATTAATATTTCCGCCGGGATTATGGGTGTTGGGCGGCGGGATTACCGAATTCGAGCGGTCGGTGAATTCAGGTCGGCCGCAGATATCGAAACGATCGTTATTCGTTCCACCGGCCAGCAGCGCATTCGCGTTTCGGATCTGGCAACGGTTGATTTCGGCTATGAAAAATTGACAACGGCCATGATGCATCTGGGCCGGGAAGGGATTGCCATCGGGGTCAAACCGGAACCCAATGCCAACATCCTTGAGCTCTCCGATCGTCTGGAAGCAGTGGTCAAGCGCTTGAACGCTGAAAAACTGGCACCCGAAAAGATTAAGCTTGAGTGGGTATACGATCAGCGGCCCTACATTCGGGGCGCTATCAAACTGGTCCGCCAAAATATCCTCATCGGTGGAATCCTTGCCATTGTTGTATTGCTGGTGTTTTTAAGGAGTTTTACTTCTACGCTGGTAGTGGCCACCGCCATTCCCATCAGCATTATCGGCACATTTGTTTTTATGTACTTAATGGGCCGTAATTTGAATGTGGTCAGCCTGGCCGGTATTGCATTTGCGGTGGGTATGCTGATCGACAGCGCCATCGTTGTGCTTGAAAACATTGACCGTCATTGCAACATGGGCAAATCTGCTTTTCAGGCGGCATATGACGGTGCCCGTGAAGTATGGGGCGCCATTCTGGCATCCACTCTGACGACCATCGCTGTCTTTTTGCCGGTCATTTTTATGGAGCAGGAGGCCGGGCAGCTGTTCCGCGATATCGCCATCGCCGTTACTTTTGCTGTTGGTTTGAGTCTGTTTGTATCCGTTTCGGTGATTCCGATGTTCTCTACTCGTCTATTTGAGTTAGCCGGAAGTAAAGACACGTGTGAGACACGCACTCGGATGGGCAGTGAGGTGGGTACGCGCCTGGTAAACGGAATCATGGCGCTGGTGAAAAGGATCACTCAAAATTGGATGACCCGGATCGCCGCTGTTTTGGTTTTCAGTTTTGTTTCAATTCTGGGCAGCTGGATGTTGCTTCCCAAGGCGGAATACTTGCCCCAGGGGAACCGCAATCTGGTCATTAATCTTTTGATTCCGCCGCCGGGTCTTTCGTTTGACGAGCGCAAGGCCATTGGGGAACATATCCATCGGATGAATGCTCCCTATTTCGGTAAAGACCACGACGGGTTTCCCGGCATTAAAAACATGTTTTATGTGGGCGCCCAGCAGATCATGCTTTTTGGGGCTACCAGCACGCATGAACAGCGGGCCGGTGAAATGCTGCCGTTATTCAGGCGCACGATCTTTTCGATTCCCGGCATGTTCGGTGTGAGCACACAAGCCGGTGTGTTTCAGACCTCACTGGGCCGTGGCCGGACCATCGAGGTTAATATCAGCGGCGATGACTTAAACCGTATCGTCCAGGTGGCCGGCACCCTGTATGGCGCCATTATGAAAGAAATTCCTCAATCTCAGATACGGCCGGTACCGTCATTAGAATTGCTGTTTCCCGAAGCGCGATTGGAACCTCTGAGGGATCGGCTTAAAGCGGTGAATATGACTGCCAGGGACTTTGGCATCGCCTTAGACGTTCTTATGGACGGAAGAGACATCGGGGATTTCAAACAGGAAGGTCAGAAAAAAATCGATCTGATTATAAAGGCCTCTGAAGCAGATATTTACTCACCGGAAAAACTGTATCATTCCATGATCGCTATTCCCGGCGGGCGGATTGTTCCGATTTCTTCCCTGTCGAAGCTGGAACGCACCGCCGGCATTACGCAGATCCGCCATCTCGAACGACAGCGAACCATAACTTTGCAGGTTACACCACCGTTCTCCATCCCATTGCAGGAAGCCATGGAAACCATCAATGCACGGGTCATCGGTCCCATGACGGGGCAAGGCACGCTGCAGGGAACCGATGTGAGACAGAGCGGTGTGGCCGACAAACTCACCGAGACCCGCCGGATCCTGCAGTGGGATTTTATCCTGGCGGCAATCATCGCATATTTGCTCATGTCCGCTTTGTTCGGCAATTTTATTTATCCGCTAATTATTATGTTTACCCTGCCACTGGCAGCGGTTGGCGGACTTTTGGGGCTCAAGCTGGTTAACTGGTTTATTGCGCCACAGCCCTTTGATATTCTCACCATGCTGGGGTTTATCATCCTTGTCGGCGTGGTGGTCAACAATGCCATTCTCATTGTTCATCAGGCCTTA
>CAJICI010000262.1_pt1 | contig 11300 bp, 8 predicted proteins | sample 9199571 | NCBI WGS metagenome assembly CAJICI01 (sample SAMEA7708329, study PRJEB35096) | sediment metagenome | biome: marine neritic benthic zone biome [ENVO:01000025]; feature: sediment [ENVO:00002007]; material: shallow marine sediment [ENVO:03000034] sea grass bed [ENVO_01000059] ...
CACCGATCTCCTTTTTTTCAATGCCCGCATCCGTCAGGCATTCCTGAAAGGCCTCGACCATCAGCTCTTCAGCCCCCATGTCCCAGCGTTCCCCGAATCGGGTACAGCCCATGCCGATAATTGCCACTTTATCCTTAATTCCGTCTGCCATAATTTTTCCTCCGGAAAAATTGGTTGATTGGTTGATTAGTTGGGTTTAGTTAAATAGTTGATTAGAGAATTAGTTAAATAGTTAAATAAGGATAAAATCCTTTCAGACTATCTGATTATCTGAATTGCAAACTATTTGACTATTCGACTATTTCTCTATTTGACCAGATCCAACCAACTATTTTTCTATTTAACTAATTCTCTATTTGACTTTTTATTCTACTAACTACCCAATCACGAATAGTTTTTCTAATAGCTGCGACTTCATGACGTCGCCTCCGACCTGAAGTTTTCCGGAGGTGAACGCCTGCATGGCCGGCAGTTTACCGCCCATCATGGCCAGAAAGTCGCCGGCTGCCATTTTGATGGTACAGGCCGGGTTTTCATGGGTTCCCTTTTCCACGGTACAGGACGAATCCTTGATCACGCAATACCACTCGCCGCCGGCCTGGCCGGAAATATTGAACTGGAAGGTCACCTCAACCCCTGCGGCCGCATCGGCTTTAAAGCTGCCGATCATTTTGTCAAACACCGCCTGAACATCCCCGCCTTCTTCGGCCCCGGTATCACTTTCTGCGGAATCCTCCGAAGGCGGCGTGATCAGGGCGAAAATGGCCGTGTTGGCGTCTTCCATCTCCCTGGAATTCTCCATGGAATTTATTTTATTCCAGTTTTCGTGAATCTGCTCGGGTGTGGGCGGATTTTCCGGATCTCCCAGTTGAACCGTGGGGCCGGTATGCACGGCCGCACGGTTAAAATACCCCATCCCGCTATTAAAGATGGCCCCGGATTCATTGCAGCTTTCAGCACACATAACCATCACCATGGGAACGACAAACTCCGGCCTGGATTTTTCAAACAGCTCCGGCGGCATGACATCTTCGGTCAAGCGCGAGGCGGCGATCGGGGCGATGGTATTCACCTTGATGTCGTATTTGCCGCCTTCCAGCTTGAGGGTATTCATCAAACCCACCAGTGCCATCTTGGCCGCCGAATAGTTGGTCTGCCCGAAATTACCATAAAGGCCGGCGGCAGAAGTTGTCATGACAATCCGGCCGAAACCGTTATCCTTCATGACTGCCATGGCCGGCCGCGTGACATGGTAAGCGCCGTTAAGGTGGACATCCATGACGGCATTCCAGTTCTCGGGTTCCATTTTCAAAAAGCTTTTGTCCCTGAGAATTCCGGCGTTGTTGATCAGGATATCAAGCCGGCCAAAGGCATCGAGGGCCGCTTTGACGATATTTTCACCGCCTTCCGGGGTAGCCACATTATCGTAGTTGGCCACGGCTTCGCCGCCAAGGGCCTTGATGGCGTCCACCACCCCGTCGGCCGGCGAAGCGGAGCCTTTGCCGGATCCGTCCCGTGCGCCTCCCAGATCGTTGACGACGACTCTGGCACCCCGCCGGGCCAGTTCCAGGGCGTATGCCTCTCCAAGGCCGGCGCCGGCGCCGGTGACAACGGCCACGCGATCATCAAATCGAATGGCATCCTTATCTTCGGCCGCCCCGGGCACCGGAACGGCTTTCCAGTAATAGTTGACGAATCCGCGTTCTGTGTCCACGCCTTTGCGCTTGAAAGCCATTTTCACCGGCAACCCGACCCGGATATCATCCAGCTCGCAATCGGTGAAATCCAGCGAGGTACGACCTCCGCCTTCAAACTGCACCATGCCGTAAACCGCCGGGGGGTCCACCGATACAGCCAGTAAATCACCGGTAAAGGTCTTAACGGTGGCGGGAACATCAGCGAATTCATAATCCTCCTGGCTGTGAAATGCGCCGCAGTCCGGATTGACGCAGACGTCGGCTTTGGGGAACTGCGGGGTACCGCATTCCCTGCATTTGCCCCCCACCAGCCCCATGATCATTTTGTTTTTACGCCATAAAACGGATGTTGCGGTCTGGGTGGGTGCCTCGGCCCGAATCCCCATTTCGGTTTTGATCAGATCCCTGAATTTCAGCCACTTCATGTAATTGTCGGTTGTTTTTTTGTTGGCCAGAGATCCGGCGACCCCGTTTCTGTCAGCAAGTTTGGTAATGTTATCGGTCACCTCGAAATACAGCGCATTGGCTCCCTGGCCGAACCCGCACATCAGAATCCTGTCTCCGGGTTTGGCCTCTTCAAGGGCCGTGATAAACATTATAAAGGAATGAGCGGCACCGGTTTCACCACACACCTCGTGCATGTTGTCTATAAGCTTTTCGGGTGCAGCACCCAGCCCGGCAGCAATGCTGCGATGGTCACGCTTAAAAATGCAGGGATAAACCAGCCGGTCAACATCATCCATGCCGATTCCCAGCTTTTCAAACAAACCGTTTATGACAGCCGGAATAATCTCCCCGTAGCCGGCATCCCGGGTCCAGCGCTCCTCCCAGACATAATCGTATTTTTTATCGGCACCGCGGTAATGATCAACAAAATCCATCGAAAGGGAGTAAGAGCCTTTGAATTCGGCAATCACATCCTCGTCTCCCACGGTTAGAGCAGCCGCGCCATCACCGAACCACATTTCATAAAAATAAGCGGTTTTGGTCTGCCGGCTGTCGCCGGCTGTTACCATAATGTTGTGCCGCTGCCCACCCTGAACCGATTCCAGGGCCGTTATCAGGGCCGTCGTGGCTGCTTTCTGGGAAGCGGTGTGGTCGGCGGTTATCATGTCATCTCTCAGGTTGAGAGCGGCCGACACGATTCCGGCGTTCTGGCGGTCGGCAAACGGCAGGGTCGTCGAGGCCAGATAAAGTGCATCCAGGGTGTTTTTGTCCATGCCGCGCAGACAATCACGGGAAGCCTCCACGGCCATGGTGATGGTGTCCTCGTCCCAGTTGCACATTGACCGCTCACCCTGGGCCACCATCATAATGGCGGGGGCAAACCAGCCCATTCCCTGAAAGATGGCCATGCGATCCAGCCGCAACCGCGGGATGTACGCTCCATAGGAAGTAATTCCGATCATCGCTATTATCTCCTGTAATATTGAATGGTCAAAAGGGTATTAGCCCGGGTTTTAGAATTTGAACAATTTTTCAATTAACTGCGACTTCATTATGTCCCCTTCGATTTTAAGCTTCCCCGAAGTGTAGGCCTGCATGGCCGGCAGAGTGCCGTTCATCATATTTAAAAAGTCGCCGCTTTCCATTTTTAAGGTGCAATTCGGTTTTTCGTGCACCCCGGTTTCCACCGCACAGGTTGCCTCTTTTATCACACTATGCCAGTCGCCGCCGCCTTTACCGGAGATCACGTACTGGAAAACAACGTCCACACCGCCCGCGGCCTCGGCAACAAAGGCGGCGGGCATGGCATCGAACACTTCGGCTGCAGCTCCGAATCCGGCTGAACCCGCGTCTGACCCTTCGGCCGGCTGGTTGAAGGCCGCCAGCAGATCGCCGATTTGCTCGTTGACATTCTGGTATTCCTTGCCCCCTTTGAGGGAAGCGACTTTTTCCCATTGAGAGACCAGCTGCTCCGGGGTCGGAATGTTCTCTGCGTCCCCCACAACCGCTCCGGGCCCGGTAACCATGGCAACCCGGTTAAAGCACCCCAATCCGGCGTTGTATATGTTCCCGCTGGCGGGGCAGTTCTCGGATACCAGGTAAAGGGCCATGGGTGTCACCAGCTCGGGCTTGAGCTTGTCCAGAAAATCCGGCGGTAAAATGTCCTCGGTCAGTCGCGATGCCGCCACCGGGGCAATGGTGTTGACCTTGATATTGTATTTCTGCCCTTCCAGTTTAAGGGTGTTCATCAATCCGATCAGGCCCATTTTGGCAGCCGTATAGTTGGTCTGGCCGAAATTGCCATACAGACCGGCCGCCGAAGTGGTCATCAGAATACGCCCGTAACCCTTCTCCTTCATCACCGCAAAGGCCGGCCGGGACACGTTGTAGGCGCCGTTGAGATGGACGTCGAGTACGGCGCTCCAGTTCTCCGGCTCCATTTTTAAAAAGCTCTTATCCCGCAAAATACCGGCATTGTTAATGACAATGTCCACCGTCCCAAAAGCATCCAGGGCCGTTTTGACAAGGTTTTCTCCTCCTTCAACCGTGGCGACATTGTCATAGTTGGCTGCAGCCTCACCGCCCAGGGCCTTGATTTCGTCCACCACCCTGTCAGCCGGTTTCTGGGAACCGTCACCGGAACCGTCTCTGGCACCGCCGAGATCGTTGACCACCACCCTGGCGCCGCGTTTGGCCAGCTCCAGGGCATAGGTGCGGCCCAGCCCGGCGCCGGCCCCCGTCACAATGGCCACGCGCCCGTCGAACCGGATCTCTGTTTTGGGTATGTCGCCGTATTCAAATAGGCCGTTGTCAATCACCACTTCCCTGGTTTCGCTGTTGATGACCTTCCAGACGGCCTTACCCTGTTCGGTTTGCCAGATAACGGTCTTAACGGGCATACCGGGATACAGCGGCCGCTTAAAACGGCAGTCCATACGACGCGCCTTTTCGGGCTCGCCGGGAACAAAACTTTGAATTAGAGCCCGGCAGGCAAAACCGTGGGTGCACAATCCGTGCATAATCGGCTTTTCAAAGCCGGCCATTTCGGCAAACTCCTGATCCACATGCAGTTGAAAGACATCGCCGGAAAGCCTGTATATCAGGGGCTGATCCTCGGAGGGTTTGCCCTCGACCACAAAGTCCGGATCCCGGTCTGGAAACACCACCGCTTTGGGGGGCGCGTTCTCGCCGCCAAAACCGCCGTCCAGGCGGGCGAATACCGTAATGATACTGGTAAACAATTTCTGACCATTGGAATGGGAAGTATTAAATTCGGCGACAATCAAGGCCCCCTTTTCCTCGCCCTTGTCGTAATAATTCTTGATTACCCCTTCAGTGGTCAGGGTGCCCTCCGGGGGGATGGGGTTATGAAAGATGAGTTCCTGCTCTCCATGAAGAACTCCTGCCAGATTGACGTTACAGGCTGTGACAAGCTCGGGCATAAAATCGTAAAAGGTGGTGATGCCAAAGCTGGGTATAACCTTTAAATGTTTTTCATAGCAGTATTCCAGATCGGAAAATCCCGCTCCAACACCCAGCGCATAAAGGACGGCATCCTTCCAGATGTAATCCTTCGTAAATGGGCCGATCTTCTTGCCGACCACATCAAGGTTAAGGGCCATGGTCTGTCCTCCACATAATTCGGTTATTAGTTATTCATAAATTTGTTTTCCGAGTTTGGTAGCAGTTATTTAGTTAGGGTTCAAAGGTTCAGGGTTCAACGTTCAGGGTTCAGGGTTTTATAACTGCGAATATCGAATCCTCCAAAGGCGGACAAGTATCGAATGATGAATGTCGAATGTCGAATTTCTGCGGTTCTGCGGTTCGTTTTTCAACCCTTGAACCCTGAACCCTGAACCTTTGAACCTCTTTTTTCCGTAAACGCCGGCACAAGAATAAACTTGAGTGTCTCCTTGACCACCCGGATGTATTCTTTGTGATCCGTTTCCAGCAACGGCCGAAAAAAGTTTTCTCCCGATATAAAATTCAGCACGGTGTTCCAGACAGCTAAAATTCGGGCCTTGGCCTCGGTTGAAGCCGTTTCCCGGTTGTCCGATAGCCCCATGGCAAAGGCAATGTTGTTAATGTATTGCGACATTCTGATGTCGAGGGTCACGCCATGGCGTGTTTTGTTAAAATAGCCGAACAGAATCAGGTTTGAAACTTCAGGATGTGAAAAAAGATAATCCGACATCATATCGATGGCGATCTCAAGGCGGGTTGTCAGGTTTCGACCGCTGACTTTTTTTTCGACTTCGTTTAACTTTTTCTGGATCTCGTCGCTGATTTCGATCAAGACCGCTTCATACAGGTCCTGCTTTTCGCCCCAGTGATAATACAGGGTTGAAATATCGATGCCAACATCGCCGGCAATCATGCGGGTGGTGGTGTCATTATACCCGTATTGGCCAAACAGCTTGCGGGCCGACAACAAAATTCTGGCCTTCATGGAATTGGGATCCTGGCGGGCTCGTTCAAGACGTGACGGCATTCATAGCCCTCCTTTCATTATGGCGGAAAAACCCAATAAATGGTTCAAGCAACTGCTTCCATCAATTGATGGATAAATTAACCGATTTAACCTCTTTATGTCAAGGACTATATTTATCCGTTTGATATTAAAACGAATTAAGTGAACCCAGAACCATGGTGGACATCGTCGATCAGTGGATTGTCTATGGGCGCCCCAGGGAACCCCTGGAATTCTATACCCTGACAGAGGGGATGATCATTCAGAAACATCTGGATTTGCTGATTTCAGAATTAATGGTGGTCAAAGATGGGGGTCTGTATCGTCGAATAATGGATTAGGCTTTAGGGTCTGTTGTTGGATAGCAATCAAACACAACATAGTGGAATCGTATTTGGTATTTGGTGTTTAGCAGTTGTCAGGCGCAGGGCAACTACTAAACACCAAACACAAAACCCTTTATGATTGAACAGCCAATCTGGAATTGGCGCTTAATTTAGGATGAGCGAAAATCGGGTGTGCTACTTACCCATCCGTTTATTTTCCTCCAGCAGTTTCTCCAGAATCGCATTTATACTGCCCAGTGAAGCTCTGATATCATTTAGCTGGCTGACAATGGAATCATGGCCAACGGAGCCGGCAGGCACCCTGCCGGCTCCGCCGCCTAATTTGCGGGAAATGTCATCCAGGCGGATACCCAGCGTGACAATAAAATACAAAAGAAGCAAAAACGTAAAATCGTTGGCCTGCCAGTACAGCACCCGCCAGCCGACATACATAATAACCAGAAAAATGGCGCTGGTAACAAGATAGGGACGGTTCGTAATCCACTGTTTCATTTAGCCTTCTCGAGCTCCTCGTCTCTCAGCACCCTGCGCAGTATTTTCCCGACGTTGGAAACCGGCAAGGTGTCCCTGAACTCAACAATTTTGGGACGCTTATAGCCGGCCATGTTCTCCTTGCAGAATTCGAGAATTTCTTCCTCGGCAGCCGTTTCGCCAGGTTTAAGCTCGATATAGGCCTTGACGATTTCACCGCTTTTATCATCCGGAACCCCGACGACTGCAGCAAGTGCCACCTTGGGATGCTGAAACAAAATGTCTTCCACATCCCGCGGGTATACGTTGAAACCGCCGACCAGGATCATGTCCTTTTTGCGGTCGGTGATGAGAATGTAGCCTTCTTCATCCACATGCCCGATATCGCCGGTCAAAAAATATCGCCGGCCGTCTACTTCGCGAAATACTTTTTCATTTTCATCCGGTCTGTTCCAGTAGCCCTGCATGACCTGAGGCCCGCTGATGGCGATCTCACCGTCCTCGCCCTGGGGCAGGGCCTGTGTGCCGGTATCGATATCCAGCATCTTGATGTCCGTTCCGGGTATCGGAAAACCAATGGTCCCGATTTTTCGATTTTCCCGGCTGGTTGGGTTTGAAGTGGCCACGGGGGCGGTTTCACTCAGGCCGTAGCCTTCAAATATAACCGCACCGGTTTTCTCCTCAAACTGTTTGCAGACTTCCGGCGGCAACGGCGCGCCCCCGGAAAAACAGCCCATCAGGGATGTCAGGTCGTACTGGTCGAGCTGCGCATGATTGGTGAAGGCCACAAAAATAGTTGGCACGGCCGGCATAACGGTCGGCCGGTATTTCTGAACGGCTTTGAGCACTTCGGTGAAGGGTGGGTTGCCGGCCCGGGGATCGGGGACGCAGATGAGGCTGCCACCAAGACTGCAAGAGGACAGCATGGCAACGGTCAAGCCGAAACTGTGGTACCAGGGCAGTACGCCCAGATAGGTGTGAAAACCGCCTTTGCGCATCTTTTCAGGCTGTCCGCCGGGTTCATGGACAAGCATGCCCCATTCGCCTAACGCCTTCACGTTATACGTGAAGTTTGAATGGGTCAAAGCCGCACCCTTGGGAACACCGGTGGTACCGCCGGTGTAGATGATCAGCGCCAGGTCTTCGGTGGGATTGATTTCGACCGCCGGCGGTTCCGGTCCGGCACCGGCCACCACATCGTCAAAAAATAGATGCCCCGGCTGGTAATTATCCGCCCTGGGAATTTTACCCAGCAGCCCGCCCAGAATGGCTTTGATCTTGGGCAGGTAAGATTTGACGCTGCAGACCACCACCGTTTCAACGTCGCTACCCTCGACGGCCTCCACCGTTGTTGGATAAAATTGGGGATGATCCATACAGAACACCGCTTTGGCGCCGGCATCCTTCAGCTGGTAATTCAGCTCATTGGCCGTATACAGGGGATTGCAAGTCACACAGACGGCACCGGCTTTTATGATTCCGAAAAACAGTGCCGGGTAATGGGGGATATTCGGCAGAAATATGGCTACCCGATCCCCTTTTTTAATACCGCGCGAGGCCAGAAAATTTGCAATCCGGTCAGCAGTATCCTTTACCTGGGCATAGGTCCGCGTGGCATCATTAAAAATGGTATAAACCTGGTTGGGATAATCCCGGGCGGAATTATCAAGCAGTGAGAACAGGGGCGCCTCATAATCGGTTAGATCTTTCGAAACACCCTCCGGCCAGTTGGAAGTGGGCCAAACCGTAGCAACCATTTCTACCTCCTTGCGCTAATGGTTAGATTCCCAATTGCGGTTAACCAATTGGGAGATAATAGTTATTCGTTATTGGCTAATTGTGTAGACGACATTGGATCGGTAGCTCAGATCGAATTATTAAGGAACATATAGGTCCTGTCCTCAAATTCTGATAACGAATAACAAATAACATTTAACCCTGGTTGGAGCTGTCGATGCTGATCATGTCGACGGCAATGCCTGTTTCTAAATCCAGCCGATCCTAAAATGGCTGTCCGGGCAGTATATTGAAAACCGGAGTGGGTGTCAAACAAGAAAGCTTCTATAAATGCTCGGAAAAATCAGCTAAAATCAGATCATGCAATTTTTCCCCGATGGCCAGCCCCAGATCAAGAAACTGCGGGCCGTATTGCTTGCCGGTAGCGGTACGGAAGGTTGTTTTAATTCTTTCCAGGCTTTCCATACCCTGGGGATACCGGTCCATGAATTTAGACAGGGGGGGATTTAAAAAAGACACCATGTCCCACAGGGTGTCGGTAAAATTATCAGGGCCCCAGCGAAATTTGTCGGCATCATACAGGCAGTCCGATATCAGGACACCTTCGGCGGTGTCGATCGGAACAGTGGCTTTGAAGGCCTCATGGTTTTGGATGGCCCGGCAGACTTCCTCGATTTCATCATAGGACAGCGAGTAGTCTTTAAGAACGGTTCGGGCATAATCCGCACTATGCTTTGAATGATTTTTCTTTTTGCGCATGGTATCATGCAGCAGACCGGCACATTGAACGATCTGGGTTTGACGGGCAAGCACGGAATCACTGTAACCGGCGGCCTGCCCCTCAATATTCATCAACGCGCCGGCATCAATGGTTACTTTAATGGCGTGCTGCAGCCCGTGTCCGAAATCATCATCCAGGTTGTCACCCACAAATCGGCACAGTTTTCTAATTTCCGGATCAGTTTTAAAAAAGTGGCTGGAGTAGTCGTAGGCTGGCGATTGGTCTTGATAAAAATCCGGGGAAGGGAAGCTGGCAACAATTTGGCGCGCTTGCTCGCGCAAACGAGCATAGATCGATTGCATGTCAGGAGGACCTAAAAAGAAATATTAATCACGAAAGGACGGTATCAACCTTCAGTTAATGAAAGGGGTTGACCACATACCTTCCAGCCGTCGTCTTCTTTTACCACCGTCAGGGTTTCATCCACATCAAAGGTTTCGCCAAGGAAGAATATTTTCGAAACCGCCCCAAAAACCGGATTGGGCGATCTCATGCTATTACCTGTGATGCGAATCTCGGCTGTGTTTTCGTCCACCATCGTGGTTTCCAATTCGAGGTGGGAAAGGGTCATTTTCTTCCAGCTCGGTTTAAATCCTTCGGCTCTGGCTTCATCGGCTACGCGGTTGATATAATCATTAACGATATCGGTATCTTCATTTTCCAGCATCTCTGCACAGAGCATATCGGCCATGTCGGCATCCAGGCTGTAGTAGGCCTTGGCGAAATCAACGGCTGTCGATCCGGGGCTTGAATTCCGATCCACACCGATCAATCCGATCTGTAAGATGAACGCCACAATAATAACTGCTGCCCCGATACCGATTTTGCTTCCGCTACTCATTTTTAGATTACCTCCTTCAAGCCTGAAATGAACCGAATCAAAACACTATTGAATTATCAAGTTTTAGACGTCTATCTCAAACGATATTAAAACTGCCCTTGGCTGGAACTACCGGACAAACTCCTAACACGAATCCGGACCGATGACAACATTTTTTAGATCCGGGTTATGGTTTTATAATTGGCTGATATATGCTATTTTTACAGCATGGGAAATAAAAACGAAAGCTTATTCGGTCACATAAAAAACGCCTTCATTTATACTTTTGCCGGATTAAAAGCGGCCTGGAAAAACGAACTGGCGTTCAGGGGAGAAATCGTGGTCGCCATCGTTATGGTGCCTCTGGCCCTCTGGCTCGGGCGCACAGCAGTTGAACGTGCGCTGCTGATTGCATCAATCCTGCTGATCCTTGTCACGGAATTGGTAAACTCAGCGCTTGAGGCGGTGGTGGACCGCATCGGCCCGGAAAGGCACGAGCTGTCAAAACGCGCCAAGGACATGGGATCTGCCGCGGCTTTTATCAGCATGGTCACGGCTGCGCTGGTGTGGTTAATTATAATCATTGACCGATTCGCCAACTAAGAAAGTACATGAAAGTTTGTTGGATAGGAAAATAGGGTGATCTTAACGCTATTAGAAGGCCAATTCTCTTTTTGATTGAGAAACCACAAACCAATCGCGGCTGGAAGCCGCTCCCACAAGTTGTTAAAAGCCAGTGGGAGCGGCTTCCAGCCGCGATGATCACGCTCGTAATAAACATGATTTACTATATTATCTAAGAATACACTCCTTCACCCAGGGTTCAGCGACCGCCTTGAACCGCTGCAGTTCTTCCTCGCTGTATTCGTTTTCAACCCGGCCGAAAAACTCCGGATGCAGCACCTCGTTGTTTCTAAACCGCTGCAGGGCGTACAGTCTGGCGCCTTTAATCAGCCGGGACATATTTTCTATGGTTTCAAATGCGACAATCGGTTTGACACAGGTGGTTCTGAATTCATAATCAATTCCG
>CAJICI010000257.1_pt1 | contig 11292 bp, 8 predicted proteins | sample 9199571 | NCBI WGS metagenome assembly CAJICI01 (sample SAMEA7708329, study PRJEB35096) | sediment metagenome | biome: marine neritic benthic zone biome [ENVO:01000025]; feature: sediment [ENVO:00002007]; material: shallow marine sediment [ENVO:03000034] sea grass bed [ENVO_01000059] ...
ACGGCATCGAGAATTTCGAAGGGCGCCACCAGCTTACCCGGTTCGTATACTTTCATGACGATGTCACCGCCACTGGCAACTTTTAGCTGATCAGCGAGTTCTACGATGGAAGTGCCCAGGCCCGGCAGGACGGTGGAAAAACAAATGGGAACCTTCAACAGGACTTTCTTGGCCATGGCGGGTCCACTGGTAAAACCCAAAATGGCTGTAAACAAAAACACACAAATAATTACCATAGTAAATTTTTTCATCATCAATCTCCTTTCCAAGAATAATAAATTAAAAAATGAGCACACGCTTTTTGTCTACCTGATTTACCACCTCCTTAGGATTCTTCGATCTTTCTTTGCGCATAGGTTCTGACCATGCCGCCGTCAAATAATAAATCCCCACCAACCAGATATCTGGCAAACCGCGAAAACCCGAAAATGAAGAGATTGCCAACCTCGATAGGCGACATCATTTTCTTGACCCGGGAAAATCCCATCATGACGTCGCGCACGACCGCCTCGGGGGTGATCCCCCGTTGCTCGGCCTGGGCCGGAATTTGATTTAACGTCAAGGCGGTTTTAACAAAGCCGGTGCTGACCGTAAAGGAGCGGATCTTTCCCTCCCCTTCGGCCGCAATGGACTGGGTCAGGGCACGCAGACCGAATTTGGTTATATTGTAAACGGGTTTGTTGAGGGTGCTGATATGAGCATGTACGGAAGCCATATTGCCGATGGCCCCTGTTCCGTCATCGCTTTTTTGCATGTGGGGGATGGTCTGTTTGGAAAGATAAAAAGGGGTTCTCAGCATGAGGTTGAGCATGTAATCATATTTTTCCATGGGAAAATTTTCGATGGGATCAATGTGCTGAATTCCGGCGATATTGGCGACATATTTTATGGTGCCCAGTTTGGCAGCCTCAGCGACGGCATGTTCGATATCTTCATCCCGGCAAAGATCAGTCTTGACGAATATCATCTGACCACCCATCTCGCGGGCCATTTTCTGGGTTCGCATACCCTCTTCTTCGTTGATGTCCAGTCCAACGGTCATTAAATTGTTGGCAGCCGCCGCAATGGCCGTCGCCCGGCCGATGCCGGTCCCCGAACCGGTAACTATGCACACATTGTCAGTGTTAAAATGATTATCATTCAATATCAGTATATCTTCATGATTAATTTCCGGTTCTCTGATGTCCATATGATCCCCCCCCAGGCATGTGGCATATCGTGGTTCAATGGTAGGCGTGAAGGTTAAAACGTTGTACTAAGGCTCTGCAATTTTCAGACCATGGGATTTTATCACGGAATTCGCGATTCTGTCTCTGCCGGATTCACCTGGATGAATTTATTTACAATAAAAACAGGTGATTAGTTTTTTACATTCAATTTTTCCTCGACACGGCCGGATCCAGGGTGTATACCGGGATGTGTATCAAGCAATCTACATGTTGCCGTTTTGATACGGAGGGATATCATGGGAAGCGATCAACATCAGAGGCAGGCGCCGCCTGAATCCGGGCCGATTCAGCGTGCAAATGATACCGGCAGTTTTAGCTTTCTATCCGAACAATTGGAGCAATACAGGCTTATTTTTGACAGTATCTACAACGGTATCATGGTGACCGACGCCCGGGGGTATATCACCCATTTCAACAAACCCTACGGACAGTTTCTGGGGTTGGATCCGGCTGCCCAGATAGGAAAGCATTGTACGGAAGTCGTTGAAAATACCCGCATGCACATCGTGTCAAAAACCGGAAAGCCTGAGATCAACCAGACTCAATGGATCAAAGGGCAAAATATGGTCGTGCAGCGCATACCGATCAAAAAAGACGGCAACGTCATTGCCGTTTTCGGCCAGGTCATGTTCAAAGATGTCAAAGATGTCACCAAACTGGCCAATAAGCTCTCCCTCCTGGAATCCAAAGTGAAACACTATGAGGAAGAACTGATTAATCTGCGTTCAACCCGCTATACGTTTGACAGCATCGTTGGCAACAGCAAGGTGATCAGGGAGTTAAAAAAAGAAGCGCTTAAGGCTTCGGCCAATCAATTCCCGGTATTAATCACCGGTGACAGCGGCACTGGGAAGGAGCTTTTTGCCCAGGCGATTCACCACGCCAGCCCGCGCAAACTATACCCTTTTGTGCGCATAAACTGCTCGGCTATTCCCAAAGATCTCCTCGAATCCGAGTTGTTTGGATATGAAAAGGGAGCGTTTACCGGAGCCAAATCCGAAGGCAAACCCGGCAAATTTGAAATCGCCGGGCAGGGGACTGTTTTTTTAGATGAAATTGGGGATCTGCCCCTGGTCATGCAGCCGAAACTTTTGCGGGTTGTGGAAGAAAAGGAATTTGAACGCGTCGGGGGTACGAAAATCATCCGTTCTGACTTTCGGGTGATCGCGGCCACGAATCAGAACCTTGGCGATATGCTGGCCGATGAGCGTTTCCGCAAGGATCTGTTTTATAGACTGAATGTTATACCCTTGCGTATCCCGCCGCTGCGGGAACGAAGAAGCGACATTGTTTCTCTGGCACAACACTTCTTAAAGCAAATGGCCAGGGAGGCAAATCTCTCAGAAATATCTCTGGAAAAAGAGGCTGCCGAGGCATTAGAAAAATATGCCTGGCCCGGAAACATCAGGGAATTGTCGAATGTCCTTGAAAGAAGCCTGTCGTCCATTGATGGAGATACCATTCATTTGTGCGATCTGCCCTTTTACGTAAGCCGTACCCAAAAGAATCTTCCCCAACCGAATCAAACGACTATCGACATAAAAGGGGTGCAGGCACAGGCAGAAAAAGAGGCCATCCGCTATGCCCTGCAGGAAACCAGAAACAATAAGGCCCGGGCAGCGAAAATGCTGGGCATTCATCGTACGCTGCTATACAAAAAAATGAAAAAATACGGCATTGCCCTCACAGCGGAGCTGCAGACCTAATACCTGAATTCATATTGATTAATTGCGTTTATTCTTTCCTTAAAACCTGCCGGGCCTCCTGGCTGCTTTCATAAATATGAGGGGCCACATCCCGTTTTTGGAGGGCGCTGCCGAGTTTCATCCTTAAAAAGGTACTCGTTGTATAGCGCGTCACACCCGTATAATAGTGATCAACAAGATATTTCACCATATCGGTATAGTCATCCACAATATCAGGCAATATGGTAAAATTATCATAGTTAACGATGGTATAGACCTTTTTCCCTAAAGGAGAAACGATCCGTTCCACGGCGGCTTTGACGTTATGGACATCTTGCGGTGTTTTGATCGCATATCCTTCAAAATTGACAAAGAAAAGATTTTCTTTGGGATCATAAGTCAAGCGCTCCTCTAAAGTCAGGGTTATGAGATCCTCCATGAGACCCATGGGTTTAGAATGGAAAATACGCGCATCCATCATCCCGGGTTTGCCTTTAATGACGGGCTGAAAATCCATTTGGGCCAGAATATCATTGGTCAGATCCACACCCGGTGCTATCTCGATCAGTTCCATACCGTCATCCGTCAGGGCTAACACACAGCGCTCGGTGATATAAATCACGGGCTGCTTCTTTTCGAGCGCATACTTACCGCTAAAGGTGACATGTTCCACCAGATCAACAAATTTTTTAGCCCTGCCCTCTTTAGTGATTTTAAGGGTCTCGTTTTCAATGGCAATCTTTAAACCGGCCGCGGTAAAGGTCCCCAGAAAAATAACTTTTTTGGCATTCTGACTGATATTGATAAATCCACCGGCACCGGCTAATTTGGAACCAAATTTGCTGACATTCAGATTCCCTGCTTTGTCGGCCTGGGCCAATCCTAAAAAGGCCATGTCCAGTCCACCGCCGTCATAAAAATCAAATTGATTCGGCTGATCGATAACCGCTTCGGTATTGGTGGCGGCGCCGAAGTTCAGACCGCCGGCCGGAATCCCGCCGATTACACCCGGCTCGGCGGTCAGGGTAATGTAATCTAATATTTTCTCCTCATTGGCAATGCTGGCGACGCCCTCCGGCATGCCGATTCCCAGATTGACCACGCTGTTGGCTTTCAATTCAAACGCCGCCCGGCGGGCGATGATTTTGCGGGGGCTCATCTCCATGGGGTCAATGGAATGCATCGGAATTTTATGTTCGCTGCTAAAAGACGGGTTATACACTTCCGCAAATGTCTGCCAGTGATTTTCGGGTTGCGATACGACCACACAGTCGACCATAATGCCGGGGATCTTGACATGTCTGGCATTCAAGGTTCCGCGTTCGGCGATGCGCTCCACCTGCACAATGACAAACCCGTTGGAATTTTTGGCCGCCGTGGCGATGGCCAATGACTCCAGGGTCAAGGCCTCTTTTTCCATGGTAATATTACCGTCGGTATCGGCGGTGGTGCCGCGTAAAAGGGCAACGTTGATGGGCAAGGTTTTGTAGGCCAGATATTCATTCCCATCGAACTCAATGAGCTCCACGATTTCGTCGATGGTCAGCGAATTAATCTTGCCGCCGCCGTTTCTGGGATCGACAAAGGTGCCCAGACCAACGGTTGTGATGGTTCGGGGTTTATGGGCGGCGATATCACGATACATGTGTGAGATGACGCCCTGGGGCAGGTTATAGGCCACAATTTTGTTTTCAATTGCCAGTTTCTGCAGTTTGGGCACAAGACCCCAGTGCCCCCCGATCACCCGCTTAACCAGGCCTTCATGCCCCAGATGGTTCAAGCCCCTTTCAGCGCCATCCCCCTGGCCGGCTGCATAAAGCAAGGTAAGGTCTTTGGGTTTACCGTTGCTTAGAAAATACGTTTCAAGCGCTATTGCCAGCTCCTCTGCGAATCCGATACCGACAAACCCACCCGTAGCGACGGTATCACCGTCTCGTATCACCCGCACGGCCTCTTCGGCCGAAACGACTTTGCCTTTTTTGGCCCGCGCCGCGGGCAGGTCTGAGAGCAGCGGGTGCTTATGGGAACTGTCAACGTTGATTCCCTTCTCTTTCATGGAAGACCTCCTTTTTATAAATGCAAGCCTGTTATTTTGGCTGCAATATTTATTCCCGAGCAAGATGCAAAATATATTTTGAGGTCATTTATTCAAAGATGTTTTAAGCTGTGCGGAAAATCAAAGATAGTCCTGTTGAAAAAATCAAAAAACGAACCGATGGATTTGACCAGAAGTGGTTTCAAAACCCCATCTAATCCGCCTCAGGCGGATTGCGAGTTTTATAAAAATGCTCACATACTACCGTGTATGCTGCGCTTTTTAAAAAACTCGTCCGCCTCAGGCGGATCTTTGGACGTGATCTGAGGTTTTGAAACCACTTCTAATCAGTATTACATTACAACAGATGGTATCAATTATGGTACACTCAAGGCTTCGGTTGGAGAACTGGCATATCGCTCAACAGAAAAGTTTAGCGGTGACGCCATACCTATTTATGCGGTGCCCTGGGCGGGCTTACCAGCGCTTCGCCATCCACTACGGTGGTTTGGTCCTGGTTGACACAGTAGGTTTTCAGACGAACCTTTTTTTTGTCGGCCATAATTTCCAACACCTCGACGATGGCGTTGACCGTATCGCCTATTTTTACCGGCGCCAAAAAGCTTACTTCCTGGCGCATATAAATCGTCCCGGGTCCCGGCAACATCGTACCGATGACGGTCGAAATAAAGCTGGCCGTCAACATACCGTGCGCGATGCGGGTCTCAAAGTAGGTGTTCCTGGCATAATCTTCATTGACGTGTGCCGGATTTAAATCCCCGGTAATGCCGGCGAATAGATAGATGTCGGACTCGGAAACCGTTTTAGAAAATTGGGCTGTGTCCCCCACCTGCAATTGTTCAATGGTTTTGCCAATCATGGGTTATCCTCCCGGTAAGATGGTTGCATACGTTAATCCTGGTAATAAGCGATCAGACGAAAACTGTCATGGGCCGAAAATTCATACAGATGAAACAAATTAATTCCTGAAAAGATATTTTTCGCGGATTTCCCGGGTAAGTTCACGCATCGGGCTCTCATGACAAATCCGGCCCTGTTGAATAATATACGCCCGATGACATACGGATTCAGCAAAGTTTAAATTTTGCTCGGCCAGCAATACGGAGACCCGTTCTTCTTTAAGCTTACCAATAATTTTCGCCAGCTGGTCTACAATCACAGGGGCTAAACCCTCGGAAGGCTCATCGAGGATAATGATGTGTGGGTTACCCATCAATGTGCGTGCGATGGTCAACATCTGTTGCTCGCCGCCGCTCAAATTGCCGCCATATTGGTGGGGTTTTTCTCCTAAATTAGGGAAAAGTTCGAACAGGCGCTCCGGGGTCCATGGCACGCGTCCGCGGCGGGCAGGTTGTTTTCCGACTTCTAGATTCTCCAAAACAGTCAACCTTGAAAAAATTCGCCGATCTTCGGGAACGTAGCCCAGCCCCAGCATACAACTTTTATGCGGGGGTAAGCGGTGTATTTCATTGCCGTTGAAGCTGATACATCCGGTCCGGGAAGGAACGATGCCGATAATGCTTTTAAAGGTTGTGGTTTTGCCGGCGCCATTGCGCCCCAGCAGCGCCACCACCTCGCCCGAGCCGACTTCAAGGCTCAAATCAAATAAGATTTGCGCCTTGCCGTAAAAGGTGCTGATCGAGTCCACTTTCAGCATTATCTCTTTAGCACTGGCTTCCATTTGTTCTATTCGTTTCGTCCCTTACTCTCTGCGCCCGGGGCTATAGCCTGTTCGGAGATACCGAGATAAATTTCCTTTACGCGATCATTTTGTCGAACCTGATCGGGGGTTCCTTCAGTAATTTTCTCACCCCGATCCAGGACGATAATACGATCCGCATGGGTGAAGACGACATCCATGTCATGTTCGACAAAAAGAGCCCCTATATTTCGTTGCCGAACAATTAGCGTTGTCAAATCCATCAGACGCTGTCGTTCTGCCGGATCCATCCCGGCTGTGGGTTCATCCATCAACAGCAATCTGGGTTGATTGGTCAACGCCACCGCCAATTCCACCCGCTTGAGATCACCGTATGAAAGAAAACCGCAGACAAGTTCAGCATGCCCGGCAATGCCCACTAAATCAAGCAATTCAATCGCTTCATCGCGAAAAAGGTTAGTTAATTTTCTAAACGGCAATAAAGCCATTTTATGATATGACGCCAGGGCCACCTGGACATTTTCAAGAACCGTCATGGAGGCAAAGGTCGATGTGACCTGAAAGGTTCTGCCGACCCCCAGTTTCCAGATATGCCTTGGTTGAAGTCCGGCGATATTTTGACCGCAGAGGGTGATCTGCCCCTCATCCGGTCGCAAGTGCCCGTTAATCAGATTAAAGCATGTGGATTTCCCGGCCCCGTTGGGGCCGATGATGGCAAAGATTTGCCCTTCAGCCAGTTCAAAACTGACCCGGTTTACCGCCTTAAAGCCGCCAAAAGAGCGGCACAAATTTGTGACTTTCAGCAATCTTTCCATTAATGCGTGTCGTCCCTGTGGTAATGAATGGAAGAAATCCGTTCGAACCGCTGATTGATGAACCCGACAATACCCTGTGGGAAGGTCACCACCAGAAAGATGTAAACAACTCCCAGGATCAGCTGCCAGTAATCAATTCGCGAGATCGTGTCGTGCAGCCAGATAAATGCGGCCGAGCCGACAACCGGTCCCATGACGGCCTCAACCCCTCCCAGCAGTATCATTAGCAGAAAATCAAACGACCGCGCTATGGCCATTTCATCCGGGAAAATGCTGCCTTTCGAAAAAACATAAATTCCCCCGGCAAGACCTGCAAAGCCGCCGGCCACGGCAAAGGCAGCCCACTGGTGTTTATTTCGATTGATGCCGATGGTCCCGGCTCTCAACGCAGAGTCCCGGCAGGCGCGCAGGGTATATCCGAATGGCGTGAATATCAGATAGCGCAAAATTATGATTCCGCCCAGGCACAAGACAATGGTCAGATAGTAAAAAACGATCCGATCGTCCGCCCATTGGGAAGGCCAGATACTTAACAGACCATCATCTCCACCGGTGAAATCTCCCAGCTGAAAGACAATTGACCAGCAAATCTGGGCAAAGGCCAGCGTCAGCATGGCCAGATAAACCCCGGACAGCCGCACGCAAAACCATCCGATAACCAGCGCCAGCATACCGGTAAGCAAAGGAGCCAGGCAAATGGCCAGTTCCATCGGTGTCTGAAGGTAGTGGACCATCAGTGCGGCTGCATAGGCACCGCCGCCGAAAAAGGCCGCATGCCCGAAAGAAATCATACCCCCGGGCCCCATCATAAAATATAAACTCATACTGGCAAGGGAAAAAATGGCTATTTCTGTCAGCAGGACCAGCTGGAAGGTGCCGCCAAACAGCGGCAGCACAGCGAGGACGGCCAACAGAACCAGCCAGAAAATTTTTTCTCTCGGCGAAGCAGATTGTAGATGCACTGAAGAGATATCAGCATTTGTTGCCTGGTGGGTTTCAACCCTGCCGAATATGCCATAGGGTCGAATCACCAGGACTATCGCCATGACTAAAAACATCGTGATCAAAGTACTTTCGGGCAATACCAGAACCCCAAAGGCACTTAGCTCTCCGATAAGGACTGCCGCCAGATAAGCCCCGGGAATGCTTCCCATACCACCGACGACCACGACGACAAAAGCGGCGGCAATGACATTCATGTCCATCAGTAAATCTGCACCACCTTTGGGTAATTGAACAGCTCCGCCTAACCCGGCCAGAAAAGCGCCAAGGAAAAAAACACCCGTATAAAGCCCGGCCTGATTGACACCGAGCGCACTTACAATCTCCCGGTCTTCAGTCGCAGCTCGCACCAAAATCCCCCAGCGGGTGCGATACAGCAACAGCCAGATCAGCCCCAGGACAACAGGCGCAAGAATGATAAGGGCCAGGTCATACTGGGGTATCAGGCTTCCCATAATATTGACACTGCCGTCCAGCCCCGGCGCCATCGGCCCGAGTAGATCTTCGGCCCCGAAAATCAACCGCGTGCCGTCTTGAAAAATCAATACAACACCAAAAGTAGCTATCAGCAGGAAAAGTTCGGGAGCGCTGTATAACCTTCTTAGCAACGAAGTTTCAATCAGAATACCCAATAACCCGATGACCAATGCGGCACCCACCGCTCCGACAACAAAATACAGCAGACCCTGGGGTAAAAAAGAAATGAATGCATAGGCCACATAAGCGCCTGCCATGTAAAAAGAGCCGTGAGCAAAGTTTACAATTCGCGTGACGCCGAATATGAGTGACAAACCGGAGGCAATAAGAAATAATGATGATGCGTCTGACAGGCCGGTGAGAAATTGTACGATATAGAAGCCCAAAGCGTTTACCCAAAATTAGGGGATAGGTTCCAATAGCGCAAAGTTATTTTGTAAATGTTCAATAGTTGCATTTATGCCATACGGGGTTTGTTTGACAGATGAACGTCCAATCCGCCGGAGGCGGAAACATCGAATAATGATGTCGCTTAGCTTTGCTCTTTTTTTAATAAAAAAATTGAAAGAATTCCTTAATTCGATCCGCCTCCGGCGGATCAATCGACATTCGACATTTGTCATGCTGGAGTTTCATTTTCGATTAGACCGTCCGATTTTTTGCCCGGCGGCGGAGCTGACACCTGTAATCTACTCCTGTGGTCGCATCTTTCGGACCTCCTGGTCGCCCGGGAGATAATCTTTGCCGTCCGCATATTCCCAATTAACCATGACGCCCTGACCGTCTCTCAAGGCGGTGCGACCGACAAATGCCCCCATGGTCGCCTGATGGTCAATTTTGCGAAATGTTATCTGCCCCACCGGTGAATCAAAGGTCAAACCTTCCATGGCATTCACCATCTCTTCAGTGTCGATCGAGTTTGCTTTTTGCAGCATTTTAGCAACCGACATCATCACATTGTATCCGACAAGGGATCCCATTCGAGGGTAATCCTTAAATTTACTTCTGTATTTATCCACAAAGCGCATATGCTGAGGTGTCTTAATGTCATACCATGGATAACCGGTAACCAGCCAGCCCACCGGTGCTTCATCTTTTAAAGGGGCAAGATATTCAGGCTCACCGGTGAGCAGACTGACGACAAAAATATCCTGAAAGAAACCTCTCAGCTTTCCCTCTCTGACAAATTTGGCCAGGTCGCCGGCAAATGTAACATTATAAACGGCTTCCGGCTTCGCATCGGTTAGTGCCTGAATTTCGGCGCCGGCGTTTATTTTAGATAGTGCCGGCCATTGAGCTGCAACAAAACTTACGTCGGGCCGCCTGGATTGCAATATTTTTTTAAACGCCTTTACTGCATCTTTGCCGTAGGCGTAATTGGGGGCAATTGTCGCCCACCGTTTGGCGGGGTGTTTAGACGCCTCTTCCGCCAGCATCGCAGCTTGCATGTAGGTCGAGGGCCTGAGCCGAAAAGTGTATCGGTTGCCTTTGGCCCACACCAGTGCATCGGACAATGGTTCGGCGGCCACATATAAAACCTTGTTGCGTTTGGAAAAATCAGTCAGCGCCAGTCCGACGTGAGAAAAAAAGGAGCCCATAATCAGGGCAACTTTATTTTTTTGTACGAGCTCCTCGGCAATGGTAACGGCATTGCCGGGTTTGCCGGCATCATCGCGGGAGATGACGCTAAGCTTCCGTCCCATGGCACCGCCGGTATTGTTAATTTCTTCCAGCGCCAGCCGCCACCCATTTCTGTATGGATGGGTAAAGCTTGCTAATTTGCTGTAGGTATTGATTTCGCCAATAACTATCGCATCGCCGGCATTAGCGTTCTCAATCCCCGCAAATGTTATCAGTACAGAAATTAACAAAAAGGCTAACAAAATCCCTGGAACTCTCATTGTCAATGCCCCCATAGAGTTAAATTTAAACTTTTGGCAAAGCCCGGTATGGTTTATCGAATTCCGACCTATCTCATCGTATTGACATAAATTACTAATTTGGATAGCATTCATCCCTGCTACTTAACATTGCAAACAGGATAAATCAATGATCATAGGGCTAGACGTAGGCGGTACCCATACCGATGTGGTTCTGCTCGACAATCAGGGGCTTCGCAAAGAGATCAAAGTACCCACCGATGCCTCCGACCTGTTTGGCTCAGTGCTGGCGGGACTGACGGCCATCACCGAGGGAATTGACCCTGAGACGGTGGATCGCCTGGTCTTAAGCACCACCCTCACCACCAACGCCGTCGTTCAGCATCAAACGCCGCCGGTAGGCATGATTGTCTCCAGCGGGCCCGGGATCGATCCTGAATTTTATCGCACAAATGCCTATTATTACGCCGTGGCAGGCTCCATCGATC
>CAJICI010000470.1_pt1 | contig 11238 bp, 8 predicted proteins | sample 9199571 | NCBI WGS metagenome assembly CAJICI01 (sample SAMEA7708329, study PRJEB35096) | sediment metagenome | biome: marine neritic benthic zone biome [ENVO:01000025]; feature: sediment [ENVO:00002007]; material: shallow marine sediment [ENVO:03000034] sea grass bed [ENVO_01000059] ...
GGGTAATGCCTGAAGACGCAGGCTGGTCCTCTGAGGAATTGCAGGATGCGCATGAGTTCGCCATCCAGAGCAATTGCCAGGCCGTCCTGGCCCTGTATGATGGCAGGGTGTTTTTTTCTCGAGGAAATATCCATCGTAATTATGCAATCGATTCGGTCCGGGAGCCGCTGTTGAGCGCACTCTTTGGAATTTATGCTGTGCGGGGTGATTTAGATATTGATGCAACCCTCGAGGATTTGCAGATTGATGATCTTGTCCCCGGTTTAACCCCGGCTGAAAAGCAGGCCAGGATAGTTGATTTACTGATGTCCCGCTCCGGTGTGTATCACGAGGCTGCGGACGAGGATCAATTAATGATCGATACCAGACCTGCCAGAGGGAGCTACGATCCGGATACATTTTTTTATTATAACAACTGGGATATCAACGCACTGGGTACCATCTTCGAGCAGGAGACCGGTCTTGAAATATTCGTGGCATTCAAAGATCAGATAGCAGGCACCATAGGGATGGTGGATTTCGATATTGAGCTGGGTTTTTATGAATACGAATGGGCCAAGTCGCTACACCCCGCTTTTCATATATCCATGAGTGCCCGTGACCTGGCCAAATTTGGAGTGCTCTACCAGAAAGGAGGGGTATGGGAGGGCAACCAGGTAATTGAGACAAACTGGATAGATGACAGCACCCTGGCATATTCAACCATGGACCAGGTGACAGGCGTTGGCTATGGATACGTGTGGAAAACATTTGATGCATCAACCGATCTGGAGCAGATGATCGGTTATCCCGGTTATTTTCATTCCGGGGGAGGTGGCGACGTACTCGTTATCATTCCGGATTTAAAACTGGTCATAGTTGAACGCTATGACGGTCAACTGGATTGGGAGGAGCCGGGCTCAGAGAGTTTTGAGCTGACACAGCGAATCCTTGATGCCCGTCTATGAGACGAAAACAGGATCGGTACCGTAAAATATATTTTGAAGGAAGTGAAACCATGGAAACAAATCAAATTAAAGAAAGACTGAAGACCGGAAATTCTACCAGCCATCGTTCCCCAACAGCACATTTTTTGGCAATCGCTCTGATGCTCCTGGCCGGGTTATGGATACCATCTAAATCGTCTGGAGTCGAAAGGCCGGAATACCATCCTTTCCGATCGGCTGCCGCAAAAATGAAATACCTCAAATTATACGACCAAAGGGCCAGAAAGTGGCCGGTGGATTCGTATACCAGATTAGTTGAGACAACCCATGGTGTGACATTTGTTCGTGTGAGCGGGCCGATCGATGCCAGACCCCTGGTGCTGCTGCACGGGATTGGAGGAAATTCTCTGCAATGGCTGCCCAACATAGAGGCCTTCGCCCGCAATTACAGAGTATACGCCGTTGACAGCATTAACGATTATGGGAGAAGTGTCTATAAACAGCAGATTAAGAATTCATCCGATTATGTAAAATGGCTCGATGAGTTGTTCAACGCTCTCGGACTTAAAGACAATATCAATATTGTGGGCCTCTCATACGGCGGTTGGCTCACAAGTCAGTATGCGCTACGTTTCCCGGATCGGCTTGAAAAGATTGTGCTGCTGGCTCCGGCTGCAACGGTGCTGCCCTTGCGGCGTGAGTGGATTATGCGAGCTGTTCAGGTGCTGTCGCCCTACCGCGCTCACACCAGGCGGTTTATGCACTGGCTGCTGAACGATCTTGCCCGCAAAGGCGATGCCGGTAGGGCCATGTTTGACGAAGAGGTGGATGCGGCCTTCACGGCCATCAAGTCCTTTAAACTGCAGCGGATGGTCAAACCGACCGTTTTGGAGGATTCAGAATTAAGAGATATCAAGCTGCCGGTACTGTATTTGGTTGGTGAAAACGAAAAAATTTATTCCGCAAAGAAAGCGATCCGGCGCCTTCATGATGTGGCGCCGCAAATAGAAGTTGAAGTGATTCCCAATGCGGGGCATGACTTGACGATGGTGCAGGCCGAAATGGTTAACGCGAAGGTTCTTGATTTTTTGGATTAATTGCGACTAACTTTTCCGGAGGTGATTATCATGGTGAGTGGATTATCGACTTCGGACTCTTTGCCTGTATGGGACCTGAGGATTGATTTATGAAATCCGGCATCAAGTCGCCCGAAAATAAATCTGCTTTATTCTCTTCCGGCAGCTTTTCGATCGCACAGTACAGAAAAGATATGTTGTTTGCGAAGCGGCGCATTCTAGAAAATAGCCAACTGGTTAAAACCTCGCACGGGCCCATTGAATATTCGACTATCGGCGAAGGTACACCCGTTCTCTATATCCACGGGGCCGGTGGTGGGCACGATATGAGCAGGTTGTGCGTCCGGGCGATTGGACTTGATTTCCTGTGGGTTTGTCCGTCAAGGTTTGGATACCTTCGGACACCGGTGCCTGAAGATGCCTCGTTCGAATCCCAGGCAGATGCATATGCGGCCCTGCTTGACCATATGGGAATCGAGAAAACGGCCATTATCGGTTTATCACAAGGAGGTTCGTCGGCACTATTATTTGCCTTAAGGCATCCGGACCGCTGCAGTGCATTGGTATTGCAGTCCGCGGTCAGTAAAACGTTTACCGCACGCCCGATATCTGATTGGTTTTTTAATATGCTTTTCCGCTCTGATTTCTTCTTTTGGCTGATATCCAAGGTCGGTATGAATATTCTGATTAAGAAATTCGGCAGTGATCCGGCAAGCATTGACATGCTTGATCCGTTCAGCAAGTCATTCGTGGATGATGCGCTAAAGATTTTTCATCCTTCCAGCCTGAGGTACCCGGGGATAGTAAATGACCAGAATGCCACCCTATCCGATAAACAATACGATCTTGATAAGCTTCACCAGCCGACGCTGATCCTGCATGCACTGGACGACGGGCTTGTCCCTTACGAATTTGCGACGTACGCTCACGAGCGTATTCCTGATTCCGAACTGATCACTTTTCAAGATGGCGGGCATATCTTTATTGCTATAAATGATAGGTTCCAGGATACCGTTGTGCGTTTTCTCCAGGAGCATGCCTGAAAACGAATCGAGGACACTATGAAAAAGAAATTACCGATTTTTACATCACCTGAAGGCCGTGACAGTTATCTGATAACCTATGAAGACATGTTTTCCCTTTGGAAAGTGCCTCACAGGCCCATTGAGGTGAATACCAGATTCGGCATGACGCATATCAACGCCAGTGGTCCCAAAGAAGGGTTCCCTCTGGTCCTTCTGCATGGCGCTGGTTTGAGCTCGACCGTCTGGTTCCCATTGATTGCAGAATTAAGTGCTCGTCACCGCGTTTATGCCATAGACACCATCGGAGACGCGGGTAAGAGTGTTGCGGACAGATTGTTGCAACGACGCGAGGATTACTCTGACTGGCTAAAGGATGTTTTAGACGGGCTTAAACTCGAACAATGTGACATGGTGGGGCATTCTTACGGGGGCTGGTTGACGCTGAATATGGCACGGGCCTATCGTGACCGGCTCCGAAAAATCGTCTTGCTGGCGCCAGCGGCCTCTTTCCTGGAATTAAATTTATTAACAAAACTGTTCTTTTTTTTAGGTGAATTCAAGATCAGCCCACCTACAAGATCGGTGTTAAAAAAAGTATCCGCCAAAGGGACTGTGCTTGAAGAGAAATTTCTTCATTTTATGGAAACGGTCAACCGCTATTGTACTCCGGCTATGATCTATCCGACAGTTTTTACGGATACCGAGCTGGCCGGTATCGATTTACCTGCTTTATATTTAATTGGTGATGGGGACAGGATTTACAACAAAAGGAAGGCCATTGCCCGTGCACAGCGATGCATGCCCAAATTAACCGCTGAGATTATCCCCGATGCCGGCCATTTATTTATTATGGATCAGCCTGACATGATCAACGAGCGCATTCTAAATTTCCTAAGTCATGACGGGGACAGTTCTCGCAGTCATAGATCGTCTATCCCCGGGGTGTCGTTTTCAGACACACGCTGACGGCATATTCCGGTACTTTAAAAATCTCCCCTCTGACCACAGCGCCGGCCTATTTGAGCATTTTCCAGGGCCTTCGTGATGGACGCGATACGTCCCTCTGGCCATAACCTCGAAAGCCGATCGCTTGGAATCTGAATTTAAATTTATTATACCTGGCCTCTAATGCTATAGCAGGTGAAAATTTTATATTTTCATTTTCTTGACAGTTGTTCTTTTGTTTCATAATCTCGTTTTTGATCTTTCTTGAGATGTTTACGATTTCGAACCTGAACGCCAAAAGGGAGGACCAAATGAAGATTCTTGTGGGTTATGACGGCTCCAAGGCGTCCGAAGATGCCGTCCAGCTGGCGCAAAAACACGGACAGGCATTTAATGCCGACGTTCGTATTATCACTTCATTGCAACAAGGTCCTGACTTGAAAAAAGAAGATATCGACAAAGCCGAAAGCAGGCTGGAAAGGCTAAAAGCACACTTCAAGGCTGATGGTTTTACCTGTGAGACTCAGGTGGTTGTGAGTGTCCTGTCTACGGGCGAAGATCTGGTCCGGATTGTAAAAGAAAACGATATCGATGAAGTCATTATCGGTGTTAAAAAAAAATCAAAAGTCGGAAAACTGGTGTTCGGCTCCACCGCCCAATATGTGATCCTTGAAGCCCCCTGCACGGTTGTCGCCGTCAAATAAAGGCTCAAAATAGAATCGTGGCTGATCGGGAAGACAACATCCTGACATTTGTTACTTCCATTTATAATTTTCTTGAAATGTTCGGGTTAACGCCATATCCGGCTTGCAGGAACGGGTAATTATTTCTGCCGCGCGTGGATCCGCTCGGAATCATCCGGTACATGAATAACGGGCGCCACCTTTTTCAACTCTTCGAGCGGAATATGACATTTGATGACGTGCCGGTCCACCACTTCCTGTTCCGGTGGCGGCTCATTATCGCAGATATCGCCTATTCTTCGATGGCAGCGCGTACAAAATGGGCAGCCTTTGGGAGGATTCATGGCGCTGGGCAGGTTTCCTTCCAGCACGATTTCACGCTTGGTCACCTCCGGATCGGCAATCGGCACCGCTGATAGCAGCGCTTCGGTGTAAGGGGAATAGGGCGGCGTGAAGATCTGTTCGGTCGTGCCCCTTTCAAGAATGTGCCCGAGATACATGACGACAATGCGGTCCGACAGGTAGCGCACCACGCTTAGATCATGGCTGATGAACAGCAGCGTGGTTTTGTGTTCGCGCTGAATATCCATAAGCAGCTCGGTCACAGCCGCCGCAACCGAAACGTCCAGGGCAGAAACCGGTTCATCGGCGATGACCATGCTCGGGTTTCCGGCAAATGCCCGGGCAATGCCAATACGCTGCTTCTGTCCGCCCGACAACTGCCTGGGCTTTCGGAAATAAAAATCCCTTGGCAGTTTGACCGTATCCAGCAGGTTCATCACGCGGTCAAATACCTTTTTTTTATCCGTCTCCACGCCGAATTTTTTAATCACCCGTGATATTTGACCGCCGATGCTGTGACTTGGATTCAGGGTGTCAAACGGATTTTGAAAGACCATCTGCAGCGAGCCGATCTGTTCAGCGCTGCGGTCTCGAACGGCTACCTCAGACAGATCATTGCCGAGGTGACGTACCTCGCCATCCGTACCGGTCTCCAAACCCATCAGGACTTTAGCAAATGTTGATTTACCGCAGCCGGATTCTCCGACGATGGCCACGGTTTCACCTTCTCGGGCACTAAAGTTTAACTCCTCATTGGCCTTGACATAACGAACTCTTTTACCGGAAAATAAAGCTCGCAGGGAGCTGTCACGAACCTCGTAGTACTTCTTCATGCGATCCACTTCGAGTACCTGTTTGCCGAGTTCAAGCGCAGCTTTACCTTCACCGTCCGTCACCTCAAGGCGATTATCGATTTCTTGATAGCGTAAGCATCTTACGCGGTGGTCCGCGGCACTGTCCTCAACATGCGCCATAGCGATATGTTCCTGGTCACACAGGCCGGGTTTGAAATGATCACAGCGCGGGTGGTAATAACAGCCCTGGGGTCGTTCAAACGGCAACGGCAGCTGACCCCGAATCGGCTTCAGGGGGGCAGCGTTCTTGTCGGCCGTCGGCAGGGGAATGCACGCAAAAAGGCCGTGGGTGTAAGGGTGCCTTGGCCAGGTAAACAGCGAGTCAATCGTCCCCTCTTCAACGACTTCACCGGAATACATCACGAATACCCGGTCACAGGTCTCCAGAATCAACCCGAGATTGTGAGAGATATAGATTTGGGAAGTGCCGAACTTCTTGCTGATATCGGCAACCAGCTTGACGATACCGGCTTCTACCGTAACATCCAGCGCGGTTGTGGGCTCATCCAGCAGCAGCAGAGACGGATTCGACAACAGCCCCATGGCGATCACCACCCGTTGCTGCTGTCCACCTGATAGCTGATGCGGATATGAGTCCATCAGCCGCTCCGGATCGGGCAGCTTGACATCTGCCAGCATCTGCACCGCCCTCTGCCGCGCTTCTTCTGTGGTAATGTCCTCGTGCGCCAGCGGTACCTCCATCAACTGGGTGCTGATTTTGAGGCTTGGATTCAAAGAGGCAAAAGGCTCCTGATAAATCATTGCGATCTCTGATCCGCGAATGCGGCGCAAATCATCCTCCGACATCTGGTTTAAATCACGGCCTTTAAACGTGATGCTGCCGCTCTTGATGCCGCCGTTGGCGCCCATGTATTGCATGACCGCCATGGCTACGGTCGATTTGCCGCAGCCCGACTCGCCGACAATGCCGATGGTTTCACCGGGCAATACCGTCACCGCAAAATCCACCACCGCCGGGATCTCCCCTGCCCGGGTATAGTAAGAGATGCAGAGGTCCTTGCAGACCAGAACCGGTTCTTGATGGTCGTTCATATGTTGGTTACCTCCTAATCGCGCAATGAGATTTCACGCAGGCCGTCCGCCATGAGGTTAAACCCCAGGATCAACGAAGATATCGCGATACAGGGAAAGAGCGTCATATGCGGAAACGCCATCGCCATCTGTCGGGTTTCATTGACCATGCCGCCCCAATCCGGGTCCGGCGGCGGCAGACCCAGGCCCAGAAAGCCGAGTACACCGATGGTAATAATGACATAACCCAAACGCAGACAGGCATCGACAATCAGCGGACCGCGCGCATTCGGCAAAATCTCAACCAGCATCACCTTCCAGTCCGATTCGCCTCGGGTCTGGGCCGCTGCAACATAGTCACGATTACGCAGATCCAGCACCAAACCCCGCACAATACGCATGATCCCCGGCGAGGATGCAAAAGTGATGGCAATAATGATATTGATTCCGGATGCGCCGATGGTGGCAATGATGATAATATATAGCACCAGCACCGGGAATGAGAGAATGATATCTGCGAGGCGGGACAGGACGTCATCCACCCAGCCGCCGCGATACCCGGCCGCAAGCCCCATCAGAATCCCCACCGTGTAGGCCGAAAGGGTGGCCAGGGGCGCATAGATCAATACCGTACGCGAGCCCCAGATAATGCGCGACATGATGTCGCGTCCGATATGATCGGTGCCGAGCCAAAACGTGCCGCCCTTGGCCGCCTCTATCCCCGGCTTGGCAAACGGCTGAATAGACGAGTTGGGGTCAAAGGGCGCAATCAATGGTGCCAGGATCGCAACCATCACCCAGAATATGACAAGGAAAGCCCCCACCATACCGACCCAACTCTCGCGCAGGAGTCCAAAAGATTTCAGGCCGCGCCATAAAGCCGCACCATACCCGGCGGAAGGCATTTCAGTTATCGATGTAGTTGTATTCATCGTTCGTCTCCTTAACTAAAACGGATGCGCGGGTTGAGGAACGTGTAGCCAATATCGGCGATGGTTTGCGTGGCCACGGCCACACAAACCGCCACCATGGCGCACGCTTCCAGAAGGGCGATATCGTTATTCAGAGAAGCCTCCAGGATCAGCGCCCCAAACCCTTTATAGGCAAAGAAAAACTCAACTACGATCACCCCGGACAACAGCCAGTTGATTTGTAACATGATGACCGTAAACGGTGCGATGAGTGCGTTGCGCAAGGCATGCTTGACAATCACCGATCTATAAGGAAGCCCCTTTAGCACCGCGGTCCGGATGTACTGGGAGGTCATGACTTCCGCCATGGATGCGCGGGTCATGCGGGCAACATAGCCAAAATCATAGACAACCAGCACCATGGCCGGCAGAATCAACTGTTTGAACTCAAACCCGCCTGACATGCTGCTGGTGCCCGGTAGCCATTTCAGCCCGAATACAAAGAGAGCGGAGAAAAATACCGCGCTGGCAAATTCCGGCACTGAAGTAGTCAAAATCCCAAACACGGATATCGATCGATCGAGCTTTGAACCCTCTTTCATCCCCGACAGGACGCCCAGCGTCAATGATAGCGGGATCATAATGGCAAACGTCCAAAACCCCAATATGGCGGTGTTCCAAAGCCTCGGCAACATTACATCGGCGACCGGGCCTTTAAAGCGGATGGACTCCCCCAGGTTACCGGTCGCAAAATTACCCAGCCACTTCACATAACGCACCATGACGGGTTGATTATATCCGTGCTGCTCGCGCCACAGCTCGCGCTGTTCTTCGTTTGAAAATTGGCCCAGCACCCGGGCTGCCGGATCTCCCGTAAGTTCCGTCTCCAGCAGCAGAAAAAGAATCAGCGATACGACAATCATGGTAAATATCATGAATCCGATGCGCTTTACCACCAAGGTGACCATTTTGACACCTCCTGATATGGGTTATGCTTTTTGGGAGGGGTTGAGGGCGGGGGAGCGCCGCTGCGCCCCCTTGCCCAGCTTACTATGTTAATACTACGCCAGGGAGACCTTGTGGAAGCGGTAGTATCGGGTTGGATGCATTTCAAACCCGACGACATTATCCCGGACTGCGGTGAATACGGCACGGAAGAAAGGCTGGACCATGACAGCGTCATCCTGCAAAATTTGCTCAACCTTCTGCATCTTGGCCCGGCGACTTTCAACATTTAAAGTCGATTCCGCCTCGGTCAGGGCTTTGTCCCACGCGGGGTTGGCATAGCTGGACTCATTCCAGGGCACGCCCGTGCGGTAGGCCAGGCCCAAGACCATGACGGCCAGCGGACGGTGGGTCCAGGATGTCAGGCTCAGGGGCGCCTTCGTCCAAACGTCCCAGTATTGCGCCTGCGGCATCACGTTCATTTTGATGTTGATCCCGGCCTTGGCGGCATCTTCTTTGAGCACGGCCACGGAATCCTGCTCCCAGACGCCGTCGGTATTCCCCACGTTGCAGGTTACGTCAATGCCGTTGGGGTAGCCGGCTTCGGCCAGCAGTTTTTTGGCGCCTGCAATGTCCTGCTTGAACGGGGGCAGGGCAAAGTACTCGGGGTGTATCTTGGCGACATGATGGTGTTCCGCTACGATCCCCAGGCCGCGGTGGGCGATGTCGAGCTGTCTCTGGGCATCGCAGGTTTTCTGAACCGCCCTGCGTACACGAATATCGTCAAACGGTTTCTTGTTGACCTTCATGCGAATTACACCGGTCTGGGTCGATGGGATTTCGGCAACCTTGATTCCCGGAATGTTTTTGGCCGCTTCCAGGGTTGTCAGATCAAGAGCATAGATTGCATCCACCTGTTTTGAAGCGATCGCGGCCAGATAAGCCCCGGCATCTTCACCCAGATCAACAAAGCGAACTTCATCCAGAAAGACCTCTCCGCCCCAATAGGGTTCTTTGCGTTTTTTGAGGACGGCCAGCTCGCCTACCTTGAATTCGGTCAGGGTATAAGGTCCGGTGCCCACCGGGTTTTTGGAAAGGTCCCCGCCTTCTTTTTCAAAATTGCGGTGAACGATTGCGGTGGGATAGTTGTATAGATTTTCCGGAATCGACAGGACCGGCGATTGCAGGTTGAGTCTGACCGTGTGATTGTCGACTTTTTGCACCGCGTTTTTGACCATACGCTTGATCGGGTTGCCCTTGGCATCTTTTTCCCCGGTCTCTTCGAGCATGGCGTTGAACAGGCCCAGGTTGGATGATCCGGTTTTGGGATCCAGCCAGCGCGTAAAGTTAAATACCACATCATCGGCACCGAAGTCATCACCGTTTGACCATTTGACCCCTTTGCGCAGGTGAAAGGTCCAGGTCTTCAGGTCGTCGGATGCTTCCCACTTAGTTGCCAGATTGGGTCGGGTGATGTTATCCGGTCCGGTCTCAACCAGGTACTCGACCATATGGCGGGAGACGATGGATTTCTGGGTCCATGAATATGTCCCCGGATCGGCCATTTCCTGCACCTGCATACCGAATTTTAAAACGCCGCCTTTTTTCTGGGCAGCGTGGGCGGATGTAATAAAATCCGGCAACCCTGCCATGCTGTATGCCGCCGTCGCAGACACACCTAATAAGGTGACCGTACGCAAAAATTCACGCCGCGAGCACTTGCCCCCGGCAAGGGCTTTTTTCATTTCCTCAACGCCCGGGTGTATTCTTTTCGTCGTCATAATTTTACCTCCTCCCAGAAATGATTAGTTATTAAAAAAAAATCGTAAAAGACCAAAATTTCCAAAAATCAAACATATAACTATATTGGAATTATCAGGTGCAAATAGTAAAAAAGATAAACAATTTTGAGACTTTTACGAAACCATAAAAAATGTACTTAAAATCAATGCTATAGTTTGAAAGGTAGACAGTTAAACGTGGTGAGGTTGAGACAGATAAAAACTATCATTCAGAATTTTATCAATATTTTAGAAATTAAACCGACTCCAACATAGATAATCCAATTTACTCTGTCAAGCACAAATTGCAAAGCGTCTTCCCTTTTGTTTACTACACTTCAGGCATCCTGCCACTCCAGACGGATATTTTCTTCAAAGGGATACTATTTCTCTGAAAATGTATATCTCAACACAATGGATTTTGATTATTTACCTGGTTAAAAGGGTATCAATTGTGTAATAAACGCACCCCAGGGGGCAATTGGGGTCGATTCAAGCTAACTATTTGACATCATGTAACAAACAGCATAGAATCAAGCCGCTTTGGATCTTATCCGGCTAATTTTGATGAATCCGTAAAAAGTCAGAATCAGACGGTTTTGGAAAAAGTTCAAATTCAAGGCGTACAAATTTTGCAATCATGAAGCGTACTTATCGTACGTTGAATGGTTGCGAAATGCAGTACAACGCCGAAGTTGGACTTTTTACGAAACCGTCA
>CAJICI010000008.1_pt1 | contig 11225 bp, 4 predicted proteins | sample 9199571 | NCBI WGS metagenome assembly CAJICI01 (sample SAMEA7708329, study PRJEB35096) | sediment metagenome | biome: marine neritic benthic zone biome [ENVO:01000025]; feature: sediment [ENVO:00002007]; material: shallow marine sediment [ENVO:03000034] sea grass bed [ENVO_01000059] ...
ATCCAAAAGCTTGCGAAACATCTCAACTCCCGTGCACACCGTCTTTAACGTCTCGCGGATTCCAACGATCTCGACATCATCGCCGACATGGATGATGCCGCGCTCCACACGACCCGTCACTACCGTTCCACGACCCGATATGCTGAACACATCCTCGATCGGCATCAAAAACGGCTTGTCAACATCGCGCTCAGGCTCCGGAATAAATGAGTCGATCGCATCCATTAACTCAAATACACACTTGGCCTCGTCACTGTCCGGATCGTCGCTCTCAAGCGCCTTTAACGCACTGCCGCGAATAATCGGCGTGTCATCTCCCGGAAACTCATACTTGTCCAAAAGCTCGCGCAGCTCCAGCTCCACCAGCTCGATGAGCTCCTCATCGTCGACCATGTCGCACTTGTTTAAAAATACCACTATCTGAGGCACGCCCACCTGACGGGCAAGCAGTATATGCTCGCGCGTCTGAGGCATCGGACCATCATCGGCGCCCACTACCAGGATCGCTCCGTCCATCTGAGCAGCTCCGGTGATCATGTTCTTGATATAATCCGCATGACCCGGACAGTCCACATGAGCATAATGACGAATCGCCGTCTCATACTCCACGTGCGCCGTCGCGATCGTTATCCCACGCTCCTTTTCCTCAGGCGCTTTGTCGATCTGATCAAACGGTACGAAATCCGCCTGACCCTTGAGACCCAGATGCTTGGTGATCGCCGCGGTTAACGTCGTCTTGCCATGATCAATATGACCGATTGTCCCTACGTTCACATGCGGCTTGGTCCGCTCAAACTTTGCCTTAGACATATTACCGTCCTCCAATTTGAGAAATACAAGGGGCATCTAAATTTAAAATATGCCCCGAATTTTTTTCAATTACTAAGTAATTCAGCCTTACCAGCGGAAATGTGCAAAAGCTTTGTTGGCCTCCGCCATTTTGTGCGTGTCTTCCCGTTTTTTAACCGAAGCTCCCCGGCTGTTGGCTGCATCCATAAGTTCGGCTGCCAGCTTATTGGCCATGCCCTTTTCGGGTCTCTGGCGGGCGTAACCGATTATCCATCTGATGCCAAGTGCCGTGCGCCGTGACGGTCTAATTTCCGTGGGAACCTGATAGGTTGAACCGCCGACCCGTCTGGATTTAACTTCGATCATCGGGCGCACGTTTTCAACCGCCTTCTCAAAAAGCTTCAGCGGCGATTCTTTGGTTTTTTCTTCAATAATGCCGAATGCATTGTAGAAGATAGACTCAGCTGTGCTTTTTTTGCCATCTCGCATAACGCAATTTATGAATTTTGAAACCAGTTTACTATCGTACTTTGGATCAGATACCACCGGTCTTTCGGGTACTTCTCTTCGTCTTGGCATACAAACACCACTATTCGTTATCAGTTATTTCTTATTCGTTATTGGATAAGAACGACAGAATTCCTTAATTCGGCATTCCGCATTCGCCATTCGTCATTCTATTTGGGTCGTTTAGCGCCGTATTTGGAGCGGCCCTGTTTGCGGTCTTCGACGCCCAGGGTGTCCAGCGTTCCACGGACAATGTGGTACCGGACGCCCGGCAGGTCTTTGACCCTGCCACCACGAACCAGAACCACAGAATGCTCCTGAAGGTTGTGCCCGATGCCGGGAATGTACGCCGTCACCTCGATGCCGGTTGTCAGCCTCACACGGGCGACTTTCCGCAATGCAGAGTTTGGCTTTTTCGGCGTTGACGTATAAACTCGTGTACACACCCCTCTTTTCTGTGGAGCTCCCTTGAGCGCCGGAGTGTTCGATTTCGATTTTATCCGCTTTCTGCCTTTGCGGATTAGCTGATTAATTGTCGGCATATTCTCCTCGTTTACCGCTTAATTCCGGTCAAAAATTATCGGTGCAGCAAAATGTCGATATGTATACATGAAACTCAATAATGTCAAGCGTTTTATTATAAATTTATCGTTTTTTTCGACTTTCCCTCCGGCATCCAAACCAGCCGATGCCGATTGATTGAAAATCGAAGAAAACAGTTCCTGCAGCGGTCGATTATCAGAATCATCGGGCAATCTCAATGTCAAGGTCAGCGTCTTTGTAAGACATCATACCGGTCCCGGCCGGAATCAAGCGGCCCATAATGACATTTTCCTTCAACCCCCGCAGGCTGTCGACAGATCCCGAAATACTGGCATCGGTGAGCACTTTCGTCGTCTCCTGAAAAGATGCGGCGGAAATGAAACTATCCGTGCTCAAAGAGGCCTTGGTAATTCCGAGAATCAGGGATTCGGCCACGGCCGGCTCCCCGCCGGCTTCGATAACCGCCCGGTTGGCCTCTTCAAATTTAATTTTATCCACCTGTTCTTCCATGATAAAATTCGTATCGCCCACAGTGGTGACTTTGACGCGGCGCATCATCTGACGCACGATCACCTCGATGTGTTTGTCATTTATCCTGACGCCCTGGAGACGGTAGACTTCCTGAACTTCATCGACCAGGTATCTTGCCAGGGCAACTTCCCCTTTGATGCTGAGAATATCCTGGGGCACCGCGGAACCACCGATAAGGGGCTCGCCGGCTCTGATATAATCACCTTCGTATACGTTGATGTGTTTTCCCCGGGGAATAAGGTATTCTTTCTTATCACCGACATCCACGGGAGTTACCGTTACCTTCTGCTTGCCCTTTTTGGTGCTCTTGGCGATCGAAACATAGCCGTCGATCTGACTGAGCACTGCGATTTCTTTGGGTTTGCGAACCTCAAAAAGCTCCGCCACACGGGGCAGACCGCCGGTAATATCCTTTGTTTTGGTGGTCGCCCGGGGCAATTTTGCCACGATGTCACCGGCTTTAACCCCATCGCCCTCTTCAACCAGCAAAATGGCATTGATGGGAAGGATGTACCGGGCCTGACCGGTGGTACCGGGCAGCTTGGAAGTCTTGCCATCCTTGTCCTTGATGGAAATGCGCGGACGCTCATCGGCACTTTTCGATTCGATGATCGTATGACTGGATTTACCGGTAACCGGGTCGACTTTCTCCTGCATTGTTTTGCCCAGGGCAATGTCACCAAATTTAACCGTACCGTTCACTTCGGACAGGATGGGAGTTGTAAACGGGTCCCAGGTCGCCAGCAGATCGCCGGCTTTCACCTTGCTTCCGTCTTTTACATGCAGATGGGCGCCGTAAATCACCGGAAAGCTTTCCAGTTCACGTCCACCATCACTTAAGATGGTAAATTTACCGCCGCGTCGATTCATGACAACGAATTGCTTTTCGGAGTTCTTGGCCACCTTCAGGTCTACGAATTTGATGTTACCATTTACCCTGGCCCGAATGTCAGCCTGTTCCACCCGGCGACTGGCGGTACCGCCGATGTGGAAGGTTCTCATGGTCAGCTGGGTGCCGGGCTCGCCGATGGACTGTGCGGCCAGAATACCGACCGCCTGCCCGACTTCCACCGATCGCCCGTGGGACAAATCGCGGCCGTAACATTTGGAGCACACGCCGCTTCTGGCTTTACAAGTCAGAACCGACCGTATCTTCATAGTGGTCAGACCGGCCTCTTCAATAAGGCTGACCACCTGCTCGTCAATTTCCTGTCCGGCCTGACAGATCACTTCATCGGTAAACGGATCGATAATATCTTCAACGGCCACACGCCCCAGTACCCGTTCGGACAGGCGCTGGATGATTTCACCGCCTTCCATCAGGGGTTCGACATCAACGCCCATCATGGTGCCGCAATCGTGTTCGAGCACCACACAGTCCTGGGCAACATCTGCCAGACGCCGGGTCAGGTAACCCGAGTTGGCGGTCTTCAAGGCAGTGTCAGCCAGACCCTTACGGGCGCCGTGGGTTGAAATAAAGTACTGCAGCACAGACAGTCCTTCACGGAAATTTGCCACAATGGGCGTCTCGATGATCTCACCGGAAGGTTTGGCCATCAGGCCGCGCATGCCGGCCAGCTGACGCATCTGGTCCTTGCTTCCCCGGGCACCGGAATCAGCCATCATGAAAATTGGATTGGAACTTTCTTCTGCAACCGTTTTGGTTTTTTTACCCTTGGCCGGCTTGCGCTTTTGGACGACTGCCGGAGCGAGCTTCATGGCTTCCATCATTTCATTGGCGACGTCATCGGTCGCCTTGGCCCAGATGTCGACGACTTTGTTGTATTTTTCGCCCTGGGTAATAAGGCCCTCGGTGTATTGACGCCCGATTTCGGCCACCTGCTTCTCTGCTTTTTTCAGAATCGTATGCTTACTTTCCGGTGTAATCATGGCGTCAATGGATATGGACAGCCCCCCCTGGGTTGAATATTTATATCCCAGATCCTTTAAGCGGTCAGATAAAATGACCGTGGCTTTGGGTCCAAGATTTCTATAAACGTAATCCACCAGCTCGCGCAGATTCTTTTTATCCATGACGTAATTAACAATATCGAAGGGGATTGCGGGCTGTTTTTCCAAAACATCGAAGAGATGATAGCTTTCATCGGCAAACAGGGTATTTTTATTGTATTCTCCGGGAGCAAGTGAATAAAGGGCATCGACATCGGCATCCGTACAGCCGAATATGCCTTTAAATTCGTTAAAAGTGAGTTTGCCGATCAGACCATCCTCGTCTTTGTCAGCGGCTTTGGAAAATTGTTTTACCAGACCCAGAAATTCATCTCCCGCCTCGAGGCGATCCAACACCTCCTGGGCCTCTTCTTCGGTGGGCACCTGAATATGCCGCATCTGCATGATGTCGACCTTGGGAATGATCTCCCATAACAACACCCGGCCGACGGTCGTTTCATGCCGCTTGCCCTGCATGCGCATGGTAATTCCGGCATGTAAATCCACCGCGCCCGAGTCATAGGCGATTCGCACCTCTTCGGGATTGGCAAAAACCTGTCCCTCACCCTTGCTGCCGGATATGGCCCGGGTCATGTAATAAATACCCAATACAATATCCTGACTGGGAACGATGATGGGGCTCCCGTTGGCCGGGGACAGGATGTTATTGCTGGAAAGCATCAGCACCCGGGCTTCGATCTGGGCCTCTACGGACAACGGTACATGCACCGCCATCTGGTCGCCGTCAAAGTCGGCATTAAATGCCGTACAGACGAGTGGATGCAGCTGCAGCGCTTTGCCCTCAATAAGAATGGGCTCAAAGGCCTGGATTCCCAGTCGATGCAGCGTCGGCGCACGGTTCAGCAAAACAGGGTATTCCTTGACAACTTCGTCAAGGGTGTCCCAGACTTCCGGTATTTCGCGCTCCACCATTTTTTTAGCGCTCTTGACGGTGGAGACCATGCCCTTTTGTTCAAGGCGGTAGTAGACAAATGGCTTGAACAGTTCCAACGCCATTTTTTTCGGCAAACCGCACTGATGAAGACGCAGATCCGGACCCACGGTGATAACCGTACGACCCGAATAGTCGACCCGTTTTCCAAGCAGATTCTGACGAAATCGTCCCTGCTTACCCTTGAGCGTATCACTGAGGGATTTCAAAGGGCGTTTGTTGGTTCCGGTAATTACGCGGCCGTGACGGCCGTTGTCAAACAGGACATCAACGGATTCCTGCAACATGCGCTTTTCATTACGTACAATGATATCAGGGGCTTTAAGATCGATCAGCCGTTTCAACCGATTATTCCGGTTTATGACTCTGCGGTAAAGATCGTTTAAATCAGAGGTGGCAAAACGCCCCCCTTCCAGCGGCACCAGAGGGCGGAGGTCCGGCGGCAGTACGGGGATCACATCCATGATCATCCATACGGGATTAACGCCGGATTTTCGGAAAGCGTCCACAATTTTAAGCCGTTTGGCCAGTTTCTGCCGCTTGGCAACCGATCCGGTTTCACGGATGTCGGTGCGAAGTTCGTCGTAAAGCTCATCCAGGTTGATGCTTTCCAGCAAGACTTTGACAGCCTCGGCACCAATCCCGGCTTCAAATTTATTGCCATAGGTTTCCTGGGCGTCCTGGTACTGATCATCCGACAGCAGCTGTCCCCTGGTCAGCGGGGTATCCTTGGGATCCAGCACGATATAACTGTCAAAATACAGTACCTTTTCCATATTTTTCAGCGTCAGATCGAGCAGATTGCCGATCTTGCTGGGAAGGCTTTTCAGAAACCAGATGTGTGATACCGGCGTGGCCAGCTCGATATGGGCCATGCGCTCCCGGCGCACCTTGGACTGAATTACCTCAACACCGCATTTCTCACAGATTACACCTCTGTGTTTCATGCGTTTGTATTTACCACAGTTGCACTCATAATCTTTGGTGGGACCGAAAATCTTTGCGCAGAAAAGACCATCGCGTTCCGGCTTAAAGGTACGGTAGTTAATGGTTTCCGGCTTTTTAATTTCTCCATGGGACCATTTTCGAATTTGTTCCGGCGATGCCAGGGCGATTCGAATAGCATTATAGCGTTTAGGATCCGTTGGTTTAGCAAAGAAATCATAAAGAGTTTCCATGTGGTTAATTCCTATATGTTTGTTGGGGGTTTTAAGTAAAAAACCGTTGATGAAGTGCAAATCAAGAAGTTTGTGATCTGACTCCAATATTTAAGGTGTCAGTGTTCAGGTTTCAGGTTTCAGAATTTCGGCTCCACCATCCTGACACCTGATCCGCCTCCGGCGGAACACCTTGTTTTCGTATATGGTTAAATGCAAGAAGTCGATGGAGGAGTGTAAACCCAAACTATTGGTAGTTTAGCTCCTGTTTTAAGGTGTCGGTGTTTGGGTTTCAAATCTTACGCTCCCCGATCCTGACACCTGATCCGCCTCGGGCGGAACACCTTGTTTTCGAATATCGTTAAAAGCAATGAATGACGCCTAAATAGTCAAAAGTCACTGATTGCATCTAAAACAGCAAAATCCTTTTTTCCTATTCAGCCTTTTCCAGCAGTTCTATGTCGAGGCCCAGGGCCTGCAATTCCTTGGTCATAACCCTGAAGGACTCTGGAATTCCCGGCTCCAGAACGTTCTGGCCCTTGACGATTTTCTCGTACATGCGGGTTCGACCTGCCATATCATCTGACTTGACGGTTAGAAATTCCTGCAGGGCATAGGCGGCGCCATAGGCTTCCATGGCCCACACCTCCATTTCACCAAGCCGCTGACCGCCGAATTGCGCCTTGCCACCCAGGGGCTGCTGGGTAACCAGCGAGTAGGGCCCGATGGAACGGGCATGAATTTTATCATCAACCAGATGGTGCAGCTTCATAACGTACATGGTTCCGACGGTAATCTTCTCGTCGAAGGGATCGCCCGTGCGGCCGTCAAAAAGGGTGGTTTGCCCGCTGATATCCAGTCCGGCCTCCTGCAGGAGATCTTTTATTTCTTCCTCTTTAGCGCCATCAAACACTGGCGTGGCCATATGGACGCCGTCTTTGTAAAAAGATGCAAATTCCATCAACTCCTCATCTTTCATGGCGCTGATGACCTTTTTATTTGCTGCATCGGCGAAAATCTTCTTCAACTTGTCCTTCAGGGCTTTGGTTTTCTGTTCAGCCAGCAGTGAATTAAGTTGATCACCCAGCCCTTTGGCAGCTCGACCCAGGTGGATTTCCAGAATCTGGCCGACATTCATACGCGAGGGCACGCCGAGGGGATTCAGTACCATATCCACCGGCTGTCCGTCTTCGAAATAGGGCAAATCCTCAATCGGCAGAACCCTGGAAACAACACCCTTGTTGCCATGACGTCCGGCCATTTTGTCGCCTACGGAAAGTTTGCGCTTCACCGCGACATAGACTTTCACCATTTTAATGACACCGGGCGGCAGGTCGTCTCCTTTTTCGTAGCGTCCCACCTGCTGTTCAAAAGCCAGCCGGCACAGTTCACACTGATCTCGATAACGCTCAAGGATTTCATGCACCTGCTGGGTTACGTTCGGGTCTCTGAGCACGATACCCTCAAGCTGTACGATGGGTATCTTCGCCAGGGTCTCACCATCGACCTTGGCGCCGTTGGCGATAAGGACTTTTTTGCCCTTCTTCAGAGGGGCATACACTTTCTTGCCGACCAGCAAGTCCGCCAGCTGGGATTTGACAACCTCGGCAACCACGTTGAGTTCATCATCACGATCTTTTTCCAGTGTCGCGATCTCTTCATCTTCGATCAGACGCGCTCGATCGTCTTTTTCAATGCCCCGCCTGGAGAAAACCTTGGCGTCGATCACGATACCCTGGACCCCCGGCGGCACCCTTAAAGATGTATCTTTGACATCGCCGGCTTTTTCGCCGAATATGGCACGCAGGAGTTTTTCTTCCGGAGAAAGCTGGGTTTCTCCCTTGGGCGTAATTTTGCCGACCAGGATATCACCCGGCTTGACTTCAGCGCCCAGTCGGATAATGCCGCTTTCATCCAGATCCTTTAGTGCTTCCTCGCCGACATTGGGAATGTCTCTGGTAATTTCCTCTTTGCCAAGTTTGGTGTCCCTGGCAACGACTTCAAATTCCTCGATGTGCACCGATGTATAGACCCCGTCCCGAACAAGCCTTTCGCTGACAAGAATCGAGTCCTCAAAATTGTAACCGCCCCATGGCATGAAGGCCACGGTAACATTCTTGCCGAGCGCCAGCTCTCCCTGCTCGGTGGCAGGCCCATCGGCAATAATCTGCCCGGCCGCCACCCGCTGCTCTTTTTTAACTATGGGACGGTGGTTAAAGCAGGTATTCTGGTTGGAGCGGATAAATTTTTGCAGGCTGTAAATCGACACATCCTTTTCCGTGGGATCATCGGAGGGGTCGTGTTTAAGAACGATACGGCACGCATCGACATCCACCACCAGACCGCCACGCTGGGCGACGATCGCCACGCCGGAATCCTTGGCCACAACCTCTTCAATTCCGGTGCCAACCAGTGGAGCCTGATTCATCAGCAGCGGCACCGCCTGCCGCTGCATGTTGGAGCCCATCAAGGCCCGGTTGGCATCATCGTTTTCAAGAAAAGGAATCAATGATGCGGAAACACTGACCAGCTGGTTGGGCGATATATCCATCAACTCGATGTCATCACGTTTGACCATTGTAAATTCCCCGGCCACCCGCGAGGTCACCATGGGGTTGACGTATTTGCCCTTTTCGTTCACCGGCGCGTTGGCCTGGGCGATTGGTTGCTCTTTTTCTTCAAAAGCATCCAGAAATTGAACTTCCCTGGAAACTTTGGCCTTTTCGACCTTCCGGTAAGGCGTTTCGATGAATCCATAGTCATTGACGCGCGCATAGGTGCTCAACGATACAATCAGACCGATGTTGGGGCCTTCAGGGGTTTCAATCGGACAGATCCTCCCGTAATGCGAGGGATGAACATCCCGGACCTCAAAACCCGCGCGCTCCCTGGTAAGCCCTCCGGGGCCCAGGGCACTCAGCCGCCGCTTGTGGGTTGTTTCAGAGAGAGGATTGGTCTGATCCATAAATTGTGACAGCTGGCTGGTGCCGAAAAATTCCTTGACGACCGCTGAAACCGGTTTTGGATTCACCAGATCGTGGGGCATGAGAGCATCGACTTCCTGCAGGCTCATGCGCTCCTTAATTGCACGTTCCATGCGCACCAGACCGATTCGATACTGGTTTTCTAAAAGTTCGCCCACGGCCCGCACCCGCCGGTTACCCAGATGGTCGATGTCATCGACAACGCCCTGGGTATCTCTCAACTCTATGAGCGCCTTGGAGGTCAGAAGAATATCCTCTTTACGCAGAATGTTTAAATTGATCTCACTTGAAATGCCCAGCCGCTGGTTAATCTTCAGGCGTCCAACACCGGACAAATCATAATATGTGGACTTAAAAAACAGGTTATCAATGAAATCCTGGGCCACTTCCGGCGTGGCCGGGTTACCGGGCCTCAGGCGGCGATAAATTTCGATTAAAGCTTCTTCCTTGCCTTCGACTTTATCGACCTGAAGGGTTTTGCGGATTGAATGCCCGGCTGTAACCCCATCAATAAAAAGCAGTTCAAATTCATTGATGCCGGCCTCACCCAGCTTTTCCAGGACTTCTTCATCGAGGGTATCATTGGCTTTAAAAAGAACTTCAGCGCTATCCGGATCCGCAATGGGGCTGGCAAAAGCCCTGTCAAGAAGTTCATCCACATGGATCGGAAGCATTTCGGCGTTGGCGGCTTTCAACCGCTTGATGGCACGCTGGGCAAAAACGCGACCTTTCTTCACCAGTACGTCGCCGGATTCAGGATCCTTGATATCTTTGCTGGCGCGCTGTCCCCTTAGAAAGTCCGGATTGAACGCCTTGTAAAATCGTTTCCCGCGTACAATTATCTTTTCTGAGTTATAAAAATAGGACAGCAAATCTTCGACCGTATAGCCAAAGGCTTTGAACAGGATGGTAATCGGAAACTTGCGCCGCCGGTCGATGCGAATATGAACGATGTCTTTGGGATCGATTTCCATATCGATCCAGGACCCACGAACCGGTATAATCCGAGAACTATAAATGATCTTGCCGCTGGAGTGGGTCTTGCCCTTATCGTGATCGAAAAACACGCCTGACGAACGATGAAGCTGGCTGACCACCACGCGTTCGGTACCGTTGATGATGAACGTTCCTTTATTCGTCATCAGGGGAATGGTGCCGAAATAAATCTCCTGTTCCTTTATATCGCGAATGTTGGAGACACCGGTATCAACATCAATGTCATAAACCACCAACCGTGCCGTAATTCGAACCGGTATCTCATAGGTCATCCCTCTGTGGATGCATTCTTCGATACTGTGTTTTACCTCACCAAAACGGTAAGAAACAAATTCAAGGGATGCGCTCCCGGTGAAATCTTTGATCGGAAACACGGATTTGAAAACAGCCTGCAAACCGATGTCTCTGCGCTTCTCAGGTGCTATGTTCATCTGCAGAAACCGCTGAAATGATTCTCGCTGCATCCCAATCAGATCAGGGATGTCGACAATCTTTTGTATCTTGCCGAAATTCTTCCGTATGCGCTTATTTGCCAAAAGCCTATCAGACATGGCATCTCCCATAGTTATTGGTTGTAATGATTGGTCCGCACTCAGCTATAGCGATTTATCTCGCTTGCGGACCCGGTTTATTAATTTGCGACTATGGCGTGCATCGATTTCGGATCTGGGATGGCGGATTGTGGATTTTTTTACGATCTGGATCTGAATGTAACTGTTTCAGTCCGAGATCTGAAATCCGCAATCCGATATCCCATGACGCCAATACTCCAGCACTCCAAAAGTAGTATAAATTGAAATACGGCCGCTGGATTGA
>CAJICI010000305.1_pt1 | contig 11219 bp, 8 predicted proteins | sample 9199571 | NCBI WGS metagenome assembly CAJICI01 (sample SAMEA7708329, study PRJEB35096) | sediment metagenome | biome: marine neritic benthic zone biome [ENVO:01000025]; feature: sediment [ENVO:00002007]; material: shallow marine sediment [ENVO:03000034] sea grass bed [ENVO_01000059] ...
AGCAGGCAGTCATCGCTTTCTAATAGGACCGGTGCTGATTGATGATCTTGATGGTCCTTAAGGGATATCCGGGTTTTCTGAAATAACAAATCCCAAAATCCAAATATCAAATAAATCCCAATGTCCGAAATCCCAAACTCCGAAATACGGGAATTTGGGTCATTGGAGCTTGGTATTTGAGATTTATTTGTAATTTGGTGCTTGGAATTTGGAATTTTTAATCGTGCCTGTGCATGTCATAACTCAGCAGCTAATTGGCCATCACAACACGCAACGCACTTCCCCCAAAGCTTGTTATTCTGGTTCTATCGGAATCGTCGTAACGGGTACCGGCGAATTTCTCATCACTTTATCGGTCACGCTACCAAACCGGTAATCCCCCTGCTGGCCGTGGCTGGCCATTACCACCAGATCCACTCCTTCTTTTTCAATCAGGTTCAATATTTCCTGGGCCGGATCTCCGACGGCGATATGTTTGATGTACAGCGGACAGCTGTTTAAGTATTTTTCGCACACCTGCTCCAGGCGTTTTTTGGCCGATTTGTCGGCCCATTCCATCAGTTTGTCGACATGGGACCTGCCAAAATCACCGTACCAGCCTTCATGGTGAGCAATATCTTCAATGACGTAGAGCACGTGAATTTCAGCCCCGTATTTCTGGGTCAAATCCGTAACGTATGGCAGCGCTTTTTCGGCACTGCTCGAAAAATCCGTTGGCCAGAGAACTTTATTCACTTCCATCTTAGAGCCTCCTTTTCCATGTTTGCTGTCCTGGGAAGTATAATTTTGCTACTGAAAAGACTATAATTACTATAAGGAAGATGTAAAGATGCTGTCTTTGCCCGGTTTTTGGTTGTAGATACATTGCCTGTAGCATTGCGGTTTTTTTTGCTGGAAAGTAAATGGCATACGGCAGAAGGCTTAAGGCGGAAGGCAGACCGCGGACGGGGGGAGGCGACCGACTGAGGGTAGACGGCGGAGAGAGGACGGCAAATAGGTGGCTATCAGAAGATTTGCGGTGAGCAGACTGAGCCTATCAGTGTTTTCCAGGGCTAAAATCGATACGATCATTGGCCTTGAGCCTTTAGCCCTGCGCCCTGCACCGTGGGTTCAACCTTCAGCCGTCCGCCTTCTGCCTTCCGCCATTTATTTTGAAACGGAGATTATTCAATGGCTCCGGGATGAAATCCTATGCAACAAGCTCGATAATTTTCTTCGACGTATATTCCCCAGTGTCTGCCATGGCGTCTATTGGCAGGAAAGACAGGGCATTGCTGGAAATAAGGCAGGTGGCCGAAGCAGGAAAATCTTCATCTGCCAGATAGAAAATATAGCGTAGCATTATTTTGGGCAAAGGCCGGACAATGATCGAAAAGTCTCCACCCTCAAGATCATGTCCGGGTTCACCATTGAGGGCTTCAAAAATAATGTCCAGGTTTTCCTCAATGGCTTCTATATGAGGAACGAGGATGGTCTCGGAGTGGGAGGCAAATGCACCGACATAGGGCAGGCTATTGGGTAACTCACGAAAGGCCTTAAAAGGAGTGGGCAAACAGGGAGCTTCACTGGCGTGCAGGGCGTACAACGTAATAATTATGCCGACAGCACCGGTTTGCGGTTCATTATCGATGGTAACGCCATCCGGCCAAATCCGGCAGAGCCCCCCAAACGCTTTGAAGCGGAAAATATCCTGCTTCCGTTCTCCCGGCAACAGCCGCTCAAGGTTTTCCGGCAGATTTTTGTAGAGTTGCTCCAGATTATCTCGGATTATGTTTCCGTAGTTATCCATAAGTTGAGGTGGTTCGGCGATTGAAATGATATTTTCACCGCAGAGCTCGCCGAGAACGCAGAGTATAATAAATCATTGCTACGCGTGCGCTGCGTTCTCGAGGATAGTCTCGCAGAGCGGGATGCAAGCCCGGGCGGTGAACGCGTGTCTAAACAATTACAGGCTCATCAGTATTGCAAACAGAAACCTGTCAAATAAAAATCCCGCAGACCTATGGGCTGCGGGATTTTATAACCTATATCGGTTGATTCGACAATTATTTTTTATCTTCTTCTTTCACCTCTTCGAAATCCGCATCAACAACATCTTCCTCCGGCGCAGCACCGCCGGCCTGGTCGGCACTTTCTGCATCGTCACCGGGCGCCTGTTGATCAGCGGCTGATGCCTGTTGATACATGGCTTCGGCCAGCTTGTGAGACACCTGGGTCAGTTCTTCGCTGAGTCGTTTTATTTCTTCCACATCTTCGCCTTCCATGGCTTTTTTCAATGCGGCGGCGGCGTCTTCGACCTTGCTTTTGGTTTCGCTGTCAACCTTGTCTCCCAGGTCTTTTATGGACTTTTCCGTCGAGTAGATCAGCGCGTCCGCTGAATTGCGTGCCTCGACAATTTCCTTTTTCCGTTTGTCATCATCGGCGTGCATTTCAGCATCTTTGACCAGCGCATCAATTTCTTCCTGGGACAATCCGGACGAAGCGGTGATCTGGATCGACTGCTCCTTCCCAGTAGCCTGATCTTTGGCCGAGACATTTACGATTCCGTTGGCATCGATGTCAAAGGTGACTTCGATCTGGGGGATGCCCCTGGGAGCCGGGGGAATGCCGACAAGTTCGAATCGTCCCAGTGTTTTGTTGTAGGCAGCCATTTCACGCTCGCCCTGCAGAACATGGATGGAAACGGCCGGCTGGTTATCTGCCGCGGTTGAAAAAGTCTGACTTTTTTTGGTCGGGATGGTTGTATTCTTATCAATCAAACGGGTCATCACACCACCCAGGGTTTCGATTCCCAGGGAGAGAGGCGTGACGTCAAGCAAGAGCACATCTTTGACATCGCCTTTTAATACGCCACCTTGAATGGCAGCGCCGAGGGCAACCACTTCATCCGGGTTTACCCCTTTGTGGGGTTCCCTTTCGAAAATGCTTTTAACCCGCTCCTGTACCGCCGGCATACGTGTCATGCCACCCACCAGAATTACCTCGTTAATGTCTGCTGGAGATAGTCCGGCGTCTTTAAGCGCCGTGCGGCAGGGATTTTCCAGATTGTTCAGTAAATCGGCAACCAGGGCCTCCAGTTTGGCCCGGGTAATCTTTATGTTCAGGTGTTTGGGACCGCTGGCGTCGGCGGTGATAAACGGCAGATTGACATCGGTTTCCATTGAGGTGGAAAGTTCCATTTTGGCTTTTTCCGCCGCCTCTTTTAACCGTTGCAGCGCCATCTTGTCATTTCGCAGATCAATCCCCTGATCTTTATTAAATTCGTCTGCCAGAAAATCAATCAGGCGCAGATCAAAATCTTCGCCGCCCAGATGGGTGTCGCCATTGGTCGCCTTAACCTCGAATACGCCTTCACCGATTTCAAGAATGGAAACATCAAAAGTCCCGCCGCCCAGATCGAAAACAGCAATTTTTTCTTCGGTCTTTTTATCCAGCCCGTAAGCCAGAGATGCGGCCGTCGGTTCGTTAATGATCCGCAGGACGTTTAACCCGGCAATTTTTCCGGCATCTTTGGTTGCCTGGCGCTGGCTGTCATCGAAATAGGCCGGTACGGTAATGACGGCATCGGTAATCGTCTCTCCCAGATATTCTTCGGCGGTTTTTTTAATGTTCGCCAGAATATAAGAGGATATTTCGGCCGGGCTGTGCTGTTTGCCTTTTAAATTAATTCGGATGTCACCATTGCTGGCCTGCTCTATTAAATAGGGCAGAACCTTGATATCATCCTGTACCGGTTTGGATGCGAATTTGCGGCCGATCAACCGCTTGACACCGAATACCGTATTCTCGGGATTGGTGATTGCCTGTCGTTTGGCAATTTGGCCTACCAATCTTTCTCCACTTTCATTGATGGCCACAATTGAAGGCGTGGTGCGACCGCCCTCCTGGTTGGTAATTACCGTGGCGTCACCGCCTTCCATTACGGCCACACAAGAATTCGTGGTGCCAAGATCAATTCCGATTACCTTTGACATGTTTTATCCCTCCTTAACCTCGTATCCTACAAAAATTTTTAATCTTTTATCCCTGAATTTAATTATCCTTGTTTGTTTTTGACCGTGCAACCACCACCATCGAGGGGCGCAGCAATCTTTCGTGGATCAGGTAACCCTTTTGAAGCTCATTGACAACCGTATTGGCCGCAAACTCATCCGTTTCTTCCTGCATGACGGCCTCGTGAAAGGTAGGGTCAAAAACCTCTCCTTTAGCGACAATGGGTTTGACATTAAATTTTTCAAAGACCTTTAATATTTCCCTGTGAGTCATTTCCAGACCCTGTAACAGGCCCTGATCGATTGTTTCGTGTTCATTGGCTGAATTCATGGCCAATTCCAGATTGTCCACTACCGAAAGCAACTCTTTGATCAAAGATTGGTTGGCAAACTTTCTGAATTCTTCGAGTTCCCGGGTGCTGCGTTTTTTGTAGTTTTCAAATTCGGCTGAAACTCTCAGCAGGCGGTCATAGCTTTCTTTGGCTTCCTGCTCTTTGGCCTCAAGTTGGGTCTCCAGATCTTTTACGGGATCATCGACTTTGACCTTGTCCGTATCTTCACTCTGCCCCACAGGACTTTTTTTGTCCGTTGCGGCAGCATCGGCCTCCAATTCCTTTTCTTTGGCTTCGTCCGAATCGGTTTGAATTTTTATGGTTTTTTTTCCTGACATATGTTTTCGCGTTCTCCCGGTGGTTTCGGTGTCTAATTGGTGACCTGAAAAATAAGACAAGTTGAAACGATGTCAAGGTTGTAATAGCAAGGTTTTATAAGAAATAATGCATGTTCGAAACTCATTTGATTACGGGGCTTCAACGACTGAATCAATTTCAGTGATTTGGGATTTGGGATTTCGGATTTGGGATTGTCTCGATCTGGGATTTCGGATTTGGGATTTTTTACAAGGATTGATGTCTTTCTTATGGGGGAAAAAGAGCTCTGAGGAAATGGATGCTCGAATGCGGATTTCGGATTGTGAATTTGTTAAAGGATAGATACCTTAATTTTACATAAGAAAGAATCAGGACATGGAAGGCTCGAGGTAATCAGTGCTCGCGCGGGACAAAGACATTGTATTTTAAATCCACAATTCTATTTTTAAATCAAAATAAAATCAGAAATCATACATGATTAAAATCCAAAATCCGCAATCCCTAATCCGCAATCTCAGAAGATGGTTGCGCACCCGCCGTCGAACCTTTTTGGTTTTCTCGTCCCATCATACAGATTGAGATCGATCCACGACACAGACCGCATCACTTATCGCTGCTTCCTTCCGGACCTGACGAGGTTCATGACCGTCTGTTGCGTGGCGTCCAATCAAAATGTTTCAAGTCAGCCAAGTATAAGATCCTTGGGCGGGAATTCAGCCCCGCATAAGCGGATTTCGGGTAGAGGGCACCGCTAACTCCCCGCCTAGCACAACCAGTGACTAAAATACGCAGAAATATAATTTTTGCAAGCAAAAATTAACCGTTTAGGGTTCAACGTTCAGGGTTCAAAGGTTTCCGTTTTTGCCCATAAAACTCACCTCGCCAGTCGGGTATTTCGAATGGAAGTTTGTCCCACTTCCTCTTTGATTGTGTTATATTCAATCAACTGATAATATGATACCTCAGAACTGCCGTTAACCCAATTGGATTAAAATCCATTTTATCCCCCTCCCAAATTCCCTCCGGCTCGGCTGAGCTCGTCGCAGGCCGCCAGGGGAGGGATGTTTGAACTCCTCCCCCTTGACGGGGGAGGTCAGGGTGGGGGTGATAGCGCAATAGAGCAGTTTATGGTCCTTTCAGCAAAAAAATCCGATCTGAAAATCGAGAAGCAGGTTCTGCGCAAAGTCCGGGAGACCATTGCCAGGTATGCCATGTTCGCGGAGGGTGACAGGGTGCTGGTGGCGGTCTCCGGTGGATCGGACTCCGTTGCCCTCGCACATATCCTGCATACCATCGCCGGGGATTTTTCCCTCCGGCTGGCCGTCGCCCACCTGAACCATAGCCTGCGGGGGCAGGAGTCCGACCGGGATGCTGAGTTTGTGGCCGTCCTTGCCAAAAAACTCGATTTGCCGTTTTTCAATGACAGGAGGGATGTGAAGGCTTTTCAACAGCGCCGGCGCCTTTCCCTGGAAGAAGCGGCGCGTCGGGTGCGCTATGATTTTTTCGATGACATTGCCGCCAATCATGGATTTGACAGGATTGCCCTGGGGCATCACAGCAACGACAACGCAGAGCTGGTTCTGATGAATTTGCTGCGCGGAAGCGGTCCGCTGGGTCTGGCCGGCATTGCCGCAGTCAGAGACAGCAAAATCGTGCGTCCGTTAATCCACCTTAAACATGCAGAAATTCTGGCCTACGTTTCAGCAAGGAATCTGGCCTTCGTATCCGATACGTCCAACATGGATCCGGTCCATCGGCGCAACCAGATTCGTCATTACTTAATTCCCGAGCTCAAAAAGTCATACAACCCTGCAATCGTTGATTCCCTCAATCGAATGGGAGAAATTTTGCAGGCTGAGGACCAATGGATGGATCAAGCGCTTGAGCCGTTATATGCGGAAACTATTTCGGATCATACCCCGGACGGAATCCGGGTTGATGTATCCGCCATCACCATGCATCCGGCGGTTGGAAGACGGATTATCAGAAAGGCGATATGGCGTGTGAAGCAGGATTTGCGGCGTATCACCTTCGCGCATGTCGAGGCCGTCATGGATCTGGCCACCGGATCCTGCAGCAGCGGTTGCCTGGATTTGCCGGATGGTATCCGGGTCATCAGGGAAGCGACGGTACTTAAAATAAAAAAGGAGGACCAGGAATCCGGTGTCCCCAAAATTGAATACCATTACACGATCACCGCTGAAGGCAGCACAGTAATAAAAGAGGCCAACGTTGTCCTCAAACTTAAGGAAATTGATATTGAGGATGTCCCTGATTTTAAGGATGCCGCCCTGACCCGTGCCTTCCTGGACCGGGATTGTCTGCAGTTTCCCCTGATGGTCCGGAATTTTCGACCGGGCGATCGCTTTTCGCCACTGGGGTTAAACGGAAGCCAGAAGCTGAAGAAATTTTTCATCAACAATAAAATTTCCGTCCACCGGCGGAAAAGCTGTCCATTGTTGTTGAGCAGGGATAAAATCATCTGGGTAGGCTGGCTTCGCATCGACAACAGTGTCAAACTTGGGCCCAGGACCCAACGCGTCCTGATGGCCGAACTTTTGCTTGCACAATGAACGATAATGATTAAATTTGCATAGAAAGTCGGCCACCGGGAATATTTGTTGCATTACAGGGAATTTGAGTCTAAAACGCTGGAAACTTGACACTTGATATTTAAATACAGATACGGAATACTTTAGGATTGATCCGCCGAAGGCGGATCGAATGAAGAATGACTAATTATTGAATTGATCAGATTAATCAGACGGAGCGCAGCGAACTCCACCAAGATTCATTCGTCATTATTCATTATTCATTATTCATTTAAAACCGGGAGGTAAACACATTTGAATCCGTTTTATAAAAATCTGGCATTGTGGCTGGTCATCACGTTGATGATGGTGATGCTTTACAATCTTTTCAGTCAGCAACATATGGCTGAGACCAGCATCAGTTATACCGAGTTTCTGGACATGGTCGATAACGAGCGTGTGGCCGAGGTGGTCATTCAGGGGCAAGAGCTTCTGGTTACGGATAATAACCGCAACCGTTTCAAGATTTATTCCCCCGAAGACAAGGACCTCATCGGCACGCTGCGTAATAAAAATGTGACCATCAGCGCCAAACCTCCTGCTGAAAATCCCTGGTACATGTCCGTACTGGTGTCATGGTTTCCGATGCTGATATTGATCGGTGTCTGGATATTTTTCATGCGCCAGATGCAGGCCGGGGGCGGCAAGGCGCTGTCGTTCGGTAAAAGTCGGGCACGCCTGATGTCAGATCAAGGCGAGAAGGTCACCTTTGAAGATGTGGCCGGCATCGATGAAGCCAAGGAAGAACTGGGCGAAATCGTCGAGTTTTTAAGAGATCCTAAAAAATTTACCCGCCTCGGAGGACGTATTCCAAAAGGCGTCCTGTTAATGGGCCCTCCCGGTACCGGCAAAACATTATTGGGTCGGGCGATTGCCGGTGAGGCCGGTGTGCCGTTTTTCAGCATCAGTGGTTCAGATTTTGTTGAGATGTTTGTGGGTGTCGGTGCATCGCGGGTGCGGGATTTATTTGTACAGGGCAAAAAAAATGCTCCCTGCATCATCTTTATCGACGAAATCGACGCCGTCGGACGACATCGCGGAGCCGGTCTGGGCGGAGGTCATGATGAACGTGAACAGACGTTGAACCAGCTTCTGGTCGAAATGGACGGTTTTGAATCCAACGAAGGGGTCATCCTGATATCGGCCACCAACCGGCCCGATGTGCTCGACCCGGCATTGCTGCGGCCCGGACGGTTCGACCGCCAGGTTGTGGTGTCCATGCCGGATATTAAAGGTCGCGAAAAGATACTTAAAGTCCATATGAAGAAAACCCCGGTTGGCCCCGATGTCAATACCAATATCCTGGCCAAGGGCACTCCCGGGTTTTCCGGCGCCGACCTTGAAAACCTGGTCAACGAGGCTGCCCTGCTGGCTGCCAAGCGGGACAAGGAAAAAATCGAGATGGTCGACTTTGAAGACTCCAAGGACAAAGTATATATGGGCCTGGAGCGCAAATCCAAGGTCATCAAGGAAGAAGACCGCAAGGTGACCGCCTATCATGAAGGCGGGCACGCGCTCGTCGCCCGGTTTTTACCTGAAACCGACGCCGTCAATAAAATCACCATTGTGCCCCGGGGACGGGCGGCCGGTGTGACCTGGTTTCTGCCCGAAGAGCGCGATTTTAAATTCAAGGATCAGCTCGAAAGCGAACTGTCGGTTGCCTTTGGCGGCCGGGTGGCCGAAGAGATTATTTTCGATCGTATCAGCACCGGTGCGGCCAATGATATCAAACAGGCCACCAATCTGGCGCAGACCATGATACGCAACTGGGGTATGAGCGAAAAGCTGGGTCCCCTGTCCTATGCCAAGGGTGAAGAGCAGGTATTTCTGGGCCGCGAAATCGCCCAGCACCGGGACTACTCAGAAGATACGGCGCGTATGATCGATGAGGAAATCAATAAGCTGATCAAGGACGCCTATGCTCGCGCCCGTGACGTACTCAATGAAAATCTCGACATTCTTCACAAGCTGGCGGATCTGCTGCTGGAACAGGAAACTGTTCTGGGCAAGGAACTCGATGAGCTGATAAAAGAGCTGAGGCCCGGTATCGAACTGCCGTCAAAAGGCCTTGATGAACCTGAGGCAGAGGCGGCAGCGGGGGCAGAGGACCAGGCCGCCCCGGACCCCCATTAATTGATGGTCGCGCGAAAACCATATCACCTGTCATGGTCAAACCATACCCTGGACTTCGGGCGCCAGACCTGCATCATGGGGGTTGTCAACGTGACGCCCGATTCCTTTTCGGACGGCGGTAAGTTCTACGATACCGAGGTTGCCATCGCCCAGGGGTTAAAACTGGCGGCCGACGGCGCCGATATTCTAGATATCGGCGGGGAGTCCACCCGTCCATTTTCAGATCCCGTTCCGGTGGAAGAAGAAATCCGCAGAGTGGTGCCGGTGATCGAAGAACTGGCCCAACGGGTCTCGATTCCCATCTCCATCGATACGACCAAAAGCGAGGTCGCCAGGCGGGCAATAGAGGCCGGTGCTTCCATCATCAACGACGTTGCCGCCCTGCGCTTTGATCCCGGGCTGGCCGCACTGGCCGTAGAATACGATACGCCGCTGATTCTGATGCATATGCTGGGGGAGCCCAAATCCATGCAGGTTTCCCCGCATTATGACAATTTAATCGGCGATATTTTTCATTTCCTCGAAGATGCGGTGGCCAGGGCCGAAAAACTCGGTGTTAACCGATCGAAAATTATCGTGGACCCCGGTATCGGCTTCGGTAAAACCGTTACCCACAACCTTCTGCTGCTCAAACATGTTCAAGCCTTTGCCTCTCTCCATCTGCCGGTTCTGATCGGGCCCTCCCGCAAAGCCTTCATCCGGAAGATTCTCAAGCAATCCCATGAAGACGACATCCGGCCGGATCTGCCCATGGTGGAAACCGGCACCCAGGCCGCCGTGGCCGCCGCCGTGCTCAACGGTGCCCACATAATACGGGTCCACGATGTGGCCAATACGGTGCCGACAGTCAAAGTGTTGGATAAGCTGCTGGAAGCTGATGATTCAATATGAGCATGAATTGGGGCGTATCGAGTAGACTACGTCAATTCGCGATTTAAACTGGGTGGTATAAGGTTTAAAGTAAATTGAATGTGATCTTTCATTAAGAGGAAACTGTAAATTCAAAAAAACCTGATAGGGTTTTCAACTTTTTTTCTTTGATTTTTCACGATCTGAAGGATTCGTATTTTGCCAGAGAGCGCTTTTTGATTTAAGCGCTTTTTTACCAATTGTATTTTCAGGCAAAGCAGTCGGTGATTTAACCGCGGGAATGATATATTGCGCCAACAAATCAAATGGAATTAAAAAGTCTTTGGGGCTCAGTCTGCCGGTAAATACAGCCACTATGTTCTTATCTGGTGCGACCATAATAAACTGCCCCTTATTACCAGCGGCCATGTAAACATCGAGACGCGCTGTCCACCAATGATAACCGTATCCAGGCAGCAGATTCGTTTCAATAAACTTACTGGTTGATGCATCTATCCATTGGGAAGATATTATCTGATTACCATCCCACAATCCTTTGTTCAGGTAAAGATAGCCGATTTTCGCCATATCGTGAGGCCGCATAAACAGCTGACCATATCCCAGAGTTATACCTTGTGGATTTGATGGCCAGCCAACTTCAGAAATTCCTAAAGGTTTAAATAGATGTTTTTCAGCAAATGAAAAGGCATTCATCCCAGTCTGCTCTTGCAAAATTGCCGATAAAAGAAAAGGAGCGCCATTGCAATATTGAAATCGAGTCCCCGGCTCCTCCGCCATGGGCAAATCAATCATAAACTGCACCCAATCTTTGCTCATTCTCCAGTCCGCAGGGATTATCATGTCCATCATACCACTCTGCAGATATAAGAAAGGGTCGCGGCATTCCAAACCGGTCGTCATGGTTAATAAATTCTCAAGAGTCATGGATTTTTTATTGTCATCAAGGTTTTTAGCGACACGCGTCGGGAAAAAATCCAAAACAG
>CAJICI010000082.1_pt1 | contig 11191 bp, 12 predicted proteins | sample 9199571 | NCBI WGS metagenome assembly CAJICI01 (sample SAMEA7708329, study PRJEB35096) | sediment metagenome | biome: marine neritic benthic zone biome [ENVO:01000025]; feature: sediment [ENVO:00002007]; material: shallow marine sediment [ENVO:03000034] sea grass bed [ENVO_01000059] ...
ACAGATAAACGCCAGGGCGATCCCCGTGTTTCCACTGGTCGGCTCAACGATGAGCGTTTTGGGTGTGATCGATCCATCCAATTCACCGGCCTCGATCATCGAGGCCGCGATACGGTCTTTTACGCTTCCAAGAGGATTGAAAAACTCAAGCTTGGCGAATATTTCAGCATCCACTCCCTCATTTATCCGGTTCAGCCGCACCATGGGCGTTGCACCAATCGTACTGCTGATAACAGAATGATATTTCATATTCGACCTCCTTCAAAAAACTTCGTTTTTGGTAATTAGTGGTTGGTTATTGGTTAATGGTGGATAGGATGAACGGGCTGAAGTCATTATTGGTGAGGATTATCAGCCTGTATAGGTGTACTGATGAATATATAGATTATAGTTCAACCACACAGTCGCAAACTCTGATTAAAAACTAATATCGAATACCCAATACCCATTAGCTAAATTAGTGTGTTGCTTTGAGGGCCGCCCTCAACTCCTTCTGGTTTTTTGACTTATAGATAAGCCGTGGCTTATCGATGATAACGGTGGTATCCGCCGGCACGGAATCGGTCAGCCATACATTCCCCCCGATGACTGAACGTGCTCCGATAACAGTTTCACCACCCAGAATGGTCGCACCCGAATATATGATGACATCGTTCTCAATGGAGGGATGCCGCTTCTGGCCTCGGAATTTGTCGCTGGCATCCCTGGGAATAGATAAAGCGCCCAGGGTGACCCCTTGATAAATTCGAACGTTGTCCCCAATTTCAGTGGTTTCGCCGATCACCACGCCGGTTCCATGATCGATGACAAAGCTTTTTCCGATTTGAGCGCCCGGGTGAATATCGATACCGGTAATGCTGTGAGCGTATTCGGTCATAATTCGCGGCAGCAGCGGTACGCCGAGCTTAAACAGTTGATGGGCAATTCGATAAACGGTAATGGCCAATATCCCAGGATAGCTGAAAATAACCTCATCATAGCTCTGGGCGGCGGGGTCACCATGGTAAGTCGCGCGCACATCGGCCGCCAGGGCTTTTCGAAGAGCAGGAATGGCTTCCAAAAACGTTAGCGCCAGCTGATAACCCTGTTCATCACACTCGCTGCAGGGTTGATCATATCGCAAACAATCGTGCCGGATGCTGTGGCAAATCTGCTCGGAAAGCATATCAAACAAAGACGCAGCCGATTGACCCACGGCGTATTTCAAGTTCACCGGATCCACTTTTGCACGGCTGAAATACCCCGGGAACAGGATCTCTCTGAGACGATTGAGGATGTCGATGACCCCTTCTCTGGACGGAATGGGTTCGTAATCAATATGCGTATAGCACTCTTCATCGCTGCAGCTCTCAATAATGTCTTCCGCAATTTTGGGCAAGCGGGCTTTCATGGAACCCAGTTCCTGGAATTCTATTTTGCACTCATCACGTTTTTTTTGTTCCACTTTTGATTAGCCTCTCTTTTTATCAATTCATAATTTCGCCAAAACAAAAGCAGAGCTTTATCCGCCTGAGGCGAAAGAATCCGCTCTGCTTGTTAAGGCGAAACCGCTTTGCAAGATAGGGCATTCATTATCCGTCTTAAAACTGCAATACGGCGGCCATGGCATCTTCGTATTTTTTCTTCATTTCGGACTGGGTGTGCTCCACCTCTTTTTTCTGGGGGCCGAAATCTGCCGGACACTCGGTCTGCAGCGTATTGACAATTCGCTCAATGTCTTCAATCTGTTTATGCAAACCTTCAACCTGGGTAGCAAGTTTGTCCTTGTCGGCGCCGCGTAGCTTATCGACTTTACGGACCATGTTGTACATTTTTGCCTTCCAGGCGTTAAGCTCTATCTCTATAGAGTGACAATAATCTTTTACATCCATGATTTCCTCCTTTATCAGATTAATATACTAAAAATAAACAAGATCCCTTTCTTGTCAATGCGGCGATTGTGATCGCTGCGGCAGCTTCAATTATTCACTGAATATGGGCTATCGCTAAGAATTAATCGTCATTGCGGTTGATTTACAGCCCCAGAAATTTTCTTTTTTTTGCTTGACAGGGAAAGGTTTTCCCGTTAATTCATACTAAACTTATATAGATTGTAAAACTCTGAAAAATCGGGTTAAGGGGGCAGAGATAGATGAAGCTTTCCACAAGAAGCCGCTATGGGACCAGAATATTGGTCGATTTGGCCCGTAATAAGGACAAAGGCCCGGTTCAAATCGGCGAAATATCAAAACGCCAGGATATTTCGGTCAAATACCTCGAACAACTCATCCGGCCCCTAAAAAAGGCCAATCTGGTGACCAGCGTGCGTGGACCCAAAGGCGGGCATTTGCTGGCGGAAAAGCCTGAAAATATTTCCCTGGGTCAGGTTGTGCGGTTATTCGAAGGGCAGTCTGATCTGGTTGAATGTGTCAGTTTTCCCGAAAAATGCCCCATGTCCGATGATTGTCAGGTTCGCCTGGCCTGGCGCGATGCCACCGAGGTCCTGTATGATAAGCTGGACTCTACGAGTATATCCGATCTCATGAACGGAAATTACCCTGGGGAAGATTAAGAATTCGAAATACCGATTCTACTTTACGCAATGCAACCAGTACACGGGGAATCGATTCGTTTTACCCGGATGTTAACAAAACATATTAAAATCATTACAAATGAGAAAGGGACTCAATTTTACTCTTTTTAAGCTAACAGATAAATAAAACAGGAGGATGCTATGAAAAAAATTGTCATTTTAGGATCAGGAGCCGGCGGAACGATGGTTGCCAGCCAATTGCGCAGGAAGTTAAGCATCAAGGAGTGGGAGATTACTATCATCGACAATGATGAAGTCCACCATTACCAGCCTGGATGGCTGTTTATTCCATTTGGTGTCTATTCTGAAGAAGACTGCAAAAAACCCAAACGGGAGTTTATCCCCGAAGGTGTTGATTTTGTTCTGGATGAGGTGGTCGGACTTGACACTGATAAACGCGAGGTCAAAGCTAAAAAAGGGTCATACAATTATGATTGGCTCGTGATCGCCACCGGCTGCGGCATTGAGCCCGAGGAAGTCGAAGGCATGATGGATGACTGGCGTAAAAATATTCACGATTTTTACACGCTGGAGGGCGCCCTGGCTTTGTACGAAAAAATGAAATATTTTGACAAGGGCCGGGTGGTGCTCAACATCGCTGAATTGCCTTACAAGTGCCCGGTGGCCCCGATTGAGTTTGTCTTCATGGCGGACTGGTTTTTTGAAACCAAAGGTGCGCGCGACGATGTTGAAGTTGAACTGGTCACACCCATGGCCGGTGCGTTTTCAAAACCGATTGCCTCCAGCATTCTGGGTGACATTGCGATTCAAAAAAATATCAAAGTCACCCCGAACTTTGACATTGCCCAAGTCAATGTCGATGAAAAAACCATTGAATCGCACAAGGGCGAAAAAGTGGACTACGATTTACTGGTGGCGATTCCACCCAATTTTGGGGCTAAATTCCTGGAAGGCACCGGTCTTGAGGATCCGCTGCGATTCGTCGAAACCGATCATTTCACGCTCAAAGCCAAAAATGCAGACCATATTTTCGTTGTGGGCGATGCCACCAACGTCCCGGCTTCAAAGGCCGGTGCAGTAGCCCACTATGAATCTGAAACCGTGGTCGAAAATTTGCTGCGCGAAATCGACGGCCAGGAACCGCATGGCACCTTTGACGGCCACGCGACCTGCTTCATCTGTTCGGGTCACGAAAAAGCCTTTTTGATTGATTTTAATTATGAATACGAGCCCCTGCCTGGAAAATTCCCGTTTCCAGGCCTGGGTCCCTTCAGCCTGTTGGGCGACAGCTACATGAATTACTGGGGCAAAATGATGTTCAAGTGGGTTTATTGGAATATGATGCTCAAGGGTGTTGAATTACCTCTGGAACAACAAATGACGATGGCCGGAAAAATGCGCCACGTCCTGACACAAGCATAAGGAGGCCGCCATGACTACCGAAGAACAAATTCTTGAGCGACTCGATCGCATCGAGGCTCAGCTGGCTCCGGTATCCGCGTCGGCCAGAGGCCTCAATGAACTCAGAGAAGATCTAATTCCTTTGAGCGGTCAGGCATTTCGGCTGCTAATTCGGGAGCTGGAAGATGTGGAGTCCGGCTTCCAGCTGGAAGACCTGCTGGGGCTGATGAAACGGTCTCTGCGCAGTGTAAAGCACATGCAATTCGCCCTGGAGCAGCTGGAAAACATTGTAGACTTTGTGCTCACCATTGAGCCCCTGCTCAAATCATCGGTACCCCAGCTGATCAACTACCTGGATGAACTCGAGCAAAAAGGTGTCCTGCGAATTATCCAATCGACGCTGGATGTGCGTGCCAAGGTCGCTGCATCTTATAGCCCAGAAGATGTCGACCAGATCGGTGATGGTCTGGTGGCGATGCTGGGCCTGGCCCAGAAGCTCAGCGATCCCAATGCCCAGGCTTTTCTGGCAAAAATGGCCGCATTGCCGTCAAAGGTAGATCTCGAGAGTGCCAAACCGGTGGGACCCTTTGGCATGCTGGGGGCGCTGTCCAGCAAGGAGGCCAGACAGGGTTTGGGTGTGTTGATGCAGTTGACCAAGGCCATGGGCGGGCTGAATAACGGCGGCGGCAGCGCATCAGCCGAAGAATCTGAACCGATCGCCTAGTCCCGTTTAGCCAAATACGGGCATTTTTAATTCGACATACCTTGAATGCGCGGGTGAATGAGGGCTATTGCCTTTTTCCAAAAGTTCTGGCATAAAAATATTACCACGTGCATCTCATTGCTGGAGAATAAAAATGGAAAAACAGATGGTTCAATGTGAGGATGGGCGCCGCAGACAGGCGCGTATCCATGGGGTTCCAAAAGAAGAAGGCGGCTTTAAAGTCTGGAAGGCCGGTGTGCGGTTAAAAGGCAAACACGTTTCCGGAGAAGCCTGGTACAGTTTTCAAACCAAAACCTGGTATTTTATCACCGATCCGGAAGGCAAACACAGCCATTTGATGGACCGCATTCAGGATACCCTTCGGGGGGAAAAGATCGGCAAGTTGCGGGATCATTTAAAGCAGCTCGAATCGCGCCAGAATATTGAACAAAAAAAGATCGCCCAGCATCGCCAATTATTAGAGGAAATTGAAAGCGAAATTCTGGAGATCGAAAACGATATCGCCAAGCTTGAAAAAGGGATGCCGCTGGAATCCGGGAAAACCCTGCAATATTCCCCGGCGATCAAAAGAAATTAAAAGACGCGTTTTAAGCGTTCGTGAAGTTTAGCATTCATATACCTGCAGCTGAAACGGTGTATGCTGTTTCACCTGCAGGTATTTTTTTAGGTCGACGGGAGAGCTGTTTGCGCATTTCAGCGACTAATTGACCAGACCGGCTGCATAAGCCTGACCGGCAAGATCATAGGCCGAATTTGACCACATCAAAATGGGTATGCCTTCTTCATTGGCTCGATCAATTGTCTCTTGATCAGGTGTCTGGCCCCCGGTAAGAACAATGGCCGCCATTTCATGCAGCACGGCCACATTGACAATATTCTGGTGGGTTTGAACCGTCAGCCAGATACAACCGGTGGGCGCATTGGCCATTACATCACTTAAAAGATCCCCGCAATACCCGCCTTGAATTTGACGATCGAGCGCTTTTTGCCCGGCAGCCACGTGCAACTTAAAACGGTCTACAAATTCTTTGACATCCACGGCTTGTTCACCCTTTCTTTTTAGAGTTTGAAATGCTCATTAAAACCTAAATTGAGCGATTGTCGAGGTTGCCGTAGCTACAGGGCAGATGTCGTTCCGCTATAGTTGCCTATGCGGGACGGCATCTAACACAGTAGATGCGGTTAGATCGGCAAGCCCGAAGGGTTTCAAAATTTTAGTGGTTGTTAAAACGCTACGGTTTTCAAACGTTTTTCTACAGCCACTTATGCCGCAACTCCTTATTTCTGTGAATCATTATGGTGAGCGGCGAAAAAATTAAAAAACGATAGAATTCTAATCGTATAATAAAATAATATTTTTTGAATTTGAAACGCTCAGTTTAGGTAAAATATAGTTGATAATAATTCAAGTCCTTTTTAGTGAGCCGGTTTGAATGCAATTGATTTATCAGGCCCTTTTCGTTATAGTGAAACCGCAATTCATCTGAATATGATTTCAAATTCGACCCGGGATTGCGGTCTCTTTTTTCCTCCAATTGAATCTGATTATGGCCAAAAAAAAGAAACGCCCTGAAAATGAGTCGACAACACCCACCGCCCTTCAAGGATTGAATCTCAATCAACTGGTTGATTATCTCCCCTGCTATATTACCATCCAGGATCGTGATCTGAGACTTCTATATGTGAACCAGAAATTTAAACAGGACTTTGGTGATGGCGTTGGCAAGAAGTGTCACGCGGTTTATAAATGCTCAGATGAGGTATGCCCCAACTGCCCCGTTCAAAAGACCTTCGAAGACCGACGTATGCATCTTACCGAGGAGAATATTACTCTGGCCAGCGGCGGCGTTTCCCAGGTCCTCATCCAAACTTCGCCCATCATCGATGAAAATGGTGTGGTGACTGCCGTTATCGAATTGGCCACCAACATTACCCAGCTAAAAAAAGACCGCAAGGAGCTGGTCACACTGGGCCAGTCCATTGCGCTGTTATCGCATGGAATCAAAAACATACTGGAAGGTTTGCAGGGCGGGGCCTATATCGTTGATGAAGGCTTCAAAGACAGCGATATCAAAATGGCCCAAAAAGGCTGGAATATCGTGAATAAAAATATTTTCGATATTGCGGATGTGGTTCAAAACATCTTGTATTCATCAAAAGACCGTCCGCTGAAATATGAACGCATATCACCCGGACAGCTTGCCAGGGATTCACTGGCCTTATTCCATGAAAAAGCGGCTCGCTTGAATATCGAGCTCAAGCCGCAAATTAATGAATCCATACCCGATGTGCGCCTGGACATCGCCAGTATTCGACGGATGTTGAACAATCTCATCTGGAATGCGCTGGAAGCGTGCCTAAATGACGACAAAAAAAAGAAACATTTTGTCAGCGTAAAGACAGATATACTGGATAATGACCATTTTTTATTTGAAATCTCGGATAATGGTGTCGGTATGGATCAGGATACCCAGCGCAATATCTATGAAGAATTTTTTTCAACCAAAGGCAGTTCCGGAACGGGACTCGGCCTGGCGGTGGTAGAAAAGGTCGTCAACCGCCACGGCGGGCAAATCGAAGTGACGTCGACCCCGGGAAAAGGCACTACATTTAAGCTGATTTTTAAAATTAAGTGAACGATATAATCCCTTGACGAAATGATGCAATTAATCATATATATCCTAGCGCTTGACTAGGGTATAGCGTTGACAGAATCCGAGTTCCGGGACATCATCATTCATTTATCATGATGCCAGAAGGAGAAAAGCATGGGCGATAACCTCAAAATCGTTGTGATCGATGACAATATGGATTTCCTTTTTACCATGGAAACCTTTCTTCAAAGGAATGGTTTTGAGGTGCAGACCGCTGATGATGGCCAAAAAGGAATTGATTTGATCAAAAAAGAGCATCCCGATGTCATTTTACTGGATATCATGATGGAGACTCTTTTTTCCGGATTTGAGGTTTGCAAGCAGGTTCGTGCAGATGAAGACTTGCGGTATATTCCCATCATCGGCATCTCCGCCATGGGAGATGAATTGGACATCAACTACAGCCAATGGCCGGATTATGAATATTTTCGGCCGGACACCTTCATGGAAAAACCTGTCGACAAACAGCGGCTGCTGCAGCTAATTCCCGAGGTGATCCAGAAAGCTCAAAAACGCGCGCGTAGCCCCAAGTGGAAAAAAGAAATGGAAAAAAAATGGGCTAAAAAAGCGTCTCAAAATTAACCAACATGGCCCAAATAGCAATGATCAAACAAGAAAAGTTTTACAAGCATATCGATTTAAAACAACTTTAATATTAGGGTTATAAATGTAATTCTGATCCTCCGCCTTTCTGTCGCAACACCTCGAGTCTGAGCTGCCCGACCCTTTTTAAGTTTATTTGCGTTCATGTTTGAGTCTAAAAGGGGGATACTACCTGATAATGTTTGACACGCTCTTCTATACCTCGCTCACTGTATTTCTCCTCGGTCTACTCTATAAGGTTTCAACCTGGTTTACCAAAAATATCGGAAACTTAGGGAAAAATATTTCCATTGCGCAACGGGTGCAGTCAGCGGGAAAAGGTATTATTGGTGTCATTTTCAGCTCAAAAATCCTCATGCTCCTAAAGGCTGTTGTGCTGGATGTATTATTACAACAGCGCACCTTAAAGGAGAGCGTAACCCGCTGGCTGGCCCACATGTTGATTTTTTGCGGGTTTATGCTGCTGTTACTGATGCACGCCCTTGAGTCCGTGGTAACCGAAGCCTTATTCAGCGACTATTATTCGACTGTAAATCCATTCTTTTTTCTGAGGGATTTTTTCGGCGCCATGGTGCTGGTCGGGGTGATCCTGGCGGTGGTTCGCCGTTACCTTTCAAAGCCTCGCCGGCTTCGCACCGGCGGCATGGATCATTATGCCATTGCAATTGTGGCCATAATTATGCTGTCCGGAATCGCTCTGGAAGGTCTTAAGATCGCCTCACACTCCGAATTTATGCGTATGGTCGAAGACTATGCCGGCCTGGATGATGAAGAGGAGATTCAAGCCCTTGAAACCGTCTGGGTAAAAGACTACGGTACGGTTTCGCCCAATATCGAAGCCCCCTTTGACGAAGAACTCTTAGAGCTTGGCCGTGAAATCCATGAGAGCAGCTGCATGGAGTGTCATGCATCTGCAAAATGGGCCTTCAGCGGATATGCGACGGCCAAGCTCATCAAACCCATGGTCCTATGGCTGGACGAAAAAGATGGGGTCAACCTGCTGTGGTATATTCATTTTATTGCCTGCTTCATCGGGCTGGCGTATCTGCCGTTCAGTAAGATGTTTCATCTGTTTGCCACCCCGGTCAGCCTGGTGACCAACCGGGTCATGGACCCGGCTCAATCCTTGCCGGCCAATATCCTCACGCGCCAGGTCATGGAACTGGATGCCTGTACCCACTGCGGAAGCTGCAGTTTAAACTGTTCGGCGGCCATGGTGTATGAGGCCATCGGCAACGAATACATTCTGCCATCGGAAAAAATGGTGTTGCTCAAGAGATTGGCCTCCGGCCGGAAACTGGATGAATCCGGGATGCGGGCCATTCAAGAAGGCGTATATCTGTGCACAAACTGCGACCGCTGCACGGTTCGCTGCCCGTCCGGAATTCGGTTGAAGGAATTATGGTACAGCGTGCGCGAGACCTTGCTGGAAAGCGGACCGGCGCTGCCGCATGTCCTATCGCCTTTCTCCTTTGCAAGGGGATTAATGATTCAAAAAACGCTTCCGGTCGATACCTATGCACACCCGATCATAAATGCCAGACAGGCAGTGGGTGGCCGGTTTACGAATCTGATGAATCCTGAGGCGCCGCTGCCGCTCAATGCAGAGAAAACCGAAGATCCTCAGCCAGGCATAAAAGATACCACCTTTACCCATTGCTTTAGCTGTCAGACCTGCACAACGGTCTGCCCGGTGGTGGCCAACTATGATGATCCCGAACGCGTGCTCGGACTGCTGCCGCATCAAATCATGTGCAGCCTGGGCCTGGGATTGACTGAAATGGCGGCCGGCGCCCGCATGAACTGGGATTGTCTGACCTGTTACAAATGTCAGGAAAACTGCCCGCAGCAGGTCGACGTATGTGATGTTTTGTATCGACTGAAAAATACCGCCGCCGCATCCATCGAATCTTAGAGATCGTTGGGCAGTTATTCGTTATAAGTTTTGTGTTATGCGTTAAAACCCAAATAAAAATAAGCATTACAAACACAAGGCAATTAAATCTGGAAATGAACAATTTTTTCGCTGAGCTAGGCCGCACAAGGGTTTCAGTTTGAGGCGTACTTAGAGTACGTCGAGGGCTGAAGCCCGCGGAGAACAACGCTCAGCGGAAAAAGGGCCATTTCCAATGGAATATAAATATGAAATTTGTTCTGTTTCACGGCTGCAACATCCCATCACGGGTCGATCAATATGCCGAGGCCACCGAAGCGGTATGTGCCCGGCTGGGCATTGAACTGGTTGAAATGACCCAATTTTGCTGCTGCGGGTATCCGGCCCGCAACACGGACCATCGCGCCTATGTGCTTTCAGCCGCTAAAAATTTAGCGCTGGCTGAAAAATCGGGTCTGGACATGCTGGTGATGTGCAAATGCTGTTACGGCAGCTTAAAAAAAGCCCAATATTTTCTCAATCAGGATTCGGACCTAAAAGCCGACATCAACCGCATCCTGGCAAAAGAAAATCTGCAATATCAAAATCAGGTCCGGGTCAAGCACCTGCTCTCGGTTTTGTATCATGATGTCGGTCTGGATCAATTAAAAGAAAAAATTTCAAAAACATACAGCGGTCTGCAGATCGCGGTCAGTTACGGATGCCATGCCTTACGGCCGAGCACGGTTACAGAATTTGACGACCCCGTATCACCCAAAATCTTTGATGAACTCGTCGAAGCCACCGGTGCGTTCAGCGTGGAATGGACCCGCAAGCTGGATTGCTGCGGTGCCCCGTTAACGGGTATCAATGATCAGCTGGCAATGGATATGGCTCAAAAAAAGATCGACAGTGCCCGGGAGGCCGGCGCGCAATTTCTATGCACGGCCTGCCCGTATACCCAGCTGCAGTTCGACGGGGTGCAAATGCAGATGGCGGCTCAATCTGATAACGGTGAGCCCCTGGCGCCCATACTGTATCCGCAACTGCTGGGATTGTGCATGGGCATTGATGAAAAAACCCTGGGTATCACTAAAAATGAAATTAGTCTTTCCGATATTACATCATTCTTAATGGCGGAGTAATTATGTCAAACAAAGGTTCAGGAGCAGTCATGGTGGTGGGCGGCGGTATCGCCGGAATGCAGGCAGCGTTGGATCTGGCCGATTCCGGTTACTATGTCTACCTGGTGGAAAGTTCGAGCTCCATCGGCGGCATGATGTCGCAGCTGGACAAAACCTTTCCCACCAATGACTGCGCGATGTGAATCATATCGCCCAAACTGGTCGAGGTCGGCCGGCACATCAACATCGAACTGCTGACGCTTACGGAAGTAAAGAGCA
>CAJICI010000831.1_pt1 | contig 11159 bp, 8 predicted proteins | sample 9199571 | NCBI WGS metagenome assembly CAJICI01 (sample SAMEA7708329, study PRJEB35096) | sediment metagenome | biome: marine neritic benthic zone biome [ENVO:01000025]; feature: sediment [ENVO:00002007]; material: shallow marine sediment [ENVO:03000034] sea grass bed [ENVO_01000059] ...
AAGGTCGAAGTTGTAAGGCTAAGCCCTGTCGGTGTTGGCGTCAAATTTAAGCATATCAAACAGAAAAAATCCAAAGCATAAACCGTTTGAAGCCATCTCAAAAATAGGATTTTGGTTCAAAATCGAGGCGGGGCCGTGTTTCCACGCAAAGCCTGATTTCCCGTCTATCTTATCCTCAAATGTGGGTCATAAACCGGAGGAATACTTTCGTATTTCGAGGATTTAGAACAAGGTACCAACAAAGAGTTTGGGCCAAAAGACATTTTTGAGATAGCTTCTAATATTCGAGGTGGACAAATGAAACTAAAATCCTTTTTCATTCTGATAATAATTGCCGTGTTTGCGATGAGCATTTGCTCTCCGGTTATGGCCCAAAAGACCGCCGGGGCCGAGGAATCAAAACAAACGGACCAGAAATCAGCTAAAAAAATGGCTGCACCGGTGAAGAATGCCGACTACTGGTTTGACAGAGGCGCCCTTTGTGCCACCTATGGCAATGACAGGGCCGCAGTTCAATATTATCAGAAAGCCATCAAACTCGACCCCAAACGCAGCGGGGCCTATTTTGCCCAGGGCGTTTCCTACGGCCAGCTGGGAGAATTCAAAAAAGCCATTCCGCTGATCAACAAGGCCATTAAAATGGAACCCCAAAACGGCCTGTATGTCTACGGTCGCGGCAGAGTCCACCTGCTGGCCGGCGATGAGGAAAAAGCCATGGCCGATTTCAAAAAAGCCGCCAAACTCGATGACGAGGATGCCCAGGCTTATCTGGAAACCATTGCTCAGGCCGAATAACTCAATCATTCGGCCTTTAGCTAAAAATTGATATTCGAATACCCAACCGCCCCCGCCTTGCGCCGGGGGCGGTTTCCTTTTTCCTGCTCCCCCGGGCTATTTGAAGAAATCATGCACGGAACGGAATCAAAAATATAGTTTAACGATCCACTTTAGGGTTGACTTTGGGTGTAATTTTTGCTCAATATATGAATACCTTGTAGTAATCTGTGATTAGCTCTTATCCATTCGAGACTCGCTCTATTATTCACCGGCAAGCGCCTATTCCCATCAACACCTCATGCAGAATTAGAAAATTAGGACCGGACGAGAAGTTTACTGAGCCGAATCCCCGCACGCCTGAATACACATCATCGTTATATCCACGCTCCAGTGCGCCTCGAAATATTATTGCAGTCATTTACCCGGCTGACAGGGTTCTGTTAGATTTGCCGACTCATCTTCAAAACTGTTATCCGGCGGTCCTCATACTGTCTATCTAATCTTGGATCACTAATCACAATTCTACAAATTATTTATTAGATTTTAACCCAATGTTTCATTTTTACTTTTGGCTAACGGGAGGTATCCATGGATTCGCCAACCGTTCTGATATTTGGCCGGGATAAAACGAACCAGCTGAAAATAAAGCCCAGACTACAGCGTCACGGCTTTAAGATTATCGAAGTGCATCGGAAATCAGAAGTCATCAAAACTTTCGAGACCCACAAACCCGATCTGATTTTCGTTTATTCCTCACGCCGTGGGATAGCCGATAGATTGAGAACCATTGAATTATTTCGCCGAAAGGACCGTTTCATCCCCATAATTCTCACCACGAAATACAGTTCAGAAAAGCGGGCGGTAGCGGCGTTGCGGGCGGGAGTTAATGACTACTTTAAATTACCGGTCGCCAGTGAGGATTTGATGTTTAGCGCCAAAAAACTCCTGCTTAATAATTCAGCATCATCCCTGCCGGACCGCAAAAACGCGACGGAAAAAAAAGCGATGGATCAGACCTTTGTCGGCGAAAGCAAGCCGATAAAAGAAGTGAAGTCCTACCTTTTGAAGGTGGCTAAAGCCGATAGCACCGTGCTAATTACCGGAGAAACGGGCACCGGCAAGGAACTTGCGGCCGGCCTGGTTCACTCAAAAAGCCCGCGGAACAACAAACCCCTTGTCTGTATCAACTGTGCCGCCATGCCGGAAGGACTGGTCGAAAGCGAACTATTTGGCTATGAGCGCGGCGCCTTTACCGGAGCCGTTGGCAATAAAAAGGGTATGCTTGAGATAGCCAGGGGCGGAACCGTCTTTTTAGACGAAATAGGCGACATGAACTTTACCGCCCAGGCCAAAATATTAAGAAGCATCGAAAACAAGGATTTTTTTCATCTGGGCGGAAGGTGGTCCATACCGATGGAAGCCAGGGTTATTGCGGCCACCAACCAGGATCCGGAGCTCCTTATGGCCCAGGGCAATTTCAGAAAAGACCTCTATTATCGCCTCAACGTTGCCAGGGTTAATTTACCCCCGCTGCGGGAGAGAAAAGAAGACATACCCTTGCTTGTCGATTTTGCAATCCGAAAGCTCAACAGACAGTTCAACCGCGAGGTAGAGGGTTTTACCGATAGTGCAATGGCCGCTTTCTACCGGTATGATTGGCCCGGAAATGTTCGGGAGCTTTTTAATTTGCTGGAGGCGGCCTTCATCAACCTGCCTTCCCGCCCCATAACCCGGATTGACCTTCCCAAACCAATTCAAAAAAAGTTTCTGACGATGGAGGCCGAACCCATGGAAGAGCGAAGCCGCATCCTGTCAGCACTGCTGGACACAAACTGGAATAAAAGCTCTGCCGCCAGGAACCTTGAGTGGTCGCGAATGACTCTCTATCGAAAAATGGATAAGTATAATATTGTCGAGACTCGAAAAAGGTAAATCGATATTTGCGGGAATAAGGCAAAAAATATCGAATCTGCGTTCAAGTGACGTAATTTTGTAACCCTGCGGCCGGCACTTGTCACAGTTTGCTGTTACACTCATATCTCAAGGGCCCCATCGGTCATATTCCCGGAATTACTAAATTCAGAGTGAGTCATAGTTTAAAACGCGCCTCCATTCTGACTGTCATGCCGGACTTGATCCAGCATCCAGATACATAGATCTGACGAATGCGCCATAGCCCTATTCGGCGGGATCGACTGAGCAATTATTGTTTCCCGGGACTTAGTTTCTGCTAAACCGTGCTGAAGCTATTCAAACTGTAACATTCTGCAGTCATCTTTTCACTTCGATATTGGGAGGCCAACCCTATCCACTTAAAAAATATCCTGCATTTTTTCAAATAGTTAGATAGGCTCTCAGAATGCTCTGCCAGGAGTTGGCATCTATATTGCTCACTGAAAAAATTAACAGCCCCAATATCAACCCCATGGCACCTCCACGAATTAATCATCGTGAAGGCAAAATTTCACCTGCTGGCCGAGAAATTGAAGGACGATACGCAAATTTTTTCAAGGTCGGCCACAATGCCTTCGAGTTTGTAATCGATTTTGGTCAGTATTTTCCAGAAACCGACCAGGCGGAGCTATATACAAGAATCGTTACAAACCCCAGCTATGCAAAATCGCTTTTGCATACCCTGGAAGAATCCATCTACAGATATGAAGAGACCTTCGGGAGCATCAAAACCTGATCAGGAATCAAGCCTTTCATTATGAAATGCCAACAGATCTTTCATGATAAAATTTCTATTAGAGATCCTCCGGGACTACTCGCCGGAAATTTTTAAATCAGTTAAGCCTTGACAGCTGTCCTACCAGAGCGTAAGTTTTTAACAAAGCATTCATTGGCTTCACAAAAAGCGTCATGCACTGCCGCTTTATCACTTATGCTGTAGGTTGCCAAGAAATGAGCATGATTTATAAACCACCCGGCTCCGACTCGCCTGACTCAGATCAACCGCCGGAACCGACAGACGCCAGCGGAAAGATCAGTGTTCTAATTGAGATTAAGACCGAGATCGGAGGTACCGGGACTGATGCGATGCAGGTCGTTCGAGAAATGACGGTGCCTGGATTACAGCTCGATGAGGAATACGAGCCGGTGGCGATGAGCGAGGCCGATCCCCGAACGGGTTCATCGATTCAAACCTATATCGTCCGAGGCCTGGTGGAAAGACAGGAGGACGTTGCCCGGATTCAGGCCATGCCCGATGTTGTTAAGGTTTGGAAAGATACACCCATTGCACCCACGAACCTCCACATGTAAATCAAGAAATCTACCCGGACAGCGATCTCTTTTGCATTAATGAACCCATAAAGGGATCACTCCTCAAAGGCTTTTTTGCTGCTCATTCTGATCAACAGTCCCCGTCCGCAACGAATCCAAAATATCCATAGCTCCAGGTTGTGATGCATTCTGGACCAGCCAGATCTAAACCCTGATGACTGCAAGCTGCAAGGCACCTGCGAGATTTTCCAATTCCCGATACGCACACCAAATCCTATCCAAACTCCCGGTGTTGACGTCCACCTGACCCAATTCAGTTCCCTTCAGAAATCTAATTCAATTGAAGCCGTATCAAGCATTGAGATTTATCCGCCTCTGGAGGATTTATCCGCCCGCCAAAGACGGGTAAACCTTTGACGTACTTGTGTGACTCTGGCGCGCTGGGCCAGATGACTTTTTAAGATCGCTGATCTTCATAGTTGACCGGATTTTTAGCGGCGAAGTTAATGTCATGGCCAAGACGGGGAGTCGATCAAGTGACAGCGTTCGCTGAGGTAAACGTTAACGTATAAAAAAGGAGGTACTCATGCCAACAGCCAAACGACCTAAAAGGGGTGGAACGGGCCCACCCAAAGGATTGCCGACGCCTACCGACAAGCGTGGTAAACTGAGTGTGCTGGTCGAAGTGCGTCACCATCCAGGCGGTTCGGGATCATTCGCCATGGATGTTGCCCGTGGCATTAATTCTAAGGGTTTTAGTGTTGATGAGGAGTATGAGCCCATCAGCCTTGTTTTGACAGGCGATGACATGGCACCCCAGGATGAAACCTATGTTGTACGCGGTGTCGTGGACGGCGAAAAAGACCTCGAAAAACTGCGTGCAAGACCGGATGTTGAGGGGGTTTGGATTGACACTCCGATTGCGCCCTTTCCGTCGCTCAGTGATGCTCAGCCTGAGCCGGTCGAATCTCCGGCGATGGCTCCCTGCCCGATCCCTCCCTGCGACTGTGATCCCCGGACCCCCAAAGGAACGATTGCAGATGTTGCCAATTACCTGGGGGTAAATAACATTTGGTCCGCCGGGATCCGTGGAACCGGAATTGTTGTGGGGGTGCTGGACAGCGGCATTACTGCACAGGGCCGACCGGTTAAGCCGAACGAAACAAGCCGTCGGATTCCCAGGGTTATCGGCGGTTGGCCCTCGGACTGGGGCACGGAAAGCGGAAAGTGGGGTGAGCACGGCAATATGTGTGCGACCGATGTGCTCGGAATGGCGCCGGATGCTCAACTCTATGACCTGAGAATCGCAGGTGCCGGTGGATCCCCGGGGACCATCAGCCGGGCCCTCCAGGCCTTTAACTGGGCGATCAGCCGCCATCGGACCAATGGCACGCCCCAGGTACTGACCAACAGCTGGGGGATTTTTCAGGAAACCTGGGATTCGACTTATGCCCGCAATCCAAACCATCCGTTTACACGCAAAGTTGTCGAGGCAATCAACGAAGGCATTCTGGTCCTTTTTGCCGCCGGCAATTGCGGTGATACCTGTCCGGATAGCAGGTGCGGCAGTGACGTCGGACCCGGAAAGAGCATCTGGGGTGCAAACGGGCATCCGCTGGTGATGACAGTGGGAGCAGTTAACATAAATGAAAAGTTTATCGGCTATAGCAGCCGCGGACCGGCGGCGCTCGACCCGAATAAACCGGATTTTTGCTCCATCAGTCATTTCCGCGGGTATTTCAACAGCGATTCGGGTACATCGGCTGCCACACCGATATTGGCCGGTGTTGTGGCCCTGCTGAAGCAGGCCAAGTCGAATGCAACCCAGAATCAAATTAAATCGGCACTCAAAGTAACGGCCAAGGACATCGGCCCCACCGGATTTGATCAGCATTCCGGGGCCGGCATCGTCCAGGCGTTTGCTGCCTACAGGCGACTGACCCAGCCGACAATTCGTACCCTTACACCGACCTGCCGTACCCTGACACCCACGTGTCGCCGGACGATAGCGCCCATATGCCGACCCACAAGGCTTCCCATTTGTCGTCCGACCAGGGTCCCGGTGTGCCGTCCAACGCGGGTACCGCTATGCCGGCCCACACGGGTGCCGCCGTGCCGGACCTTACGGCCTCCCTGTCGTCCCACGCGGGTGCCGCCATGTCGCCCCACGCGGGTGCCGCCGTGCCGTCCCACAAGGGTACCGCTGTGCCGTCCCACAAGGGTACCGCTGTGCCGTCCCACAAGGGTGCCGCTGTGCCGTCCCACAAGGGTGCCGCCGTGCCGTCCCACGCGAGTACCGCCGTGTCGTCCCACTGTGATACCGCCGTGCCGGACCTTACGGCCTCCCTGTCCGCGACCTACCCTGCCGCCACGGTGTCCCCGGCCGACGTTAACCCCGAGGTGTCCGCGTCCCACCCTGATCAGGTGCCCAAGACCCACCCTGACCAGGTGTCCGCGCCCCACCCTGACCAGGTGTCCACGACCTACCCTGGCAAGGTGTCCGCGCCCTACCCTGGTGTGCGGAAGGCCTCCCATCGTTCCACCTCCCTTCGCAGCTGATTATCCATACGAGGAAGAGGATTGGTACGAGGACTACGAATACGAAGATCCCTATGGCTGGGATGAGTATGGCGAATATGAGGAAGAAGACTGGGATTCGTATGAGATGGAAGATTGGGATGATGAGTATGGTTATTCTGATCCCTATATGGATGATGAATATTACGATGAAGAATTTGACGAAGAGGGATACGAAGATGAAGACTGGGATTACGAGGATCCATACGAAGAATGGACCGATGAGGACGATTATTACTAGTTGATTGTCATCATCAATTAACACCGGCTCGCGGGTGTGTGTTGTCCGCGAGCCGGCATCCAATTCAAATAAGATAAAATGACCAAACCCGAATTGATTCGCTTTCTGTTGAAAGCGCAGGTTTTAAAACCTGAGGATATTGTTGACCGGGGCGTCAAGCTTATTGATGACCACCGCGATCGCTACACAATCATCAAAGTCATGGTCGATGGCCAGGCCCGTTTGGTTGTCAAAATGGCCCTGAACGATGACGGGAGAAGGTATTTGCAGCAGGAAATTTTAAGCTTCAAGCTAATCAGTTCTCAGCGCAAATTTAGAGGTATTTTGCCGCCATATTATGCTTCCGACAGCCATTCCGGCCTCCTGGTGATGGGTCATGTCGGAAACGGCCGACCACTGAATGAGATTATCTGGCAAAATGATACCGTGTGGCTGGAAGCAGCCGGAGAACTTGGCCGCATGCTGGGAGCACTTCACAGAATTAAGAAACATCGCCTTCTGCCCCGATTTCCGCAGGAGATTCCCTGGGCGCTGGAGCTTTTCGCCACAAGCGGTGCATGGAGGCCACCCTCCATGGATAACGTGATGCGGTTGGTTCATGACCACGCCCTGTTGCGAAAGGGGCTGAACGCCGCCCGCAAAGGATGGCGCAGGTCCTGTCTGATTCATGGAGATCTCAAGTGGGACAACTGCCTGGTCGACTCCCATGATCATATTGCGGGCAATATTCGACTGATCGATTGGGAACTGGCTGTTTGCGGAGATCCCGGCTGGGACGTCGCCGGGGTGATAGGGGAATTTTTATTACTTTCGAGTGATTTTGCAGGCCATGGCGGAACAAATTTATTGCCGGATAGCCGGGCTATCCACGAATGGAATGGACTCCAGAAGGCGATTAATTGTTTAGTGGACAGCTACATGGATAGCGCAGGCCTGAAAGGCCAAAACGCGTATATCCGGTTCATCGATCGTCTGCCGGGTTTTATTGGTGCACGCCTGTTTCAGACAGCGCTTGAAGTCGCGACGGTACCGGGCAGTTCACAGACCGAAATAAGAACCCCGCTGCAGATGGCTGAAACCATTTTTCATGATAAGTCATCAATCATCCAACAGTTGTTTTTCAGGCGTGGCTATGAAAACTGACCCCCTGTCACAAAACTTCCCTGCGCCCATTGAAACTGAGCTTAAAGAGGCCATTGCAATTGGGGCGCAATTTTTTCTTCAACCCCATGGGTTGGAATCAACAACCGGGGCATACACGGGTCAGAGCCGGGAAGAAAGATTGTCTGATTCGCAGCTAAACTCCCTGATTGACCTGCTTTACAGCCAGTGGTATCTCCGGCCGCCCAAATCCAGGTCGGTGATGAATTCAAACTTCAAACAAAATTTCTGTGAATTGCTAAGGTCCGCTCATCAAGGATCCTATCGCTGGGAGACCGGCTGGCAGGCGGTAAAAGTCTCCAATGCCGGACGGGTGGTTGCGCGCCGTGGGGAAGAAGAACGCATCTTAACAACAACGGATTATATCAGTTTAAAACGTCCGGGACTGCCCCCTCCTCCGGGATCATCGATCGATGTTGTCGCCCGTCGCGATTCCCAGTCGCTGTCGCCGGGGTTCTGGGTTACCCAGACCGCCAAATGGGCCAATGGGCATGAGAACATAATAAGGCTCTACTGGAATATTCCTCCTGAAGGCGCTCCCCTGCTGGTCAGGGAATTGACGACCCGGATGGATGATGACCTGCCATACTGTTTAAAAATGCCGGCAAAAATAAGTGCATTTGATCGAGTGGACACAGCGGTTCTGTATCTTCCGGCCGGATATTTTGAGGAGTTGATCCAACGGCTAAAGGAAATTCACAGTGCGGTGGCCCGCCACCTGGAGCCCGAGATCCCCAAGCTAACCCGCAAATTGGCCGATGGCCTCGGCATTGCAGAAGATCCTCCGAATGAAGACGAAAGTTTCGGTATGCATCGATGCCGGCTGGTGGCGCAGGGGATAGCAAATGCCCTCAGAACCGAGGCCCCTGACCCGGATAGGGTGCTGGAGGCTATCCACTACCAGTTTTCGGCTGCCGGGATTCCACCGCAGCGCCCACATTTAAATAGTGTTGACAACCGCGATTATCACTTCGGACAAACAGCCCCAAACTAATATCATGCTTGCAAATCCAAAAACTGAGACTGCCGCCATCTACCTGGAAACCGCTGTGGAAATCGGAAACCGCCTGGTCGAAGAAGCCATATGGAACGACAGGCGGTGCACCTGGACCGGTGACAATATGGAACTGGTGGACAATGAATGGAAAGTTGTGCATGAAACCATTGATGAGTCTATCTATTCCGGGACCTGCGGTATAGCATTGTTTCTGGCCCGATTATGGCGAGCCAGCGGCAATGAGCAATTCATGGTTACGGCCAGAGGAGCCTTGAGACAGTCATTGGAGCGTATTGATGCTGTCAACCAGGACATCTCTCCTGGTTTTTTCAACGGGCTTGCCGGCATCGCATGGGCAACGGTTGAAATCGGCCACCTACTCGGCGACCTGTCCCTGGTCGATGAAGGCTTTCACCTGGCGGATCGGGTTTGCCATGATCAGGGCAACGACCGCCCAAACAGCCAGCTTGACCTGATTGACGGCCTGGCCGGTGCGCTGATTGGCCTGATTTACCTTTATAAAATCAAAAAAGAGGCTTCTTTAGAGAAAAAATTCAGAAGAATTGCCAATCAGGTGGTGCAATCTGCCAGGCAGACCACCGCCGGTTGGTCCTGGGGCCAGCAGACTGACAGCGATGAGCCGGTGCACCTTTGCGGCATGGGCCATGGGGCCTCCGGCATCGCCTATGCGCTGATGGAATGTTACGTAGAAACCGGGGATGAGAAGCTGCGTCAGGCCGCCCATGAAGCCATCCGGTATGAAAAAAGCTGGTTTAACCGGTTCCGCAGTAACTGGCCTGATATCCGGGACGCCATGGGAGACAGTCCAACCAAAGAAAATTCGTTAACCTACCCGGTATATTGGTGCCATGGTGCGGGGGGCATCGGTCTGGCAAGATTACGGTTTTATCAGTTAACCAAAGATCCCAGCATGCTGGCCGAGGCCGGGGCCGCCATCCAGGCGGCCAATGCATTTATGCGCAATCTGACACGCAATCATCGAGGTCTATCACCGGAAGATGAGGTATACGACCGCAATTTTAGCGTCTGCCATGGCCTGGGCAGTATCATCGAATTATTTACCTATGCCTACCAGGTCATTGGTATAAAAGATTATTTAGAGCTTGCCCGCAAAATCGGCAACCTCGGGATTAAAAATAGCTCAAGGCATCAGGGTCGGTGGCAGTGCGGCATTCCGGGGGGTGAGCAAAACCCCAGTCTCATGCTCGGTCTGGCCGGTATAGGAAGCGCTTACCTGCGGCTGTTTAATCCTGACTTAATGCCGCCTGTTGGTATATTGACGGATAAATCAGTCTACTCTGCATCGTCCCATTAGCTAATTATAAGGAGTGATAATCATGCCCGGCACGGTAATCGAAGGAATCAAATTGACTAAAGTAGTGGACGGGGACACCGTTAAAGTAGACATCGATGGCAAAGCAGAATCCCTGCGGCTTTGTTGCCTGGACACTGAGGAAAGCTGGCCGGGGGGCTCAAAACCGGTTACCAATGCCGGAAAAAAGGCTTCTAAATGGGCCAAGCAATATTTCAGTGCGGGTGATGACGGCCTTCCTGCCGGTGAAGTTCGGGTCAATCTCGAATTCGATACCAATGACCCGCTTAACGTCTGCCTGAAAAAGCACCGGGGTAATTACGGAAGACTGATCTGCTATATCTATAAAGGAGCTGAGAATTATAATCTCAAGGCCGTGGCGGAAGGCTGGAGTCCATATTTCGTCAAATACGGTCGATCGCGCCTGCATCATTCGGCCTTTTTGGCAGCCGAAGCCAAAGCGCAGTCTGAAAATCTTGCCATCTGGGACCCGGCAACCAATGAGGGCGGCGAAACGCGCGATTATCGCCAGTTACTGCCCTGGTGGCATATGCGTGCCGGTGTGGTGCAGGATTACCGAAAATTTGGCTTGCAGTCCGGGGCGAAATCCGTGCGACTTGACTACGACGACATAGTGGAAGCAGCCAAACAAAAAAACAACATCACCGTGTTTTGCGACCTTCAAAGCGGCATCAACAAATGGACCCATAATGGCGCCTTGATTTATGCCGGCTCTCCCCATCACAAATTCAACCTCTGGATCCCGGATGCCGATACCGAAGGCGCGGCCGGCATAATTCGGCTGATTGAAAAACGCTATGCGGGTTTTGGGCGCGGATACGTCTATG
>CAJICI010000417.1_pt1 | contig 11158 bp, 7 predicted proteins | sample 9199571 | NCBI WGS metagenome assembly CAJICI01 (sample SAMEA7708329, study PRJEB35096) | sediment metagenome | biome: marine neritic benthic zone biome [ENVO:01000025]; feature: sediment [ENVO:00002007]; material: shallow marine sediment [ENVO:03000034] sea grass bed [ENVO_01000059] ...
ATGTATCGGGGTATGGGGTCGATTGAGGCCATGAAAAAGGGCAGCAAGGACCGGTATTATCAAAGTGAACAGGCTGAGGACGACAAACTGGTGCCTGAAGGCATTGTCGGGCGGGTGCCCTACCGCGGAACGCTGTCGGCCAATATCTTTCAGCTCATCGGCGGTTTGAAGGCCGGCATGGGCTATTGTGGCTGCCGTACCCTGGACGAACTGAGAGAAAAGGCGCGTTTTGTAAAGATCAGTGCCGCCGGAATGCGCGAAAGCCATGTTCATGACGTCATCATTACAAAAGAGGCGCCCAATTACCGCTTGGACTAATTCGTGATTACCTATCCACCAGCGCCACCCAAGGTGGAAGCGGGCAGTCTTTTGTAATGCAGAGCGCTTAGGGCATAGCGCATAGCGTTGAAGGTTCTGATTGATCCGAGTTTCATGCGCTATGCTCTATGCGCTATGCAATGACGCTTTTCCTGAAGATTTTCTATTTAGCTGAGTTCCTCAGCTTTAAAGGTATATAACCCAATGAACAAGAATACCCCCCCAGACTTCGTCCACCTCCACGTCCACACCCAGTATAGCCTGCTTGATGGTGCCATTCGGGTCGACAATCTGCTGCAGCGGGCAGCGGATTTCGGCATGCACTCGGTGGCCACCACCGATCACGGCACGATGTTCGGTGCGGTCGAATTTTATGACAAGGCTACCAGTGCCGGCATAAAACCGATTATCGGCATCGAGATTTACGTGGCACCGCGCAGCCGTTTCGATAAGACGCCTCTGGATAACAAAGGGCTGTCGCATTTGATCCTGCTGGCTGAAAATCAGGAAGGCTACCGCAATCTATGCAAACTGGCCTCTGCCGCTCAGCTTGAAGGGTTCTACTATCGGCCGCGCATCGACAAACAGATTCTCAGGGAAAACAGCAAGGGGTTGATCGGCATGACGGCCTGCCTGCACGGTGAAGTTCCGCGGCGCATTCAGGACGGCACCATCGAACTGGCAGATGCCGCCGCCCTCGAGTATCTTGAAATTTTCGGCGAAAATAATTTCTTTTTGGAGGTGCAAAACAACGGTATCGATATTCAGGAACGCGTGAACGCGGCCTTGGTTGATATGAGTCAGCGGTTGTCAATTCCGCTGGTGGCCAGCAATGACTGCCATTATCTTGATCGGGAAGATGTCCGCGCCCATGACGTTTTGCTGTGCATTCAGACCGGCAAGACCATCCAGGATTCCAACCGCCTGCAATTCAGAACCGATCAGCTCTATTTTAAGCCCAAAGAGGAGATGCACGAATTTTTTGGTTCCTATCCGGGAGCGCTCAGCAATACGGTGGATATCGCCCGGCGCTGTAATCTGGAGTTTGATTTCAATACCTATCACTTCCCCAAATTTGACACCGGATCGAAGCAATCGGTGGCCGACCTGTTCGAGGAAAAGGTGCGGGGAGGATTCGGGCGCATACTGGAACGGCTCAAAGCCAGAGATCCGCAGATCGATGAAGCTGTCTATCGCGAACGCCTCGATTATGAAATCGAGACCATCAAGAACATGGGGTTTCCCGGCTATTTCCTGATTGTTGCCGATTTCATATTCCATGCCAAGGAAACCGGCATTCCGGTTGGCCCCGGCCGGGGATCGGCTGCCGGCAGCCTGGTGGCCTACAGCCTGGGCATCACCGATCTTGATCCCATCAAGCACGGCCTGATTTTTGAACGCTTTCTCAACCCGGCGCGCACGAGCATGCCGGACATCGATGTGGATTTTTGTATCGACGGCCGGGAGGATGTTTATAAATACGTGGCCGAAAAATACGGCGGCGGTGATTACGTGGCCCAGATCATTACATTCGGAAAGCTCAAAACTCGCGCGGTGATCCGCGACGTGGGCCGCGCTCTGGACATCCCCCTGCGCGAGGTGGACGCGATTGCCAAGATGGTACCGGATGTATTGAATATCAGCCTCGACAATGCTCTCAGGCAGGAACCGCGTCTGGCGGAGCTGGCTGAAAAAGATCCCAATGTGGCCGATTTGATTCAAATCTGCCGGGTCCTCGAAGGCCTTCCACGGCACGCCTCCACCCATGCAGCCGGGGTGGTCATCGCCGACAAGCCCCTGATTGACTATCTCCCGCTTTACAAGGGTAAAAAGGGAGAAGTGGTGACCCAGTTCGACATGAAGATCGTCGAAAAGATCGGCCTGGTCAAGTTTGACTTTCTGGGTTTGCGCAACCTGACGGTCATTGCCAAGACCCTGGAGCTGATCCGCCGGCAGGGAAAAACGCCACCGGACCTGGAAGATATTGAACTGTCCGACCCGCAAACCTACCGGTTGCTGTCGGCCGGCGACACCACCGGTGTATTTCAGCTGGAAAGCTCGGGCATGAAAGATCTGCTCGTGCGGCTGAAACCGGAGACCTTTGAGGATATCATCGCCCTGGTGGCGCTCTATCGTCCCGGGCCCATGGAAAGCGGTATGATTGACGATTATGTAGCGCGCAAACATGGGAAAAAGGTGGTGGAGTACCTGGTTCCGGAACTCGAGCCGATTCTTAAGGAAACTTACGGGGTCATCGTTTATCAGGAGCAGGTTATGAAAATTGCCGGCAGCCTGGCCAATTATACCATGGCCAAAGCCGATAATCTGCGCAAAGCGATGGGCAAAAAGATTCCAGAAATCATGGCCGAGCACCGGCAGGGGTTTGTCCAGGGGGCAGTGGAAAACAAGATCCCCGAGAAAAGCGCCCGGAACCTGTTTGACCTGATTGAAAAATTCGGCGGCTACGGCTTCAACAAATCCCATAGCGCCGCTTACGCTTTGATTGCCTATCAGACGGCCTACCTGAAAACCCATTATCCGGTTGAATTTATGGCCTCTCTACTGACCAGTGAGATGCATTCCACCGACGGGGTTGTCAAATTTATTGCCGAATGTCGTCATCACGCGATTCCCATTCTGCCGCCCGACATTAATCAGAGTGAAGTTGAATTCACCGTGGACGGTTCGCAAATTCGCTTCGGACTGGTTGCGGTAAAAAATGTCGGTGAGAGCGCCATCGAATCCATTGTTGCCTGCCGTGAAGAAGGGCCATTCCTATCGCTGTTCGATTTTTGCGAGCGGGTCGACCTGAAAAAAGTTAACAAGCGGGTCATTGAAAGCTTGATAAGATGCGGCGCTTTTGATGTCACCGGTGCCAAGCGGTCCCAGATGATGGCTGCAATCGAAAGCGCACTCGAATACGGCCAGCGGGTCCAAAAAGAGCGTAATGATCCCCAGATGGGCCTGTTTGGCAGTGGTGACAACCAGCCAAGTATCAATGCGCCGAGCTTACCTGAAATCGGTGAATGGGATGAAAAACAGTTCCTGGCTTTTGAAAAGGAATCCCTTGGTTTCTATCTGACCGGTCACCCGCTAACGCGTTATGAGGAGTTGCTGGAAAAATTTACCAACGCCGACGCCATTTCGATCAAGGAGTTAAAAGACGGGGGCGTTGTGCGCATCGGCGGGCTTATCCAGAGCGCCAAAACCATCCATACCAAAAAAGGGGATTTGATGGCTTTTGTGAACATTGAGGATATGCACGGTGCGGTGGAGGTCATTGTTTTTTCGCGGGTGTTTGCCCGAACCCGGGATCTGCTGGTGGAGGACAGGCCCGTGCTGGTTCAAGGTCAGATCCAAAAGGACGAACAGGCTGTCAAAATATTGGTCGACGAAGTCATCCCGATCGATAAAGCCGAAGAAACCTGGGCGGCCAGCGTCCATTTTAATCTGGAGATCAGCCGCACCGATCGGGAAACCCTTATGGATCTTCACGCCATTCTCGAACGGCATCCCGGGTCCTGTCCGGGGTTTCTTCATTTGCGAAGTCCCGATAAAACGGATTCGATCATTGCTCTGCCGGAAACCCTCAGAGTAAAGGCGGGCACTTCTCTAAGGCAGGAAGTACACAGTTTTCTGGGTTACAAGGCAGTGGAAACACACTGTCGGCCGGCGACTGCGGCAGCAAACAATGGGCCCCACAGAAACGGCCGAGACAGGAGACCACCGAATGGCGGATACAGAAGGTAAAGCCTACGCGATATTGCTGGCCGGCGGCACCGGAACACGGTTGTGGCCGGTTTCCCGGCAACTTTATCCGAAACAACTGGTGAAATTTATCGGCGATGATTCCCTGGTGCAAAGCACGATAAAACGCCTGTCTCCGGTTATGGATGCGGATTGTGTGCGGATCGTTTGCGGCGAGCAGCACTTTCATGAAATCGCCCGCCACGTGCAGGACATTGGTCTGCAGGCCGACGGCAAAATTATTTGTGAACCCAGCGGACGCAATACGGCGCCGGCCATTTTGCTGGCTGTGCTGAATGTGCTGAATTCCCACAGGGATGCGGTGTTGTGTGTTTTTCCGGCCGATCATGTTATCGGTGATATGAAACATTTCCACGATCGGCTGAGGGCGGCTATCCGGCTGGCAGATCAAGGCTACATCGTTACCTTCGGCATAACGCCGCACTATCCGGAAACCGGTTATGGCTATGTGGAAGGCAACAGGGCGGTTGGTGAAGGGGCGTTGACCATCAACCGATTTGTTGAAAAACCGGACAAAAAGACCGCGCAGCAGTATATCGCGGCCGGTAATTTTTTCTGGAACAGCGGCATGTTTGCCTTTAAAGCTTCCGTTATTTTAGAGGAATTTCGCACCCACCAGCCCGATTTGCTGAAAAAAATGACTGCCATATATGACGGCACGAATTCGATTGACGGGGCAGATTATGATCGGCTGCCCGACATCTCCATTGACTACGCCATTATGGAAAAAACCGCCCGGGGCGTGGTGTTGCCGTCTGATTTCGGCTGGAGTGACATCGGCTCGTGGAAGTCTTTATACGACTTTCTACCAAAAGACGACAACGCCAATGTCATCGACGGTGATATCCTCTCCAATGACACTCGCGGTTGTTTCATCATGGGGCGCGATCGCCTCATCGCCACCAACCATCTCGAAAACATGGTCATTGTGGAAACACCCGACTCCATTTTCGTCTCTGACATCGATCACAGCCGGGATGTCAAGTCCATTGTGGCCCGCCTCAAAGCCAAAGGCCGCCAGGAATACCATCAGCATCGCACCGTTCATTTCCCCTGGGGCAGCCGGACATTGCTTGAACAAAAACGGGACTATTCCGTTCGCAGGCTGTTGATTTATCCTGGCTCAGGCCTTGAGGTCGAAGTTACCCCTGATGCCGCCATCCACCTGACAGCGGTGAAAGGGGTGACCAGGGTAAACGCCGGCGGCAAATCCAGGGTTTTAAAGCCGGCCAAGACCCTGACCCTATCAACCCCGGGCGTTGTTGGTGTCGAAAACCGGACCGATGAGCCCGTTACCCTGATTCAAGTCCTGCTGGGATAATGGTTCAAATTTTCAGCGTTCAGGGTTTAAAAGCGAACCGCAGAACCGCAGAATTTCGAATAACGAATTTCGAAGGGTGGTTTCGCTTCGCTCAGTCATTTTTTGTTAAAATAGACAGAATACATTCCTTCGACATTCGACATTCGATATTCATCATTCGATATTCGTTTTTAGAACCCCAGAACCCTGAACCCAGAACCCTGAACTTTGTCCCTGGAGATCTTAATGCCGCAAATATTTGGATCAGCTGAGTTAATTGAAGATGTTCACCAGCGAGATCTATGCATCGGTTGCGGTGCCTGTGTGGAGCTTTGCCCGTATTTTAAAAATTACCGGGGAAAAACTTCGCAGCTGTTTCCCTGTACACTGGAGCAGGGGCGCTGTTATGCCTATTGTCCAAAGGCCGAGGTCGACCTGAACCAGCTAACCCGCAATACCCGGCATGCCGACTATGACGGCAGCCCGTTGGGGAATTATCGTGAGGTGCTGGCAACCCGGGCCGGTGCGCAGATGGAACCCGGCAAGTTTCAGGCCGGCGGAACGGTTTCCGCCCTGGTGGCGTTTGCCCTGAAAAAAAAGCTGATCGATGCAGTTGCGCTGACCGATCGCGAAGGGTTGATCCCGGTGCCGCGGTTGGTTACAAATTGGAAACAGGTGGTCCGATGTGCCGCTTCAAAATTTATGGCTTCGCCGACGCTTTCAGCTCTTAATAGAGGCGCAGCAGAGGGTTTCAACCGTCTGGGGGTCGTGGGCACCCCTTGCCAGATGACGGCTACAGCCCAGATGCGCTCCAATGCGCTGCAAAAAGACACGCACAGAATGCCGCTTACCCTGAGTGTCGGCCTGTTCTGCAACTGGTCGGTTGACACGCGTCAGTTGATCGATCTGCTGGCAGAGCGGGTGAATACTTCCGATATCCACGGCATGGAAATCCCGCCGCCACCGGCCGGCGTATTAAGGCTGGAAACCGGCAATGGGCCCGTGGAAATCTCACTGTCTGATATCAAACCGCTGATTCCCCATACCTGCTTTATTTGTATGGACATGACCGCGGAATTGGCGGATCTTTCGGTCGGCATGTACGAAAACCGTCCGGGATGGAACACACTGATTGTGCGGTCGGAGGCGGGCGCTGAACTTGTTGACCGGGCCCGACAGGAGGGATTCATTGAATCCGATGGCTATGCGCAAGACGTGCTTGAACATCTGTCCCGGGCCGCAGCGGAGAAAAAAGAACGCTCACTGCGAACACTGATTCGCAGGGGACTTATCAATAATCAGGGCAGGGAGAGGGCAGCCGTTCGAATGCCACAGGAGGTGGTAGAACGTATTCTGGCAGAAGACAGATGACAGATGACAGACGACAGAGGGTAGATCACAGACTCATGAATTCAGGTGCCTTGGCCGCATCCTCTGTGCAAGTAGGGTATAGTTAGCACCGATGATTCTGATACGCAATCTGTCTTCTGTTCTCTGTCTTCTGATGGAACAGGAGGCTAAATGTCAAATATACTTAGTGGCGGCGCGGGGAGCAACCATCTGCTCATGGGCAACGAAGCCATTGCCCGGGGGGCGCTGGAGGCCGGGGTTTCCGTGGTGGCCGGTTATCCGGGGACGCCGTCATCCGAGATTGTTGAAACTCTGGCCGGAGTATCGGGGCAGCAGAATCTGTACGTGGAGTGGTCGGTGAATGAGAAGGTGGCCATGGAAGTTGCGGCCGCGGGTTCCTTTGCCGGATTGCGTTCCATGTGCGTCATGAAACAAAATGGCGTCAATGTGGGATCCGACTTCCTGCTGCATCTGGCGATCACCGGAACCCGCGCAGGAATGGTCGTGGTACCCTGTGATGATCCCGGCGCCCTATCCAGTGCCAACGAGGGTGAATCGCGTCACTTTGCGCGTATGCTTGAAATTCCGCTGCTGGAACCTGCTGATTTCCAGGAAGCCAAAGATATGATCAAATGGGCCTTTGAATTATCAGAGGAAATCCGGAATGTGGTCATGGTTCGCAGCGTTACCCGCCTGTCCCATGCCAGCGGAAATGTGGTTTTCGGCAATCTGCCGCAGAACGAAAAAAAGGCGTTCTTCGAGCATTCCGGGAATATCCTGGACCCGATCCAGGGGCCGATGTCCAGCCTGCCGGTAGTCCACAAACACGGGCAGCAACAGGAAAAGCTCAAGACGGTCATCGACCGCTTTGAGGATTCCGCTTTCAATTCCTATACCGGTCCCCCTGACCCGGAACTGCTGTTGATTACCGGCAGTGTATGTTATCTCTACAGCAAAGAGGCCATCAGTCTGCTGGGCCTGAATGACCGGGTTGGATTGCTGAAACTGGGCACCACCTGGCCGCTGCCGTCTGAACTGATGAAAAAATACCTCAGTCTCAGCGACAGGATACTGGTGGTTGAGGAAGTCATCCCCTTTTTGGAGGAAAACATAAAAATTCTGTCCGCCGAGCTTGGATCCGAGATCGGTCCCAGGGCATTTTTCGGCAAACGCGATGGCCTGCTGCCGCAGACCGGGGAAATGAATCCGGATCTGGTGGCCGCGGCACTGGCAAAGATACTATCCGTGGCCTATGAGGCCGTACCGCAAGCGTATTCCAGCAGAGCCTCCGAATTGTGCAGCACCGGTGCACCCGGTCGTGATCTCACGTTTTGTGCCGGATGTCCCCATCGCGCCTCCTTCTGGTCAATTCACAACGCCCTTCTGATGGACGGGCGCCAGGGTTTCGTTTGCGGGGACATCGGTTGCTATTCTCTGGCGATCCTGCCGACTGGTTTTTCGACCCTCAAGACCCTGCATTCCATGGGTTCCGGCATCGGCCTGGCCAGCGGGTTCGGAAAGCTGGGCAGGTTCGGCATGGAGCAGCCCGTGGTGGCCGTGGTTGGCGACTCGACTTTTTTCCACGCGGCGCTACCGGCTCTGGTCAATGCTATCCATCACCAGGCCGACATTACCCTGGTGGTGCTGGACAACAGCGGTACCGCCATGACCGGATTTCAATCTCATCCGGGCCTGGAGGTGGATGCAATCGGTAATCAGGCGCCGGCCATTGACGTGGTCAAATTATGTGAGGCCATGGGGGCCACAGTCAGGGTCAGCGATCCATTCGAGCCCGACGCCACACGGCAAACCCTGTTTGAGCTTTTCGAGACCAGGGGATTGAAAGTGCTCGTATTAAAACAGATCTGTGCCCTGAGTCCCGAAAAGAAGGCGCACCGGATGTATGATGTTTACGTGGATGAGAATGTCTGCATCGGCCAGGAATGCGGATGCAACCAGTTGTGCACCCGGATTTTCAAATGCCCCGGCTTGAACTGGGATACCGAAAATGGCGTTTCCAGCATTGATGAAGTCATTTGCATCGGTTGCGGAATGTGTGCCTCTGTCTGTCCATCGGGCGCTATTCGCAAAAAGGAGGTGGTATAGACCATGCCGCAGTTAAACCTACCATCTGATCCGTACAACATTATTATCACCGGTGTCGGCGGGCAGGGCAATGTCATGGCCTCCCGTGTTATCGGAAACATGTTGTCCCGCAAAGGACTTAACATTACCATCGGTGAAACATTCGGTGCCTCCCAGCGCGGTGGGTCGGTGATGAGCCATCTGCGGATTTCTGCCGGCTCCAGCTGGTCCCCGCAGATTCCCAGGGGCAGATGCCATCTGATAATGGCACTGGAGCCGACCGAGGCCGTGCGCGTCCTGGCGGATTACGGCAATCCCGGCATCAAGGTACTGTGTAACACCCGGCCCGTTCATGGCATCGGTGTGATATCGGGCGAGCAGCAATATCCCGGCCTGATGGATATTAAATCATGGATTGGCGAACTATCGGAAGCCGCATGGTTTCTGGAAGCCACCGAAAAGGCCCTTGAACTCGGTAATCCCATACTGGGCAATATAATGATGATCGGTGCCGCTTCCGGTATCGGGGTTTTGCCGCTGGACAGGCAAGATTTCAAGGCGGCCCTCTCAGAGACGTTGCCTGCCGACAAACAGGAGTTAAACCTCAAGGCTTTTGATACCGGTGTTGAAATGGTGCAATAGGCGCTTCCTGCTGCCACCGGAGGCAGGATTTTCGCCTGTGCGGCCAGCAGGCTTTTGGGGTGGCCGATGAGCTTGTCGGTAATCAAAGTGATTGCGCCGGTGCGGTACATCCCGGCTGCCACCTTCCGCAGGGCTCCTACCGTCTCTTAAACAATTCGGCAACTGGATGTAAATTCAAGGCACGAGGACAGTTTCACCCTTCCTGCAGTAGTGGATTAAGCCTTTGATCATCGATGAGTATACATCGGGGTTGGTATTATATTCGTAAAATATTCTACCAAATCTGGATTCCAACAAAACGGGCTGCTCTTCTTTTATTACTCCTTTCCAGATTCGTATCCCTACAGTTCCTTCCGGGACAACATTATAAACCGAAATATGAAGTTCCGCGATTCTGGACTGAAGATAGCATGTATTATCCTCCGAAATCGCTTTCCCTGGAGAAACCAGAGCAAGAAGGGCAACCATCAAAATGACAGATACGCATGGATGAATATGTTTCATGTATAAATGCCTTTCACGTTCGGATTAGCCGTCCCTGTTAAATCCCTGCTGGCAGCAGGGTTGAAAATTACTTTGCCCGCTTCCGTTATCTGGATGACCAATGGTTCCGTTAAACTGATGCCTCAATATGCGGAGCTAAAGCTAAATCCGATACACCATTGACCATTTTCTGATATTCCTCCTCGAAATTAGGCCGATAACACAGCTTAATACGTGATTTTCAAAATTGAATGCATATGGGCTTGACGTCAGGATGTTTACCGTGTATAGCTAACCACTTTGTAGCACTTTTATTTGGACATGCTTGCCAAAGATTAATGCAACCTTAACAATTTGCTTACAAACAAAAAGTATCATCGTGGAGATACACAATAAGTGGAATCGATAAAGAAAGGATTATAACAAATGAAAATTAAACTACAATGCCGAAATGATGAAAAATGTTCGGCCGATGCCAAACCATTTACATGGGAGATCGATGACGAAGCCGTCATGGATGCCAATAACATGGCGACGGTTTTCTGCCCCCATTGCAATCGTTCGCTCAAATCCGTAAGCCTACCCGGAAAGAATAATCCTCACGAAAAAACCGGATAAAATCAGCCGGCTTAATACCGGGTCTGGACGATTTTTATAGATATGAAATGAAAATCACAGCATTTTTAAAGGTGTCAAATGCTGAGGTAAATAGCAGATATCAACGGTTGAGAACCTTTTGAGATTAGTTTACAGTATCCTGACAGAGTCGCTGCCGGACGCCTTAAAGACTACCAATAGGTAAAAATTCAAAAACTAATCTTTCGCGAGGCGAAAGCCGATGTAGCTGTACCTGTAGTAGGGGGTATCGTAGACCCGATAGGCTGAGCGGCAGCCCCTGGCGAAGTGGTACCAACTGCCGCCGCGTATCACCCGGTACGTGCCTGTTGCAGGACCGGTGGGATCTGTCACAGACCCATCGTAATAATCATGGTACCAGTCCTGCACCCACTCCCACACATTACCGTGCATGTCATAAAGTCCCCAGGCGTTGGGCGTAAAACTGGCCACCGGGACCGTTTTTTTCCGGTATTGCCCCTTTGAACAGCCTGGTATTGGATAGTTCCCCTTGTAATTCGCTTGGTCTGTCGATAGGCATGTACCGAATGCAAAAGGCGATGTCGTTCCTGCCCTGGCAGCATACTCCCACTCCGC
>CAJICI010000058.1_pt1 | contig 11101 bp, 9 predicted proteins | sample 9199571 | NCBI WGS metagenome assembly CAJICI01 (sample SAMEA7708329, study PRJEB35096) | sediment metagenome | biome: marine neritic benthic zone biome [ENVO:01000025]; feature: sediment [ENVO:00002007]; material: shallow marine sediment [ENVO:03000034] sea grass bed [ENVO_01000059] ...
GGCGTCAGGGCTTTGGTTCGAAAATGCAATATAATTCTGGACCCGTTTAAAAGGGAACACCAGTTTCAAACGGTCGGGATCGATGCCGGCCTGCTGCGCCAGATTCGGCATATTAAAATCTGAGCTGACCCATAAATCAATCGAACCATCCATAAGGTGGCGGATATTGCTCAGGTTCTTGTTGGTGCTGACCAGGTTGCGAAAATTATGCGCCAGCAGGTACTGCTCCTTGGCATCTTTGTAGTAGGTGCCGATGCGGGCTACGGATTTGGCCTGTCCCAGAGAGTTTATCGTGATGGCAGAATCCCTGCGGGCATAAAAGCCCCAGGTCTGGTGGTATAGCGGACCGACCCATTTGAACAATTTTTCACGCTGGGGCAGGCGGGTGGTCGAAAACAGAGCGACGTTGGGTTGCGTCAGCGCCATGGTGTAGCCCCGGGCCCAGGGCACGACCTGAATTCTGGCCGGAATATTAAGCCGGCGCAAAATTTCCCGCACAATATCGACCGACAACCCTTTTAAGCGACCTTTTTCCAGATAATTTGCGGGCGGTGAATCCTCCGTAAAAATTTTCATTTTTGAGCTGCCCGGTGGAAGCTTTTGGGTTACCCGCTGGATTTTGGGAATGCTTTCGGCCGGCAGCCACTGGCTGCTGATCTTATCGAAGCTACCGTCGCGCTTCATTGCTTCCAGCGTTGACTGCCATTGATCCACCACCGTCCGGGGCGTGCTTTTTGAGATTGCAATATAGGCATTGACATCCTTGAACGGCAGGACAAGTTCGACCTCAGCAGGATCGATGCCGATCTGCCCGGCAACAGACGGTACACCCAGGTTGCTGTAAAGCCACAGATCCACCCGGCCGGCCAGCAGCTTTTTTAAATTGCTGGCCGGAGATTTGGAACTGTCGAGATTGGTAAATCCCATGGTTTTGAGAAGTTGCTCCCGTACATCATCCTTGTAGGTGGCAATGGCATTGACCTTTTTTGCATCGGCCAGGCAGGTCAAAACAAGGTTTGAGCCCTGGCGGGCGTAAAAACCAAAGCGGACCTTGTATATTGGCCCGACCCAGTGGAACAGGTTTTCCCTTTCGCCGGTCCGGGCTGTAGAAAACAGAACGACATTGGTATCGGTCTGGGCCAGCTGGTAGGCCCGGGCCCATGTCATCACCTGAATCTCTGCTGTCACATTTAAGCGGCGCATAATCTCGCGCACCACTTCAGTGGATGAACCCGTGAAAACGCCGTCCTGGTTGAAATTAAACGGCGGATTGTCTTCGCTGACGATGGTCAGTTCCTGGGCCCATCCGCCGGAAACCGGCAGCAGAAAGACCAGAAACACAATGGCCACAACTAGGCGTTTCAAGTGCCCTTCCTCCCTATGCGTTCATTCAGATAATTGCTTTGTTACTGGTAAAAATTAATCTTAACCCCATATGCCTCCAAAAACAATAGTAATCAGACGATTAGCGGCGCCTATAGAATTGGTAAGCAGCACGATGGGAGAATTTCAGCGGTTATATAACTCTATAAAATTGTCCAGAATCAACATGAAGTCGCGGGGAAGCCGCCTTCTGACCTCGTGTTCCATTTCGGCTGACATTTTCCCATAATAGGCATATGCGATGGCTCCGGCAATGCATCCCTGGGTATCGCTGTCGCCGCCCAGGGAAATCGCCAGCCGGATTGCATCTTCAACATCCTCGGATTCCAGAAAGGCGATGAGGGCTTGAGGCACGGAGCCCTGGCATGAAACATCGAAATAATAGCCGGGACGGATCCCGGCAATGCCTGGCTTCAGGTCATAGGCAAATTGGTCGGTGATGAACCGGCGAATTTCTTCTTTAGAATTACCGCGTCGACCCATGAAAACCGCGGCGGCAACCGCCTGAGCACCCTTGATGCCTTCCGGATGATTATGGGTAACGGCTGCACTTTTTGCAGCTTCGCGCAGTACAGCAGCCATGGTTTCTCCGGCAAATCCCACCGGGCTGACCCGCATGGCGGACCCGTTGCCCCAGCTATTGTACGGTGGTGCGTCATCGGCCATCAGCCATTTCAGAAAGGCTCCGCCATAGCCCGCACGGGGGTATCTGCGACCAAACGTGCGGTAAGCCTCAGCATAATCCATACCCGTCAATAACGCCTGGGCCGTGGCAACGGTGAGCACGGTGTCATCCGTAAATCTGGACCATTCACTAAACAGCTCGAAATCCGTGGTTTTTATGGGACTGGCCTCAAAAACCGAACCGATGATGTCTCCGGCGATGGCGCCTAACATTGTCTTTCTCCCCAGCCGTAAATATCGAATTGATTTTTAACTCAGTAAAATTGCTGGTTCGCTGCGGGTTTCCATAACGCAAAGAGCATAGCGCATGGCGCATAGCATCGAACAATCAGAGCCTTCATACCCTATGCCCTATGCGCCATGCGCTATGCCATTGCTCCAAATACTCCCAAATTCGATCAAGCCCTAACAGAAGTCAATTGAGACATACCGGCCGCCACAGTTGCCCGTCAAACCAGATTTTGGAAAAGGGCTCTCCCACAGGCAGGAGTGAGGCCGGCAAAGCATTCAGGGATATATGAATTTCTTTTTCGCGATACTGCGGGTCCCAGGGCTCAACAATGACAGCGCCCTTTGCCAGGGGAACCAGCCGGGGCAATATCGCCTGTCCCCAGTTTCTGCGCCGGGATTCCTCCCGCAGATCTTCCAGGTGATGATAGTCGAGAAGTTCATGCAGGGTCACCAGGGTGGGGGGACTCAGCGGGACGGTGCCGTTCAGATTACCTTCCAGGCCCTCTTGCGGACTGATCCAGATCCCCTCAACGGTTTCCCTTGAATCCGGTCGACAGTGCTGATCTGCAGGCATATCGGCGATAAAAAAGCGCGTATCATAACGACGCTTCATCAATTCCGGAGTTATCCAGTGGGACCAGGGCGACAGTGCCCTCAGGGCCAGGCGCCAGCCCGTATCGGACACTATCCTGGCAAACCAGTCTTTTGCCAGGTCGGCTGACAGTCGCAGCTGGCAGGCTTCTTCCAATTTCCGGCCGGGATTTACCTCATGGCTGGCCATAAGGACACCGGCTTCTTCAAGGGTTTCACGGATGGCTGCCACACAATAGGCCAGCGCCCTGGAAGCTGACATGTCTGCACCAAAGCGGGAGGCTATTTCATCCGGAGTTAGATCGCTGTGCTCCCGAAAAAGGTCGACGTCCCGGTCTTCGGCGTCGATTGTTCCGCCGGGGAATACAAAATTTCCGGCCATGAAACCGCTTTTAGCGCTTCTTTTCAGAAGATAAATTTGAATCCGTCCGGCCTGTTCCCGGGTGAGAATCACTGTCGCGGCTTCGGTGATATTCGCATGCTTTTGGGTATGTGGTATCATGGTCTCCTGATTAATCCAACCGGGCTTCTATATGATTTATCAGGCACGGCCTAACTTGGCAAGTTGTTCGAAAGTTATTGCGCTCGCGCGGTCCGACCTTTACTGAAAGGGCTTTTCGTTTCCGGTCGGATAGTACTTGACTTTCCACTCCCGGTCGGCTTAACCTATCAGAAAAACAATAAACAACAGGGAGCAACCCCTTGTTTTCCGCAAAAGAAATCATCGACCTTGCCATCAAACTGGAGAAAAACGGTGAAGCTGTTTACCGTGACGCCATTGGGAATGTGTTAAACCCGGGACTGGTGCCTCTCCTGGAATGGATGGCTGATGAAGAAGTAAAGCATGCCAACTGGTTCGCCGATCTGAAGCACAATCTCGAAACCCATAATGAGAACCCGTTTGCCGAAGAAATGAGCCGCGAGCTCTTTAATGAGATGCTCGGGGAGAAAAACTTTTCCCTTAAAGACGTTGATTTCTCATCCATCGAAACTGTCGAAGAGCTGATAGAAGTATTTATCGAATTCGAAAAGGATTCCATTATTTTTTACGAAGTTTTAAAACCCTTTGTTGAAGATCCGGCTGCCCGCAACTATTTACAAAAAATCATTGAGGAAGAAAAACACCATATCGACCGGCTGAAGGAAGTCAGTGACACCAAAAAAATATTAACGACAATTTCCGATTAGAAGCCATCCAAAAACCGGATCCGGTTCAATATTTCTCCAATTTTTATTCAATGATTTTAATTTGTTATGTCAATTTTACCCCACCATCTATTGAAATTTCACACATCGATCTAATATTATGTCAGAGTGTTTTAGCCGATGAAAAAACATTTTCCGCTATTGATTGTCATCCTTGCGGCCATTTAAGCCAGCCTTCAATCGTCCGGAAAGTGTTGTTTAAAGACGGCTTAATGCCGAAACCTGTGGATCTGAAATTTTTTTATTCAAGTGGATCTGTAGACCCAAAAAATTGGAGGGCTTGAAATGAAAAAATTGCTGATAATCATAATCGTTATATTATTCGGCGCGGTCATGGCCGGATTCCAACCTGGTGCACAACAAAAAAGCCAAAAGAGCACAACCATGAACGATGTAAACCCAAACTTAAAAATAGCGACCCTGGCCGGCGGCTGTTTCTGGTGCGTCGAATCGGATTTTGAAAAAGTGGACGGCGTGGTTAAAGTCATATCGGGCTATACCGGTGGAAGAAGCGAAAACCCGACCTACAAAGAGGTAAGTGCGGGCGGCAGCGGTCACGTCGAAGCGGTTCAGATATACTATGATCCGGACATAATATCCTATAAGGAATTGCTGGATGTGTTCTGGCGCCACGTGGATCCAACAGATCCCGATGGGCAGTTTGTTGACCGCGGGGCCCAGTATCGCACCGCCATATTCTATCATGACGGCGAACAGCTGGAAACAGCCCGAGCCTCCAAAAAGGAGCTGGACGCATCCGGGCGGTTTACCAAACCGGTCGCCACTGAAATTATCGAATTTCGCAAATTTTATGACGCCGAAGAATATCACCAGGATTACTATAAAAAAAGTGCCCTGCGATACAAGTTCTACCGGTACAACTCGGGCCGGGATCAATTCCTGGCAAGAGCCTGGAAGGACGATCAGAGAAAGCCGGTCGCACAAGGCACCGGCGACGCCAGATACCAAAAACCTTCGGATGATGTGCTGAAAAAGAAATTAACCCCCCTGCAATATAAGATTACCCGAAAGGATGGCACCGAGCCACCCTTTAAAAACGAATACTGGAACAACAAGGAAGAGGGCATTTATGTGGACATTGTCTCCGGTGAACCGCTTTTCAGCTCCCGGGACAAATTTGAATCCGGCACCGGCTGGCCAAGCTTTACCCGGCCCCTCGATGCAGAAAATATCATCGAGCACCAGGACCGCAGCCTATTCATGGTCCGAACCGAGGTCAGAAGCAAACACGGAGATTCCCATCTGGGACATGTCTTCCCGGATGGCCCCCCGCCCACCGGTCTTCGTTACTGCATAAATTCCGCATCCCTGAGATTTGTCCCAAGGGATGAGATGGAGAGCCAGGGTTACGGTCAATATACTGTAACATTTGACAAGTAAAGAATCCTCCGGCTTTGCCGGTGGGTTCTTTACGTTGGTTGAAATTCATCCATCAGTGATTAGCTTGTTGGACAATTTAAACTACGAAGCATTCGAAAGGAGTTAACATGATCGGAGAAAGACTGAACGCGGCAATTAACGACCAGGTCAAAAACGAGCTGGAGTCCTACTACATTTATTTGTCCATGGCCGCCTACTTTCACAGCAATAGCCTCGACGGCATGGGTCACTACATGCGCGCCCAGGCCCATGAAGAGATGGTCCATGCCATGAAATTTGTCGAGCATTTAATCGATCGCGGCGGCAAGGTCGTTTTTCAGGACCTGAAGCAGTTGAAGACCGAATGGAACTCACCGCGCGAGGCTTTTCAGGACGCCCTGGAACATGAAAAATTTATCAGTGGCAAAATCAACGACCTGACAACCATTGCGCGGGAGGAAAGGGACTATGCCTCAGAGCCGCTACTGGCGTGGTTCACGGATGAACAAATTGAAGAAGAAGCGACGGCGGGCAAGATTACCGACGAGCTGGAAATGATCGGTGATGACAAATCGGCTCTGTTGATGCTGGACCGTGAGCTGGGTACCAGGGCCTATCCGGCGGGATCACCGCTTGATCCGGCAGCCGCATCGGCCGGGTAGCCAACTGTATTGGCGGCTTTAATTCGAGGCAATCGTAAACCTGATTTCATTCCATAAATTTATTGCTGTAAGCTCATAGCCTGGAGCTCATAGTTCATAGTAAAAGGATTTCAATCATTTGACTATGAGCTATCAGCTATTGTGTCGGGGTGCGAAAGCACTAATAGCATTGTCTATGGTTAGAATATGCTCAAGCTGAAAGCTTCCAGACGCTATTCCGGCTCGCGGTAACCCGGACCGAAGACCTCGCGACCGATGGCAATCCGTATCTCTTTGTCCGGCCACTCCTGCTGGGAGCCGGGCCAGTAAATTCCCTCCCAGACCACACGGTTTAACCCGTTGTCTTTCTTGCATTTCAAGCAAATGGGTGCTCTGGCCCCTTTTTTTATCGGCTGGCCTGAAATGTGTTGCAAGACGCCGACCGGGTCGCCTCCGGCGGACATGCCGCAGAGCAAAGCACAGCCGCAATCCAGTATCTTGTATGCTACACCGATGGCAAGCGGAAACTCAGCCAGAATCTCCTGACAGGCTTCGGTGAAAGACGTGTTGGTATTTGATTGCTGTTTTTCCATAGATCAATTTACTAATAAAATATTTAGAAACTGTTTCAAAGAGGTAGCCTGTGTTCAAGGGCCCCGCTAAAAACCAGCGGGATTTCACATCAATTTTAGCTATATTAAAGTGTTCAACAAACGCCGATTCGGTCTAAAAGCGGAGCGCACGCATCGTGGCTGGAAAGCCACTCCCACGTCTGACTTTCAATATCCGGTGGTTTGCACCAGGATCACGCAGATGATTGGTGGGAGCGGCATCTTGCCGCGATTTCCTTATTATTTGAATCGCAACGCAGGCCTTGGACGCAGGATGCCTCTTTGAAACAGTTGCTAGAATTTTTCTCCGGTCAGCGCCTCAAATCTCTTCAATACCCGTTGCATCAGCAATTGGCCCCACTCCAGCCCGATCTGCTCGCCTTCTGTCTGCAGCATGGGGCGCTTTTCCAGCCACGCCATGCCGGCTGGAGAGTTAAAAAAAATTGTGATTTCCCTTAACTCGCTTTCGCTGAATTGGGCGGCATAGGTCTCCGCCAGCATCAGCGTGAGCTCCTCTTTACCCAGGGTGACTTCTTCCTGGAAAATTTTTCTCAGCGGGTTGCCGGCAGCCGGATTCTCCGCCCCGGGGTTATCATAGCGCTCAAAATAGGTTTCCATAAAGGTTTCCGCCAGGGTTGCAAACATCTCTGTCTGGCGGGTTTTCTCTACCAGGTTGGCTGCCAGCTTCAACCGTTCTTCATCACCGCCCTGTGCCTGCCAGGGCGCCAGCACAACCATGAAGAACACGACTGTTATGACATTTTTTAAGCGCATCTTGACCCGCTGTCCGAAGTCGCGATGGTTAAAGACAGGTGAACGATAGTGTGCAATTTTTAGCACAGTATCATTTTTGAAGTCAACGATATTGCGGCTGATATTCTTCCGGTTCTCCTGCCCTGAATTTACCGAAATTTGTAAAAAAATCTGACAAAAATTGGCAAAAATCCTTCGGCGGAACTTTTCCCTGCCATAACGACCCCTCTATAACCCGTATAAATAATAATGAATCCATCGACTGCCGCTAAAACGGCCTGTCCTGGCACGGATTTTGTACTTTTTGAAGCAGTTCATTGAAAATTTATGGTTAAGAACAGCGTAGTTATAAAGTTAACTACATGCCGCGATCAGCGCGGTAAGAATTCATAATCCGGGCCGCCGAAGCCGGTGCCGATATTTTGGGGGGAGCACCTGCCGACGTTGCCCTGAACGGTTTCCCCGGAACGCTTTCTGAAGATTATGGGGGGAAAGCAACCGGGCGGAGGTATTAGAAAAGGAGGGAAGTTATGAAACCAAGATTCTGGGGGGTGATCGTTTTTTTGCTGACTCTCGCTGTGGCCGCCACGCCGGCCAGCGGCGGGGAAGCATATGTGGCGACGGCCGAATTGGACGGGAACGCCTATTACATGAACTATAATCCCGACGGTTCCCTGTCCGATCAGCAGGAAATGCTGGTCTTTGAAGATATACCTTACTTTGGAACCCGCATGTCGTATGGCAATGGAATCGGCGATTTCAACAATGACGGCGAACTGGACTACGTTATGGCCCTCGGGAACGGGCATGGCGATATCTTCGTTTTTCCGAAATCAGGTTCCGGTCCGCAGTTTGATCCAGCCATATTCGTAGGGCCATTGCAGGAAGGCGGCAATCCCACCGACATTGCGGTTGCCGACTTCAATGGCGACGGCAACATGGATTTTGTGCTGAATTTTAGCATGAGTCCCAACTGCTGGTTATACCTGGGTGACGGCACTTTTGGATTCGAGCCCAGGCTGCTGGCCAATGTTTCACCGTTATTTTTCGGCATCGGCCTTGATGCGGCCGACTTTAATAATGATGGGCTGGCCGACTTTGTCGTCGGCCCCAACCCCGGAGAACCCTTCCACGTATTGCTCGGCAACGGTGACGGAACCTTTTACCCGGTTCCCTTGCACGGAAGCCCGAGCAACGGTCTGGCCGGTATTGCCGCGGCTGACTTTATCACCGATCCCGACGGAAATGTCGATCTGGCAGTTTCAGGGAACAAGACCCTCGATATATACGCCGGAAATGGCGATGGCACCTTTGTGCTGGCTGAGTCCCATACCCTTCCGGTAAATTCTTCGCCGCTTGATAACGGTGACTTCAATCGGGACGGATTGCAGGACCTGCTGGCAGCCAACTATGATACTGACAAAGCCGCGGTGGCCGTATTGATTGGTGACGGCAACGGCGGGTTTTCCCTTTTTGACACCCTGATCGGGGGTGCAGCCGATGAGCGCAAGGCGGTGACCGCAGGGCCGTATGTGGACAACAAACCACCGGTTGCCAGTTTAACGCCGGAAGTGATCGAGGTAACGGTAGGGCAAACAGTTGCATGGGATGCCTCGGCTTCTTTTGATGAGGACGGTACCATTGTCAGCTATGAATGGGATTATGGCGACCTGGCCCCAGCGACCTTCGGCGTCACCCCGATGGCCGCCACAACCAAAGGTCATCACCAGACAACGGAGCCCCAGTCATCCTATGCCTATCTGCAAACCGGCACCTATTTCGTGACTCTGACGGTGGTTGACGACCAGGGTGCCACAGACACCATTCAGGCTGAGGTGCAGGTGAAGCCTTTAGAAGTCGGCGTCTATTTTTCACCCCGCAGGCTGAATTTAAACAGCCGGGGCAAATGGATACGCGCCACCATCCGGGTGCCGGCAGGCTATGACGCCCGAATGATCGAATCCGGCAGTCTGCTGCTTGTCCTGGAGGGCAAGGCAGCCATGCAGGCCCGTTCAGTATACGTGCCCAAATGGCACCGCAAGTATCATAAGAAAAAGCACCGCCGGGCCAGAAAAATGATTGTCAAATTTGACCGGCAGGCCCTTATTGGCGCGCTTGGTGATACCACCGGGAAAGTTCTCCTGAAGGTCACAGGCAAAATCTCGACTCCCGACGGCAGCCTGGTGGATTTTTCAGGCGAAAGAACCATCAAGGCCTACGAGAAGAAGAAAAGGCGATCTTTCAAACATAGACTCTGGCAACTGTGCATGCGCCTTTTTGCCAGGGGCGGGTATAATTACGGCAGGCACTAAGCGTTAACCGAAAAGAGCCCGTACCCGGAGCGACGGGCCATACCCAAGATTTAATCCATAAACTTAACCGGGCAGAGCCGCGAGGCTCTGCCTTTTTTTTCTTCCGGCGGTGGGTCCGTCTGTAACCGGCGAAAACCGGCCCGGTCTCCAATTATCCATTCTGTTTCTTCTCTAGAATTGGCCCATGGATTCTATCCCTATATATGCTTGACGGGACAGCCGCGATCAACTATTAGGCTATTTGAGCGCGAGGCGCTCAAATAGCAGTTATTCGTTAATGGTTAATTGTTATTTGAATTCGATGGCGACCTCATTTTATTTTTGTAAACGAATGGCTATCAAAATACTCTTCAGTCCTTCAGTCCATCCGGGCCGCTATACTTATCTATGTCGATACCACAGAATCCAGTAAAACCATCAATCCGGCACCGGGCGCGGCCGTACCTGCTGACCGCCGTGGCCCCGCTTTGCTGGGGCGGCAACATCGTTCTGGCCCGCGGGGTGGTGGATATCATACCGCCCATCAGCTTTGCTTTCTGGCGCTGGGCGATTGCTTTTGTGATTTTGCTGCCGTTTGCCTGGAGCACAGCCCGGCAGGACTGGCCCATAGTTGTTAAATCCTGGAAGATTATGGGGGCGCTGTCGATTCTGGGGATCTCTTTTTTCAATACCTTGCTCTACACAGCCGTTCACACCACCACGGCCATCAACGGGGCCATGCTCCAGACCACGATGCCGGCGGTTATTATCCTGGCCACCCTGGTGATCTTCAAGGAACGGGTTTCCGGACTGCAGATTCTGGGGGTTGTCGTTTGCATTTTTGGTGCTTTTATTGTCATTTTACGGGGCCGATGGGATTCGCTGCTGGGGATGTCCTTTGCGACGGGAGATATCCTGATGTTGGGGGCCGTCATCCTCTATGCCCTTTACTCCGCGCTGCTGCGAAAACGACCGGCCGTTCATCCACTCAGTTTTCTCATTTATACTTTTGGTATCGGCCTTTTTTTCCTGCTGCCGCTGTACATCTGGGAACTGGCCGCAGGCGCCACCATGGATCTGACCTTACCCGTGATCCTGAGCATCCTGTATGTGGCCGTTTTCCCGTCGATAGTGGCCTATTTTTGCTGGAACCGGGGGGTGGAGGTACTGGGTGCCAATCGCACCGGTTTGTTTATTAATTTAATTCCCGTATTTGCTGCGATTCTGGCCATTCTTTTGCTCGGCGAGTCCCTGCAAGCCTTTCATGTAATCGGCCTGGCGTTAATTTTTGGCGGCATGATTCTGTTTAACCGTTGAGTTGACTTTTAGA
>CAJICI010000108.1_pt1 | contig 11051 bp, 6 predicted proteins | sample 9199571 | NCBI WGS metagenome assembly CAJICI01 (sample SAMEA7708329, study PRJEB35096) | sediment metagenome | biome: marine neritic benthic zone biome [ENVO:01000025]; feature: sediment [ENVO:00002007]; material: shallow marine sediment [ENVO:03000034] sea grass bed [ENVO_01000059] ...
AGCTGCTTGGCCAGTTTTATGCGCTGGGCCTCTCCACCGGACAGGGTGGGACTGGGCTGTCCCAGGCATAGATATCCCAGACCGACATCACAGACAAACTGCACCGCCCGCCGGATGGGCGGCACTGCAGAAAAAAATCGAACCGCCTCCGCAAATGTCATTTCCAGGACTTCGGCCATATTTTTTCCTTTGTACTGCACTGCCAGGGTTTCCTTATTATAGCGTTTACCCCGGCAAACGTCGCAGGGAACGTATACATCCGGTAGAAAACTCATTTCCACTTTTGGCCGGCCCTGACCTTTGCAGACGTCACAGCGGCCCTCGGCCACATTAAACGAAAAGCGGCCGGGTTTATAGCCTCTGGCCCGCGCAGACGGGGTCATTGAAAACAATTTTCGGATATCTGATAAAAAGCCGACGTAGGATGCCGGTACGGAGCGCGGCGTGCGGCCAATGGGGCTATGATCGACCTCCAATACCCGTTGCAGACGATTCCAGCCTTTGATGTCTTTACACTCACCGGCGGGATATTTTTTTTTCAACAGCCGATTGCGCAATCCTTTATAAAGCGTTTCTTTCAATAAAGACGATTTCCCTGATCCCGAAACTCCGGTTACGCATATCAGGCGGCCAAGGGGGAAATCTGCGCGAATGTTCTTGAGGTTATTGGTCCTCGCGCCCCTAACCGTCAGACGGGGTCGCCGGCGGCAAGGCCTGAGACGGGAGGTAATCTTTTTGGGATGTCCGTCAATGAGGGCGCCGGTAACCGATGCACCTGCCTTTTTAAGGTCAGACAGGCCTCCGATGGCGACCACCTGCCCGCCGTCCTGACCGGCTCCAGGCCCCAGGTCGATAATCGTGTCGGCTGCGCGAATGGTTTCCTCGTCATGTTCGACGACCAAAATGCTGTTGCCACGGTTGCGCAAGGTTTTGAGCGCATCGACCAGGATGCGGTTATCGCGGGCATGCAGCCCGATGGTCGGTTCATCCAGGATGTAGCAAACCCCCGTGAGATTGGAACCCAGCTGGGCAGCTAAGCGGACGCGCTGGGCCTCGCCGCCTGAAAGCGTATCACCGCTGCGTGCCAGAGAAAGATAGGATAGGCCCAGCTGATTCAACAGTGACAGCCGGGTCAATATTTCGGCCACAACCGGTTCCGCTATAGGCTTTTCCTGCACATTGAACTTTAATTTTTTGATGAGTTCAAACATCTCTCGGGACGGCTTTTGTACCAGTTCCCAGATGGAATGGCCGCCGACTCTGACTGCCATCGCCTGGGGCTTGAGGCGGCTGCCGGCGCATTCACCACAGACAGTGACTGCCTCAGGTTCTTCATCCTGGGTTTCGGCATAACCGTATACACCTAACCCGCCGCAATGGGAACAGGCCCCCTGTTTGCTGTTGAAGGAAAAAAGCCGCGGATCCAGCGGCTCCAGACCAATACCGCAGGTCGGGCATATACCGGAGAGGCTGAATACTTCTTCATGACCGCGCCGATCCAGGACCAGGAGGCTTCCGTCACCCTCCTTCAGGGCTTTGTCCACCAGCGGCTCAAGATGTTTTGAAGGTAAATTTCCGATGAGCAGCTCGATGGTGTGCTCGTGATAGCGGCTTAAAGCCATGCCTTGTTTAAGGACCTCTATTTTACCGTCGATGCGGGCCTTTTTAAATCCTTTTTTCAATGCCCGGGCAAGTACTTCTTTATGGAATCCCTTGCGGCCGAATACTTTGGTGGCCAATACGCTGGCCGTTTTCTTTGAATATCGTTTGCGGATCTGTTTGATAATGGCCGCCTGGGTTTGGGCCGTCAATCGGCGTCCGCAGCCCGTGCAGTGTTGACTGCCTAGTTTGCTGAACAAAAGCCTGAGAAAATGATAAATTTCCGTGAGGGTGGCCACGGTTGATCGCCGGCTGGAATAGCTGACACGCTGTTCGATGGCCACTGTCGGCGCCAGACCGGTGACCAGATCCACATCCGGGCGCTCTAAAATTTTCATGTATTGGCGAACATAGGGAGCCAAACTTTCCAGATACCGTCGCTGCCCCTCGGCAAAAAGAATATCGAAGGCCAGTGTGGATTTGCCCGATCCGGAAACCCCGGTCAGCACCACCATCTCGTTCTGGGGAACGGTCAGATTAATGTTTTTTAAATTGTGCTCGCGAGCACCTTTCAATGCAATGGTTTCTGGCGCCTGCAGTGTGCTGAATCCGGAAGTCGATTCAGCAACTCCCCGGGCGGCGGGTCTTTTTCGTTTCAAACGCCCTTTTCCGGCCAGATACGCTTTTAAGAAATGTCCGGTGTGAGATGATGTTTTTTGTGCGATTTTTTCCGGAGATCCGGCGGCAACAATTTGGCCGCCCTGATCGCCGCCTTCGGGCCCCAGGTCGATGACCCAGTCTGCGGTTTTGACCACATCCATGTTGTGTTCGATGACCAGAACCGTATTTCCATTATCCACCAGCCGCTGCAGAGCGGTAAGCAGTTTGCCGATGTCATCAAAGTGCAGACCGGTTGTCGGTTCATCAAAAATAAATAGCCGGCGGGATGTGTCTTTGCCGTTCAGCTTGACATGGCGGGACAGTTTTAAACGCTGGGCCTCCCCACCGGATAGCGTATTGATGGGTTGACCCAGGCGAATATATTCCAGTCCGACATCGGACAGCGGTTGTAAAGCCGTCAGAATTTGTTGCTGGTTTTGAAAAAAATCCAGCGCCTGGTTCACCGTCAAATTCAAAATATCATCAATATTTTTTCCTTCGTAGGCAATATCCAATACGGCCTCTTTGAAGCGCCTGCCTTTGCAATCGGGGCAGGTGATATAGACATCGGAAAGAAATTGCATTTCGACCTTTTCAAATCCCTCTCCCTTGCAGGTCTCACAGCGCCCGCTGGCAACATTAAAGGAAAAAAAGCCCGGTCCAAATCCTTTTGCCCTGGCTGCTGCTGTATTAGCCAGCAGCTGCCGGAGGGGGCCGAGGGCTTTTGTGTAGGTTAAGGCATTGGCCCTCGGCGTGCGACCGATGGATCGCTGATCGACCAACACGACATCATCGATCATGCGCATGCCTGTTATTTTCTCATGCTGGCCGGGTCGACCCTTGGGATCTCCCAGGGCACGCTTGGCCGCATTATAGAGAATCTCTTCCGCCAGCGTGGATTTACCTGATCCGGATACGCCCGTCAGACACACAAACAGCCCCAGGGGTATCTGGACATCAACATCTTTTAGATTATTTTCGGCCGCCCCCTTGATGGTGATCCATTGGCCTTTTTGTGGTCGGCGCCGATTTTTTCGGTCGGGAATGCGGCGCTTGCCTTTCAGATACTTGCCGGTCAGCGATCCGTTGACATTGGACGTAGGGCCGAAATACATCACCTCGCCCCCGTTTTCTCCAGCCCGGGGCCCCAGGTCCAGCAGGAAATCGCTTTCGCGTATGATTTCGGGATCGTGCTCCACCACCACTACCGTATTTGACAGATCACGAAGCCCTTTTAAAATGCGGACCAGACGATGATTGTCGCGCGGGTGCAGCCCGATACTGGGCTCATCCAGCACATACAGGGTATTGACCAGGGAAGATCCCAAAGCCGAGGCCAATGCCACCCGCTGAACCTCACCGCCGGAGAGAGTGCGCGATTGCCGATCAAGGGTCAGGTAACCCAGACCCACGTCTTTTAGATAGGTCAGACGACTGCGAACCTCATCCAGCACCAGAAGGCTGGCTTCATCCTGGGGAAGCGCCGCCAGGGCATTAAAAAAATCCATAGCCTGATCCACATTGCATTCATATACCTGAGCGATATTACGGCCTGCCAGGCGATAAAGCAGCGTTTCGTTTTTGAAACGAGCACCGTTGCAATCCGGGCAGATATCATAGCTGCGGTAGCGTGATAGAAATACGCGTACCGGCATCTTATAGGTCTTGGTTTCCAACCAGCGGAAAAATCCCTTAATGCCGTAATAGGTCGACGTTCCTTCGATGATCGCGTTTTGGTGGGCGGCCTTTAAACCTTGGAACGGTTTGCGGGTAGGAATTCTGCGACGGCGGCAAAAATCCATCAGGTCATCAAATTCCATGCGTCCGTCTTCAAAGGCGCCAAAAGGTTTAATGGCGCCTTCTTCAAGTGTGCGGGAAGCATCCGGAATAATTAGATCGAGATCAATACCAATGGTGCGCCCGAATCCCCGACAGGTGTCGCAGGCGCCCAAGGGGCTGTTAAACGAAAAGAGATTCGGCAGGGGCGTGTTATACGCGATGCCGCATTTTGCGCATGCCAGTTGATTGCTGAAGGCATGGTGTTCGTTCGGCGAGATCCAGACATCCAATCGCCCCCCTCCGAAGCGGTAGGCCAATTCAAGTGAATCAAGGATGCGCTCACGATCGCTTGAGCGCAGGATGACTCGGTCAGCGAGGACCGGAATTTCCTTTTCTTTTTTACGGGGCTGCCATTCATCCAGATGCACAATCCGGCCTTTAATATAAAGCCGATCAAAGCCCATTTGCATCAGAATTTTGCGAACTTCATCTTCAGAGGCCGCTTCCATCTGGTAGGGAAATGTGATCATGAGTTGGCTGCCGGCCGGTTTTTGTTTTAAAAAATCCCATACCGTCGCCGGTGTTTCAGGTACAACCGGCTGCTCACATGATTTGCAATGCAGCTGGCCCAGACGTGAATATAATAGTTTGACGTAATCCGTAATTTCGGTCATGGTGCCGACCGTTGACCGTGAGGTTCGCACCGGATCTTTGCGGTCGATGGCAATGGCAGGCGGTATGCCTTCAATTTTGTCGACCCGGGGCCGGTCCATGCGGTCCATGAATTGGCGGGCATACGGCGAAAACGTTTCTACATAGCGCCGCTGCCCCTCGGCATAGAGGGTATCAAAAGCGAGCGAGGATTTGCCGGACCCACTGACCCCGCTGACCACTGTAATGTGGTTTAAGGGGATTTCAATATCAAGATTTTTTAAATTATGCTGTCGGGCGCCTTGTACCCGAATCGAAGGTATGTTCATCTTTTTATTACGGTCGTTGTATTGCGATTTTATAACCTGTATAGGAATGTGTCTTAAATGATGGGCTTATTCTTCTACGATGATGGCGCCGGGCGCACATTCCGCGGCAGCCTGTCGAACCAGATCCTGTAAATGCTCTGGGACCTCATCCACGCGAATGCGTGCCTGCAGCTGATCGGGATCATAATCGAAGACCTCCGGACACAGTTTATTGCAATTGCGATCGCCCATACATAGGTCATAGTCAATTTTTACTTTCATTTTCGCTCACCTCCGGGATAAATGTATAATTTTTTTAGCTTTCTTGCAGGTGATTAAAAAATAGGACGTAAAATATAAATCGATAGAATTCAATAACCACAAGAGAAATAATCCATTTTAAAATCTGAAACGCTCAATTTAGGATAATGTAATGATTGATTGATGAATATACAAAAAATTTTTGGTATTGATTTATTGGATAACCTCCGATAGGTTTCAAATTCGTTTTTTAAAATGGACTGAGCCGCTTATTTGCATGTTCTCTTCCGGAATTGAGGTTCTTATCAATTTGCACAGACGCGTTTCAACAAATAAAATGGCTGCAGCGCTAAAAATTGGCGGCTGCACCCTGATAATGATGGTTTGTCTGATTCAACCCCTAACTGCCCCCGCTGCAGATCCGCTGGCCGAAATCCAGGTGCCGAATGAAATTTCGCCGGCACTGATGTATTTATTAGAATATGCGGCGCCTGATCATCAAACGCCTTTTGACCCTGAAAAAATTAAAAGTCTGTTGAGTTATATTGAGGCGCCCAAAGAAACGAATGCCCTTTATTTTGCGGATCCGAAGCTCGGGTCCCCGTCTGGCTATTATGAATTTGATCTTCATCAGGACCTCGAGCAGATACTTAAATACACATTTAATCCCCATGTGCCCAGTTTTTTAATGACCCCGTCTTCAATCCGATTTTCCCGCTGGAAGCCATTGCAGAGCGACAGCCATCGGGTGCCGGTGTTGTGGAATATGCTCGACAAGCTGGATGCGCCCCTTATTGTGAAAGGGGTTCAATTCGTTGAAAATACACCGGATCTGTTCTCAGGTGCCTATTATGGTTATCAGCTGGATCGTGCGTTGATTTTATTCAAGCACCACAATCGCCGGGCACTGATATCGATTTCCAAGCAAAGAGGCCCTTCGGATGTGGGCAAAAAAGGCTATGTGCTCGGCTCGGATGATAATTGGGACTATGTTTATTCCGGAAAGCCGGGGCTGACCATACCCGGTTTAGGCTGGGTGCGATCCCATATGTATGATTCATACGGGGTTAATATATATTACGAAATCGACTCGCAGGCGCCTTTGCTGCGTTGTGCAGTATTTAAGTGGCTACGGGCAGGTTGGTCAAAAATCAACGCGGTCAAAAAAAAACATATCCACAACGGCATCAAACGTTTTGCGAATTCTTTCAAGGAGATAATGGAGCATCCTTCTTTGCCGGACATCAATACGTTCAGCGAGGCCTATTCGAAAATAAAGGCCCTGTCTGACGCGCAGCTGAGAGAAAAAATTGAGATTTATGTAAATTTGCTGGAGAAACGTTACGGCCGTGATTATCGACCGCCGGGCACATGGTCCCCTGAAATTTTTAAGGACAAAAGCCCCTGGTACCAGATGTCGACCGAGGCCATGCAGTCTGTATTGATGTTGGAATATATAAAGAAGGCCCTGGGGAAAACGGATGACAAGGCGTTGCTTGCACTTCTGGATCTGCCGAAATAAAAATCCACTCTTTACCCATTCATTCTGATTTAAAAACGGTATTTCGCATGCCAAATAACCCAGTTGTGATCGTAACCGGCGCATCGCGCGGTTTGGGCGCGGCAACCGCCCGCTGGTTGGCAAAGGTTGGGGCGGCCGTCACCCTAATTTCGCGTTCAGGGGCTGCCCTTAAAAGGATTGCGCAAGAAGTCCTGCATCTGGGTGGCACCGCGCTGGTTTTTAAAGCCGATGTATCCGATCCGGATGCCTGCCAAAAAGCGATTGCCAGAACGCTGGAACGTTTTGATAGGCTTGATGCGTTGGTAAACAACGCCGGTATCGTCGAACCCCTTGTCCCGCTGTCACTGACCGACCCCGAACGCTGGCAATATAATATCGGCGTCAATCTACTGGGTCCCTTTTATCTGACCCGGGCGGCCCTTTCCGAGCTGCGGAAGCAAAGCGGCCGCATCATCAACGTCAGCAGTGGCGCCGCCACTACCGTGATTGAAAATGCCAGTGCTTATTGTGCGGCCAAGGCTGCACTCAATCATTTTACCCGGGTGGCAGCAGCTGAAGAATCCGGGCTGACGGTATTAACGATGCGTCCCGGGGTGGTGGATACCCAGATGCAGGAAATCATACGGCGGGATGGATCAAGCTTTATGCCGGCTGAACAGTTTGCTTATTATCAGGGCCTCAAGGATCGGGGCGAACTTGAGCCGCCTGAGGTGCCGGCCCGTTCGATTGCCTGGCTGTCGCTTTATGCTCCCCACGAATTGAGCGGCGGCTTTTTAAATTATGACGACCCGCAAATTGCTCGTCCCGCCCTGGATCTTTTTGGTGAGAAATTAGAATAGATTCATCCCATCGAATAGAATCACCACATAGAACACAGAGATAACAGAGAATAAATTAATAAAAAAACCGGCGGAATTCATTTAATTTAAGATAAAAGAACCCCATTTTTAGAATTTGAGACGCTCAATTTATGTTTACTTAAGTTGAGCGATTGTTGAGGTTGCCGCAGCTTCCCCGCAAGCGGGATCTCCGCTTCGCTACGTCAGGCAGATGTCGTTCCGCGATAGTTGCCTATGCGGAACGGCATCTAACACAGTAGATGCGGTAAGATCGGCAAGCCCGAAGGGTTTTAAATTAAAAAAATAAAAACCGATAGGATTCCTAAATGTTAAATATCCCATATTTTTTAATTTGAAACGCTCGACTTGAGTTATAGTTGATCAACTTGCGCTTCAGTGCTGGTGAGCAATATCTTTCCGTCGATAATCTCAAACATCATTTTCTGACGTGATCGCAGCTTTACTGTTTGGCCATCGGTCAGGGACGCAATTTCAATCACGTCCGTCTCCAGGGTGGCCTTCTGTTGGTCCGGGCTGATGTCGATGGTTTCATTTTCATGTTGCGCGCGATAAAATCCGTAACCGCTCCAGCCTTCTTCCAGGTAATCCTTATACTCTTTACGGCTCAAACTCATTTCTTCCTGTTCGGTTCTGAAAGTGGCGGTATATTTTGGCGCCAGATATTGTAGCAGATCTTCAGTTTTCCGGTTGTTTGTCGAATGGAGAATATCTTTTAAGATTTCGTGAATATCTGCTTCGCTGATTTTTGATGCCATTTTCCCCGCAACTGCCGTCAATTTCGGGCGGCTCGATCTGACGGGCGCCTTCTTTGGCTGGGTGGCCGAGATCAGCGGGCTGGATTTCTTGGCGGGTTTGCTGGATCTGGCCGTCTTAAAATTCTGATTTACTTTCGCCTGACTGTCTATCAGACGATCATATTCGGCTTTGGTGATCTGACTGCCGTCCGGGGCGAAATAGACGATGCTTTCGGCCAGAACGGGAGTCGTCCAAAAAGCCAACACAAAGAAAAGCGTCGAAAGGATCAATATCTTTTTCATATCAATATGTCTCCATTTTTATAAAGAATTTCAACTGTTTTATGCTGCTGCATCTTTGACTGGCGTTACCGGATTTAGGTCTATTTAAAAATCCAGTCGTCTTTACGAAATTATCGGTAAAATAATGATTTACTTTACCATTTTATGCCGAATAATCGATCGATGTGATTTTGGGTGATCGGCGTGCTTTTTTAAAGAGTTGCTGCACGAATTTAGGGCTGAAACACGTGCTATTGGGTAAGGTTTGAAATGGATTAAAAAACCACTATCTATTGTTATCGTCCGCGACGGTGCCTATCATTAATATGGAATTCACCACAGGCCTCTTTCACCTTTAATCCAGATCCAATACCGACGATAACGGTTGACCGGTGAGGCCTTGGTCAACCATCTAAGATACTTGCCATATCCCTGGAGAATCTAGCGATGAACGAAAATAAAGGTATGATTACCGTCTATTATGACGGTGCCTGCCCGAAATGTGTCAGGGACAGGTATCATTATGAAAAATTCTCCGGGAACGCCGGCAAAAATGTATTTTGGTTTGATATTACAGGCCAGGACGAACGGTTGCGGGAAATTGGCATCGATCCTCAAAAGGCCTTAACGGAACTTCACGTTAAAAATGAGAATCAACAGATCGTTTCAGAAATCGACGCATACATCCTGCTGTTGAGCAAAGTGCCCCTGCTGAGACCGTTGGCATGGTTAATCAGCTTACCCTATATTCGTCCGGTGCTCTCAAAAGTGTATCACCGGCAGGTTAATCGAAGATTACAGCATAGTGGACGGATGTGAAAATTAGCCGTCGAAAAGGGAAATTTAAAACGACATTATGAATGGCTTTAAGATAATATCCTGATTTTCCGCCGATGAATAACATTGTCTTAAGCAGGGCGCTTCATGAAAAGATAGCCTATGAATCCCAGGCACACCAGAGCGGCCCAAAACAGAAATGGGAGCCCCGTCCCAAATCCCGCCAGCCAATTCCCGACCGGCGGTGCAAAGACATTGGCAATCCCTATAAGAGACATATTCAGTCCGATTGCCGTTCCGGCCAAACGCGCGCCGATTTCTTTTTGTTCGGTGATCGCCGTCATGGTGATGGCCATGAATCCGTCACGTGAGATGCCTGCTAATAAAACCGCAGCCGAAATCAATATGCCGCCGGTAAATCCGATCAGACCGGTTCCGATGCCAATCAGCAAGGCGGCCGTTATCAGGAATCCGCGGCGGTTTCCAACACGGTCGGACAGCACCGCAATAGGGATCGCAAAGAGCATGCTCACCGCGTGAAAAGATGCAAGTGTGCTGTCGGCCATTGTCGGCTCCCAGCCCAGGTTCCGCAGATAGAGTGGTAGAAAGCCCAGCATTCCGTTGACACATCCGGACACACCCGCTGTCGCTATACAGAGCATCCACACATTGCGTATGCTTATCACGTGCCCGATGGCTTCGCGAAAGGTAATCATCTGAGAGCTCTTTTGGTCGTCAGCGCCTGCCTTTCCCTGCGAAAACCACCAGAACATAGCAAACAGAATCGCCACCGCACCATACACAAAAAGCACATTCCGCCAGCCGCCAAATAGCGGTGAAAAGACCGTTGCAGCCAATAGCGCGCCCAACAGGAATCCCAACGCCATCCCGACCGCTACAAAGCCATTTGCCATGCCCAGTTGTTCCCTGGGAAACCAGACGCCGCACGTTTTATGGACATTCATCGGGATCGACCATTGCGCAAAACCGGTAATAATTGTGGTCAGTGTCAACATCGTGAAGCTGTTCGAAAGACCCCTTGCCGCACCCGCTATTCCCGTTAATAGACAGGCAACGGCAAGTGTCCGTCTCGGGCCAAACCGGTCGCCAATGGGGCCGCCGATGAGCCCCACCAGAATACCCAGCACAGAGCTGGCGCCCCATATCCAGCCGACCTGCACCAGGCTCAAGCCTAATTCTGCTGAAATTTCATCAAACAGCACCGGCAGTGACATTTGCGGCATGGCCACCACAAAGGTGAAGGTAAACGTTGATATGGTGAGCACCAGCCATTTGTAAAATTCGGATTGGGCATGGGTAGTGTGTGCTTTCATAAGAACCGCTGGATGTTGTTTGTAAGCTGGGGAACAGTCAAGCGGATTTCCCGCTCTGCTTGTTGAGTGTAAGAGGCCAGGGGGAGACTTTTGAGTCTTAAAATGCGTGTTGGTAGCCGTTCTATTTTTCTGACTCGGAAATCCGATCTTCCTGCTGGGCCACTCGAATCATCCAATCGCTGTCTTCTTTCAGATGAATTTCAGCCAGGTGGTTGAATTCTTTCGCCTGAGCAGTGGATCCTTTCATCAGCCAGGCCTCCGACAGATAGTAGTAAGCCTGTCCG
>CAJICI010000341.1_pt1 | contig 11019 bp, 8 predicted proteins | sample 9199571 | NCBI WGS metagenome assembly CAJICI01 (sample SAMEA7708329, study PRJEB35096) | sediment metagenome | biome: marine neritic benthic zone biome [ENVO:01000025]; feature: sediment [ENVO:00002007]; material: shallow marine sediment [ENVO:03000034] sea grass bed [ENVO_01000059] ...
CTGGGCTTTAATAATTTGATTTTTGCCGGCGCTGTCCATACCCAGCACTTTGCCCCGCCGACCGTTAAGGTCCCCCATTATATCTCCCATATAATCTTCCGGGGTTGTCACCGTGACGCTCATAATGGGCTCCAGAAGGGTAGGCTGGGCTTCCGCACATGCTTTCCTGTAAGCCAGGGAACCTGCAATCTTGAAGGCCATTTCTGATGAATCCACGGCATGAAAGGACCCATCATCCAGCGTTACCCTGAAATCCACACAAGGGAACCCTGCCAGAACCCCTTTTTGACACGATTCCACAATGCCTTTTTCAACTGCCGGGATATAGGTTTTGGGAATCACCCCGCCCACAATGGCATCGACAAACTCAAATCCCTTGCCCCTGGGCATTGGTTCCATTTGAATCCAGCAATCGCCGAATTGCCCGTGTCCGCCGGTTTGTTTTTTATGGCGGCCCTGAACCCTGACCTTCTTTTTGATGGTTTCCCGGTAGGGCACTTTGGGGGTGTTTAATATCGCCTCGACATTAAATTTGCGCTTCAGCTTTTCAAGGGCGGTCTCGATATGGATCTGTCCCAGACCCGATAAAAGGATTTCCTTGGTTTCAGAACGGCGATCCAGCTTCAGGGCCGGATCTTCCTCCAGCAGCTTGGACAGAGAGATAAATATTTTGTCCTCATCTCCCTGGTTTTTGGCCTCGATTGCAAAGGATATCAGGGAGGGCAGAGGCTCAGCACAGGTGTAAACAATTTTGGCCGAATCATCACAAAGGGTATCGCCCGTAAAGGTTTCCTTCAGCTTCGCCATGGCAACAATTGCGCCGGGACCGGCGCCGGTTGCCGGCTTTTGCTCTTTGCCGGTTATCGTCAACAACTGATTAAAACGCTCTTTTTCCTCCTTGCTCGCGTTGTAAAAAGTACCGTCGCTGCCGAGGGTTCCCGATACTACCCTGAAAATCGTTAAGCGGCCGGCATAGGGATCTGCCAGGGTTTTGACAACATAGGCAGAAAACGGTGCGTCCGGATCCGGCATACGTTCAATTTCATCACCGCTGTCAGGATCCTTGCCCGTTTTCGGTCCACGATCCAAAGGCGAGGGCAGGGCACTGACAATCAGATCCATCAGTAAATCAATCCCGATATTTTTTGTCGCGGCGCCGCATACCACCGGAACGAAGGTACGATTCTGGGTGCCGGTTCTCAGGGCATTTCTCAAATCCTCTTCGGTGAGCGTTTCGCCTTCAAGATACCGCTCAATCAATTCGTCATCCGCCTCAGCGATATTTTCGATCAGGTTTTCCTTTTCACTTTCGACCTGATCCTGCATATCCGCCGGGACATCCGTTTTTTGAGCCCTGCCGTCGCTGTCGTAAACATAGGCCTGACCGCTGATCAGGTCGACAACCCCTTTAAATTCTGCTTCCGCGCCAATGGGCAGCTGCAGGATAATCGGTTTGGGATCAAAAAGTTCAGTCGCCTCCTGGAAGGCACGGGAAAAATCAGCCCGCTCCCGATCGAGCTTGTTGATGAATATGGCACAGGGCTGGTTGTATTCCTTGGCAAACTCCCAGCCTTGCTCGGTTTGTACCTTGACCCCGTCCACCGCATCCACGACGACAATCACGCCGTCGGCCGCCTGCTGACAGCTCACAGTGTCGGAAAAGAAATTCTGATCTCCGGGCGTGTCAATAATATTGACGGTATGTTTTTTCCAGCTGAATTGATGAAACCCGGAACTGATGCTCGATGTTCTTTTGAGTTCTTCGGGTTCAAAGTCCAACGCGGTGTTGCCGTCTTCAACGCGGCCCATGCGCTTGGTCGTTCCTGTGTCATACAACATGGCTTCCGCCAGAGAAGTTTTCCCGGCGCCTGAATGCGCCACCAGGGCAATATTTCTCAAGCTTTCGACTTTATCACTCATTTAAGCTCCTCTCTGATTAAACATCTCGGAAATCGTGACATTTGATAATTTTATAAAAGGATATGTCTATCGGTTAAACTTGAAAAAATCAAGTCCAAAATCCGATTAAAGTGAACCGTTTAGGCCTGAAAATTAAGATTTTTACGGCTTGGTTGACCCGGCGAGTTGGTCGGATGCAACAGGATAAAAAATTCACGGTTGCCCTTGGGCCCCAATATGGGTGAAGGTACGACACTGGCACACTCAAGCGCGCTTGCGGTAAAAAAATTCGAAAGATCTTCGATAACCCGCTCATGGAGTTCGGGATTTCTGACCACACCGCCTTTGCCCACCTGATTCTTGCCGACTTCAAATTGGGGCTTTATCAAAGCCAGAATAAATCCCCCTGCCTTCAGAAAGGCCATCACCGCCGGGACGACGATTTTTAAAGAAATAAACGATACATCTATGGTCACGATATCGACGGTTTCGGGAACCATCTCGCCGGGCATGTTGCGAATGTTGGTACGTTCGATGACCACAACGCGTTCATCCTGCCTGAGTTTCCAGGCCAACTGGCCATATCCCACGTCGACGGCATAAACCCGCACGGCGCCATTTTGCAGCAAACAGTCGGTGAATCCTCCGGTGGAAGCCCCCACATCGAGGCATATATGATCGGACACGTCCAGGGACAGCGTCTTTAAAGCCCCTTCCAGTTTAAGTCCCCCGCGACTGACATATGGATTAGCCCCTGCTCTGACTTCAATAAGGTCACTCTCTGATACTTGAACACCCGCTTTGGCGGCCGGCTGGTTGTTCACCAGGACGGTGCCGGCCATAATCAGCGCCTGGGCGCGTTGCCGGCTTGGAGCAAGCCCTTTGTCGACCAATAGTAAATCTAGTCGTTTTTTGTTTGATTTCAAAATTTTGGTCATGGCAGCGGGTCGCTGGTTTTTGGGTACTGGCGGCCGGTGCCTGTTTGAGGTTATTGTTTGGCGGTTAGAGGCTGAGATTCAGATGTTCAGGCCGCCAACCTCTAACCTCAAACCTATAACCTGCGGTCAACCAACAACGGGAGATCAGAATCCATTGACCAGCAGCCAGCAACCAGAAACCAGGCTCAAGACCTTTCCATCATCTTCACGGCCGTTTTAACGATGGCTTCAGAATCAATGCCGTAGAGGGATCGCAGAAGTTTCTGGGAGCCATGTTCCACAAAAGTATCGGCCACACCGATGCGCTCGATCCGAATTCCGCTTACGCCGGCCTCGTTCAATTCTTCCAGAACGGCGCTGCCGAATCCACCCTGCAGGGCATTTTCTTCCACGGTTATCACCCGCGGGATACTGGTGGCCAGTGAAGAGATTAAATCCCGATCCAACGGTTTGACAAAACGGCAATTCACAACTGTGGCTGAAACACCCTGTTCCGCTAAAACCCTGGCGGCTTCCAGGGCGTCAACCACAGAACTACCGATGGCCAGAATGAGAATATCGTCCCCGTCTGTCAGTATTTTTGCCTTTCCCAGCGGCAGTGGTTCAAACTCCTCGTCCAAAGACGTACCGGTGGCAGTTCCCCTGGGGTAGCGAAATGCGATGGGACCATCATGCTCGATGGCGGTGGCCAGCATGTGCTGCAATTCATTTTCATCGGCAGGGGCCATGATGACCATGTTGGGCAGGCATCTGAGGTAGGATAGATCAAAGAGGCCATGATGGGTGGAGCCGTCTTCACCAACGATGCCGCCGCGATCAATGGCAAACACCACCGGCAATCGATCCAGACAGACATCATGCAGAACCTGATCATAGGCTCTCTGCAAAAAGGTGGAATAAATTGCCACTACGGGCTTTAGTCCCTCGGTGGCCATACCGGCTGCAAAGGTAACCCCGTGCTGTTCGGCAATGCCGACGTCAAAGAACCGATCCGGATAGGCCTGGGCAAATTTGGCCAGACCGGTCCCTTCGGGCATGGCTGCCGTTACGGCAACGATGCGCTCATCCTTTTGCGCCAATCGGACCATGGCCCGGCCGAATATTTCGGTATAGCTGGGTACAACACTTTTAGGATCGATGCAGTTGCCGGTTTCGACCTCGAAACAGCCGCAGCCGTGGAAATACACCGGGTTTTCTTCTGCCGGGGTGTAACCCTTGCCTTTTTGTGTCGTAACATGAAGCAGGACAGGTTCCTTTAAATATTTGATATTAATCAAAATATCAATTAAATGATCTAATTTATGGCCGTTGATGGGGCCAAAATATTCGAAATTAAAGGCCTCAAACAGCATCCCCGGCGTCGTAAAGGTTTTGACGGATTCCTCCGTGCGCTTGGCCCACTGATAAACGTCATCACCGATTTTGGGCAGCGATCTTAAAAATTCCCCAAAATCCTTTCTGGCTTCCTGGAGGCGCTTGCCCGACAGGGTCCGGCTTAAAAAAGAGGAGAGGGCTCCCACATTTCGCGAAATCGACATATCATTGTCATTGAGGATGACGATCAGTTCCCGATCCTTGAATTTATCCCCCGCCTGGTTAAGGCCCTCATAGGCCAGACCGGCTGTCATGGACCCATCTCCGATGACGGCGATGACTTTTGAATTTTCTTTTTTCAGATATTTGGCATGGGCCACACCGAGGCTGGCGGATATGGAGGTGCTGCTATGGCCGGTGGAAATGGTATCATAGGGACTTTCCTCAATGCGTGTAAAACCTGCAATGCCTTTGTGCTGGCGCAGCGAATGAAATTGATCGCGCCGCCCTGTCAGCAATTTATGGGCATAGGCCTGGTGGCCGACATCCCAGATTAATTTATCTTCGGGCGTGTCAAATACATAATGGATGGCGATGGCCAGTTCAACGGCGCCGAGGCTCGAAGCCAGATGTCCACCGGTCCTCGACACCACATCAACGATAACCGACCGAATTTCTTCTGCCAGCTTCGGCAGATCAGAGCGGTCAAGTTTTTTTAAATCTGCCGGTGAATTTATTTTATCTAAAAACTCCAAATTTCACACAACTCCTTTATAATCAGCCGTTCAGGGTTCACGGTTCAGAGGTTTACCCGCCCCCGGCGGCGCCAAAGGCGACCAGGGTTCAGGGTTCGGTTTTCATTAAGAGCGACAGTGAAGATGGATAACCCTGGCCGGTAGCCGGTAAACCTGTAAACGGTCACCCTCTGTACAACCGGGATAAACAGCACCCGTCAGCGATTTCTTTCAATAATATACCTAGCGATAGCCCGCAGCGGGTCTGCTTGTTTATCAAAAGTTTCAAGCGTTTGCAATGCCTCTTGAATAAGTTTTTTTGAAAATTCCCTGGTTTTTTCAACTCCCATCACGGATGGATATGTACTTTTATCACGTTCGCTATCCGTCCCCACGGCCTTACCCATCAATTCGGGGTTGCCTTCCACATTTAACAGGTCGTCGGTCACCTGAAAAGCAAGACCGATCTTACGGCCATAATCACGCAACAATTCTGCCTGTCGAGAATCGGCACCACCGAGCACGGCACCAGCGGCAAGGGATGCTTCGATCAAGGCTCCGGTTTTCAAGCGGTGCATGGTCTCAAGCTCGTCGGCGTCAAGCGCTTTGCCCTCAGATGCAATATCCAGCATCTGTCCCTGGATCATACCCTGATAGCCCGCAGCCCCGGAAATCAGTCGAATAACCTGCATCCATTGGTCGGCCGGGTATCCATCGTTTGAATCCACCGAAGACAGCACCTCAAATGCCAGAGTAAGCAGCGCATCTCCAGCCAGAATGGCGGTGGCCTCGTCATAGGCGATGTGACATGTAGCTTTCCCACGGCGAAGTTCGTCATCATCCATGGCCGGCAAATCATCATGAATAAGCGAGTAGGTATGGATCAATTCCAGGGCGCAGGCGGCGGTCAAAGCCTGCCGGGATTCACCGCCGACGGCCTCGCAGGCCGCCAGGCACAGTACCGGTCGAATCCGTTTACCACCGGCCATTAGAGAATATTTCATGGCTTCGACAAGGGCAGGGGAGAGCCGGGATTCCTGAATCATTGCATCCAGAGCGGCGTCAATGATCTGGCCTTTTTGCTTGATGTAAGATTTAAGTTCGAGCATAGATATGATAGAAGCACCAGGTTAGAATATTTTTATAACTTTAAGGTAGACAATTTAACCACGAAAACACGAAATTGATAAAACACGAAATTTGTTTGGGCTTCTTTTCGTGTTTTCTTTTTTTCGTGCTTTCGTGATTAATTTATACTTTTCGGTTCCCGGAGAAACCGAGATTATCTCATAGCGACATATAAAACTACGGATCAGCTACTTTCCGGTTCGGCGTCGTTATCGGCATGTTCCGCTGAAAAGGGGGTCTCGGATATCTTGCCGTCCGAATTCTGCATTAAAATAGTAATCCTTTTTTCGGTTTCGTCCAATTTTTCGGAGCAAAATTTTGACAGTTGAATGCCTTCTTCGAAGGTCTTGATTGCTTTTTCCAGCGGCATGTCACCGGATTCCAGATCCTGAACGATTTTTTCGAGTTGTTTCATTGCCTGTTCAAAAGTCTTCTTTGCCATCGGGGATTTTTCCTTTTACCCGGCAAAATAAGCGACCCTGCGCCACCATTATCTCGACATCCTGGTCCAGTGAGATAGTCCGGACGTCCTTGATCACCCTTCCATCATCAATGGAACGCGTGATGCTGTAGCCCCTGGATAAAATGGCTATGGGACTCAGGGCCTCTAATTTGGCCGTCAGTTCTCGAATTTTAATTTGATTTGAATTATTAAATATTAAAAACGATTTAAGAAGGTTATTTATATTTTGATCAAGTTGGCGTTTAGCTTTTCGAATTAAAAATCGCGGTGTGTTTGCATTAAGTCGGTCAATTCGAAATTCCAGATTTTCGCGTTCTCTCCGGAGGCGACTGCCGAAAGTTGTGCTTAATCGCCAATCCAGATCATCGAGCCGCATCCGCAAATCTTCAATTTTGCGTCGGGGATGAACCAGGCGTTGGGATATTTCCCGGGTTTTTACTTTTAATATATTGAAATAACTTAATATTATTGAATGTAAACGTTTTGCGATATCATGACACTGCCGTTCAAGGGCGGATTTTTCAGGAACCGCAAGTTCCGCGGCGGCCGAAGGCGTCGGCGCCCGCAAATCAGCTACAAAATCCGCTATGGTATAATCAGTTTCATGCCCGACAGCCGATATGACCGGGATTTGCGAGTTAAAAATGGCCCGGGCCACCGGCTCGGAGTTAAACGCCTGCAAATCCTCAAGGGATCCACCACCGCGGGCCAGAATGGCCACATCGCATTGGCCCAGATCGTTCAGCAATTCCAGGGCGGAAACTATTTCCGCCTCGGCGCCGTCACCCTGGACTTTTACAGGATAGACCTGAATGGCAACATTGGCAAACCGCCGTTTAATCACCTGCAGGATATCATGGACAACGGCGCCGCTTTGTGATGTTATCACACCGATTTTATTAGGTAAAAATGGAATTTTGGCTTTATAATGATCATCGAACAATCCTTCAGCGGCCAGTTTGCCCTTCAATTGCTCAAAGGCCATCTGTAAAGCGCCGACACCCGAAGGTTCCAGATACTCCAGAATGATTTGATAGGTACCGCGGGGTTCGTAGACACTGATGCGTCCCATGCCGGTGACATTCATACCGTCTTCAGGCTCGAATTTCAGTTGACGTTGCTGTCCCCGAAACATGACCGCGCTGATCTGAGAAGTCTCATCCTTCAGGGAAAAATAGAAATGACCGGAGGCAGGGATGCGAAAATTGGAAATTTCACCGGTCAGCCATACGAATGGATAATTTTCCTCCAATAATTCTTTAATCCCGGTATTTAATTCGGAGACCGAATAAATTTTCCGTTTAATACCATTGCCGTGATTGGAGAAGGGATTCCTGGATTCAAACATCACAAACTTTCTGATTTAATTCTGGGGCACCGATGAGGCCACCGGCCTTTGATATTCGGCCGGTTTACGATGTCATATTTTTCTAACGTCTGATAAGATATATTATGTAAACTTTTTAATAAAACCATGGCAGACGGGCCTTTGATGGACCCGAATTCTCTGCAATACCCCCCTGCTGAATCTATTCGGGTTCGGGTTTGGATGTGGCCGCATGTTTGTTCAGCACCTCCCGCACTGCGGGCACCACATAAACAGTCTCATGGGGCATGGTTGCCAGCTGGGACGCCAGTATCTTAATCTTGTGGTGCACGGACTTGTGTTTGTCCATAATAAACATGTCCGCACCCTTCACCCTGCACAGACCGCTTTTTACCTTTATTCCGGCTGTACGCAGATTCTGTTCAGAAACAGCAACGGACATTTTTTCGGCCAGATCCAGGAGTTCCTGGTATAATTGCTCCGGTTTCATCTATGGTTATTCTTTTCGCTAAATGATGAACACATAATTCGTGCCAATTCGTATTAATTTGTGGCCTTTATTTTGCCGATCAACCCGATCCTGATCTTGTATTTGCCGGTGATTGTGTTATATTTATTCCATAGATTCTGGGACATCCAGTCGATTCAAACTTTAATCAGGAGGAAATAAATGGAATCCGTACCCCTTAAACAAACGCAGGTACAAACCCGCGTCAATGAATTTATCCGCAGTGTGTACAACTGGATGGCTGTCGGCCTGGCGCTGACCGGCTTTACGGCATATTATGTGGCCAACACACCTGCACTGGTCCAGGCCGTATTCGGCAACCAGATATTGTTCTTTGGCCTGATTATCGGTCAACTGGGCCTGGTGTTTTTTATAAGTGCCAGAATTCAGAGATTACAGGCATCCACAGCGACAGCGCTCTTTTTGTTGTACTCAGTTTTAATGGGAGTAACGCTGTCTTTTATTTTCCTGGTTTATACCGCCTCATCCATTACTTCAACATTTTTTATCTGCGCTGCAACTTTTGTCGCCTGCAGCGTGTACGGCTGGACCACAAAACGGGATCTGACATCATTGGGAGGATTCCTTTTCATGGGCCTAATCGGGATTATCATCGCATCGGTTGTAAATATTTTTATTCGCAGTTCAGCGATGCATATGATCATCAGTTACATCGGCGTCCTTGTTTTCGTGGGCCTGACGGCCTATGACACCCAGCACCTAAAAACCATGGCGCTGAATCAGCCGGCCGATCTCGAAGCCGGCGTAATCCGTAAAGGTGCCATAATGGGAGCCTTAAAGTTGTACCTGGACTTTATCAATCTTTTCCTGATGCTGCTCAGAATATTTGGCGGCGGTCGGGATTAACCCCCGAACTGTTTCGTTTAGCGACAAACCGGAGTCACGATGCATCCATCGCGTCGTTTCTCCGGTTTTTATATCCCCGGATCAACCAATATTTTTTTTAATTATATCAGATATTTGACTGCAATATCGCTGCGTCTCCATCTCGCTCGGCCCTTCCACCATGACCCGGCACAGGGACTGGGTTCCAGAGTAGCGCACCAGCACCCTGCCCTGGTCCCCCAGCTCTGATTCCACGGATTTGATGGCCCCGGCGACGGCCGGCACTGATCCGAGATCGGGCTTGCTGTTGACCGCGACGTTTATCAGCACCTGGGGATAGACCGCCATAATTCCCTTTAAATCTGAAAGGCGCATATCAGCCGATAGCAGGGCCTCGATCAGCTTGAGAGCGGTTAACATCCCGTCACCGGAAGTGTGGATGTCGCCGAATATCATGTGCCCCGAATCCTCACCCCCCAGAACGGCGCCGACAGCGCTCATCTTCTCCATCACATAACGATCCCCGACCGCAGAAGTCTCGTGTAAAATACCCATATCCTTCAGCGCCACACCAAGTCCCATATTGCTCATGACGGTACTGACAACCATGTCATTTTTAAGACGCCCCTTCTGTTTCAGATCCCTGGCACAAATGGCCAGGATTTGATCCCCGGATAATATCCCGCCGTTTTCATCCACCGCAATCAGACGATCACCGTCACCGTCAAAAGCCAGCCCGAGGTCCGCTCCGGTGCTCAACACCTTTTCGATCAAATCCCCTGGGTGCTCCGATCCGCACCCGTCGTTGATATTTTTCCCATTCGGCGCAATGGAAAGCGCCTCCACACCGGCACCAAGTCCGGAAAACAATTCTGGCGCCATGCCATGGGTGGCCCCATTGGCACAATCCAGGATAATTTTTAATTCTTTAAATGATGTATCTGGAGATAACGCATTGGTAAGAAAGGTAAAATAGTTTCGGGCCTGACCGCTTGCATCCGCCACCTGCCCCTTTTTGGCAACAGTTCCAGCATCGCCTTTCGAGACGCCTTCCAGAATCATGTTCTCAATGGCCGCCTCTACTTCATCCGAGAGTTTATAGCCGTCACCGTTAAATATCTTGATCCCGTTGTCGTAAAACGGGTTGTGGGAAGCCGAAATCACAATTCCGGCCGAGGCTTTTAGCGTTGAGGCGAGATAGGCGATGCCGGGAGTGGGCAGCACGCCGGCCAGAGCGGCATCGGCCCCGACGGCGCCAATGCCCTCAACAAGTGCGGATTCCAACATTGGACCTGATTCGCGGGTATCGCGCCCAATGAATATCTTCGATGGTCCATCCGTTTCAGTGAAAAACCTGGCAACCGCCCGGCCAGTGCGTTCGGCAGTTTCTGCATTCATCGGGTATTCACCGGCCTTGCCGCGAATACCATCGGTTCCGAATAATTTTCCCATTATGCGTTATTGTTCTCCTTTTGGTCGAACGGGCCCTGGCCATTTTTCACCTAAAGCACAACATCCGTTAACTATTTTAACATGCTGTAATTAATCATTAAATACGTCATGCTGAAAAGGCTGGCGTCATGCTGAAGGACCCATTATTAGTTCCTGGGTTTTGGTCGTGATATGATCCACAATTCCCTGGAGCCATTGTGTACCAATTTTAGATTCGTCGGAATTGAGCCCCTGGATAACGGTGATATAATCCTTGCCTTTTGATGACATACCCTGCTGAATAGTTTCGAGGAATGCATCCATCACCCGGGCATCACCCGCATAACCAGTCTGCTCCTCAAGAAACCCTCTGGCTTCCGACCATCCGGTGTCGGGTTTCTTTAAACAGGCGGCTTCCAGGCGGTTGATAC
>CAJICI010000491.1_pt1 | contig 10957 bp, 6 predicted proteins | sample 9199571 | NCBI WGS metagenome assembly CAJICI01 (sample SAMEA7708329, study PRJEB35096) | sediment metagenome | biome: marine neritic benthic zone biome [ENVO:01000025]; feature: sediment [ENVO:00002007]; material: shallow marine sediment [ENVO:03000034] sea grass bed [ENVO_01000059] ...
ACGGGGTGTTAAAGCGTATCCGCGCCAGAGGTCCTGTGGCTGTTGTATTTAAACATAGCCGGTTTGCAGATCTAATTATCGGTACCCGTAAAAAGGTTTATTCGGTCAACCGCCTGGTTGCCTTTGACTCCAGCGAGGAGCAGTTCCTCAGCCTCTGGGAAACCGTTAAAGAAGAAATAAAAAATGTTGAGAATGCCAATCACATCCAGGTCGGTAAAAGCTATCTGGTGACCTGGATTGATTCCGGAGACCTGTCGGCCTGGACTGAAGACCCCGAAAGGGATCTGCAGTTGTTTAAAAGCGAGGCCGTAGAATTTAATGGCGATGTTCACCGGATTTCCTTTTTCAGGGCATTGAAAAAGGTGTCGCTGTCAGACAGTGTTTCACCGCCGCTTAATAAGGCTTTTTACTGTGCCCGCAAATTGGCCCCGGCTCTGAATGTAGCCTTTTTGGGTCTGATAATACTGCTGGTTTGCGGCTTTTATTCCTACCGGGATAAAACCGATCAGCTGCAAACCGAATTGCGGGTCCTTGAAAAAAGGATCGGCGCCACAAAATTTGATCTGCCGGAGAAGCTGAACAAAGAGATGGTGGAACAAACTGTCGCTTTTATTAAAAATCTGTCATTCAGCAAAAACGCCTCATCATTTAAAGAGGTGATCAATCAAATTTCCGATGGGCTGTCCACGGATATCGAACTGGAGGTATTAAAGCTGGACTATCTGGCCGATGGGATTCAGATGAAGATGTTTGGCCGGGTCAACGCCTCTTTTCGCAGGGCCCAGAAGGAGTACCGGGATTTTATCGGCCACCTCAAGCGGCACGGCTATGTGGTGGAGGAAAGCCGGTTCGACACCGAAATTAAAGAGTCCAGGTTTATCATAAACCTGAAAAAGAGGGTTCGATGAAAAGAAAGATAAGCGGCCTGCTTTCCATCGGCATTATTCTGGCGGCTGTGGGCGCGGCTTACATATACTATGGTTCTGAATTCTGGCGGGTGCGCGAACCCCTTCAGATGAGGGCGGTACAACCCCTGGCCTCAATCTGGGTACCGGACCAGTCCACCGTAAAAGAGATGAAACGCCTGGAGCGCCGTATGGCACAGCTCGTTCATCCGTCCGGTTCCGATACCCGACCGGTGGATCTGATGCTCTTCGGATACCATTCAACAGATGCCCCCCGGCAGGCATCCGGCGCCCGGGGACCCAAACTGCCGATCGACATGGACTATGCCCTGAGCTTTGCGTTTGTTTCAAAACGCCAACGGGTCTGCATGATCGACAGTATGTTTTACGGCCAGGGCGATGAATTGCCCGACGGCGCCAGGATATTAAAAATAGAACCCAAACGGGTACTGATTCAGAAAAAAAGATTTAAAAAATGGCTCGAAACCAAAGATATGAAGGACAGGGTTGAAAAGGAAGCCTTGAAAAACCAACCGACGAAAAACAAGCCTTCATGATGGAGATCGAATGAACCGACGAATCTTAGTGTTGGCGGTAGTTATCATTTGTGCTGCGGTGGGGTGTAATTACGGACCGCATTCCGTTCTGGATCCACCGGATCCGAAACCGGAATCATTTGTTCCGACCTTAGCCGCAGAAAATGCCAGACTGGATAAAACCCACGATGACTTGCGAAAGTCCGTGGAAAAGGTCAGCCCGCCAAAAATAAACGTTAAACCGGTGATGCCGGCCTACGATCCCCTTGAAGATCGCACCGTGTCGTTTTCCATGGTCAATGAAGATCTCCAGGTGGTTCTCTATACGCTGTCACAATCGGTGGGCATGAATCTCATCGTTGACCCGGGGATTAATGTTGCCAAAAACTCCCTGACGATAAATTTTGATAATGTGCCGGCCTCCCTGGTGCTGAAGGAAATCCTGAACTCATTTGACCTGTATTACGAGATAGAGGGCAATGTCATCCGGGTCAAGCAGTTCAAAGAACACATCTTTACCCTCAATTTCCTGGACACCGCCACCGACACCGACTTTGTCGTCGGCGGAGATGTGCTGGGAGCCGCCGGCGAGGAGTCCGCGGTTATCGGTTTGAGTGGTTCCTTCAAGCTCACCGGCAAAGGCCACGCCAAGGGCAAGGGCAATGCCTACGACGTGATTGAGGCGATTTTAAAGGGGATGCTGTCCGACGGCGGCCGCTATACCCTTAACCGCATGTCCGGCACCCTTTTTGTCAAAGATTCACCCGAAAACATCCGGGCAGTTGCCCGGATGGTCAACCACGCCAAAGAAATGCTCGGTCGGCAGATCCTGATCGAGGCCCGGATCATCGAGGTCGCCCTGAACAAAGAACACGATTACGGAATTGACTGGCAGGTGTTTAAAACCAGAACCAATTCCGATGGGGACAATTTCACCGATATATCATGGGTGCTGGAAACCGGCCTGGCCATTCAAGGGCTCAAGGGCGACATCGAGTTCAGTGCCACCATAGACGCGCTCAACACATTTGGCGAAGCCAAGGTGGTCTCCAACCCCATAATTCGAACCAAACACTCCAAACCGGCCATGATCAGTGTCGGCACATCCATCAGCTATGTTGAAAGCACCGAAACCACCACAATCGGTGCCGGTGATACGGCCACCACCACCACAGAGGTTGATGTATCCAAGGTTTTTGACGGGCTCATTCTCGGTGTTATTCCCTTTATCGAAAAAGACGGCCGCATTACGCTGATGATAAACCCGATTCAAAGTGAAGTCGATCGCTCCAGCCTCGAGCTGGTCGATGTCGGTAATGTCAGCATCACCTTGCCGGAGGTAACCATCTTTGAAATGAGTTCCTCCCTGGCATTACAGAATGGCGACACCATCATCCTGGGCGGACTGATCGATAACCGTAAATTTATCGACGACGAGGGATACCCGCTGCTGTCCGCCATCCCTCTTTTTGGCTATCTGTTTAGATCTGAGTTTTCCAGCGATCGGAACCTGGAACTCGTTATTATATTAAGCGTCAATATCGTATGAGCGTTATTTATAAAACATTAAAAAAGCTCAGAACTCCGCAGGCTGCCGTCGAAAACAGGGCCGTGATGATCAAAAAAGAGCGGGGGACATCTGCTGCGCGCAAAAAACGATTCTACTTGACGGTAGCCATTGTATTTTTGGTTGCAAATATTGTCCTGGCGATTGGAATTCACTACGGACTCGGGCAGTTCGACCTGGCCCCTGAAAACAGCCGCCTGGGAAAATACAGAGCGCTGAAGGCCGACAACCGGATAGTCGTTGTTCGCAAGCCGGTGAAAACGGATCAATCGCCTGCCGCCGGCACCGCCAGCTATTTGCCGCCAACCAAAAAATCAGACAGCACCGCGAAGCTACAATCCCCGCAGATTGCGGCACAGAAGCTGCCGCCGGTCAAGCCGGCCCGTCAGGCCGACATCCAGGATTCGGTCCATGAGAAAAAACTGGTGGCTGCCAAAAGCCCCAAATTGCCGGCCTATATTCGTCCGGTGACTTCCCGGCCAAAGAAGGCCGTCCCCCGGGAGTATGCTTCAGAGGCACAGATCCAGCAGGCAAGGGCTGAAAAATTATTACAGGAAAATCTTGCTAAAAGCCTTAAGGTCAGCCGCCTGATTGCCAGAATTCGTCAATCGATGAAACTCAATGGAAGCGGCGGGGATACCGAGATGATGCTTAAACAGCTGGAATCCATCAAAGGTAAAAACAATCCGTTTGTGATGAAACTCCGGGCTTTCTGGTGCATTGAAAAAGGCGAGTATGACCGGGCACTGCCGCTGCTGGAAAAGGTCACCGGCCGCAATGAAAAAGATCTGGAGGCCGGTCTTAACCTGGCAGTTCTTGAAATCAAAGCCAATCAGCTTCAGGCGGCACGCGTGCGCCTGACCAGGCTCAGCCAGATCTATCCTGAAAACAATCAGGTCGTTGAAATGCTCATGCAGGTTAAAAAGCATACCCGGCCAGAGTGAGGCCCAATTGACCGAACGGTGCTCAATTGAACCCTGGCTCTTATCTGTCAATCGCTGTCGGAATTCGATGCAATCGGCATCGGTTGTTCCCTGAGCGGTGGCAATATATAACTAGAATGAAATCCTTTTTACCATCAAACCATAACAAATAAAGGCATACTTCCAATTCGTTTGCCCAATTGGGATATGGTAAACCCATTGCAGGCTGAAAGACATGATTAAATTCCTTAATCAGCATGACACCGTCAATGAAAGCACGCCCTATCTGGATTTTTTCGGATTGATTCAAAATCCGTTTCCCGTGGCCCCGGATAATGTGAATTTCTATATTTCCGAACACATCGATCAGATCCTTTCGAATATCGTTCATGGGATTGTTTCCAGAAAGGGTTTTATGGTTCTGACCGGAGACATCGGCCTGGGCAAGACCACGATCAGCCGCCGAATCATCAACACGCTTGAAGAAAAGAGCGTGGAGACGTCGCTGGTATTTCACACAACCTATCAGGATGTGGAGCTTTTAAAGGAGATCAATCGCGACTTTGGCCTTGAAAGCGACAGCCGCTCCTACAGTGATCAGATGAAACTGCTGGTTCAGTTTTTGTTGGACCAGAACCGTCGGGGCCGTAACTGCGCCATCATTATAGACGACGCCCAGAATCTGAGCCGCAAAAGCCTGGAACTGGTGCGTATGATATCCAATCTGGAAGCCGACCGGCAAAAGCTGGTGCAGATTATTCTTATCGGCCAGCCGGAACTGATGGATAAGTTAAATTCCCATGAGCTGAGACAGCTCAAGAGCCGGATTATGATTTCAGAGGAAGTCAAGCCGCTGACACTGGATGAACTTAAGACCTATTTGCTTTTCAAGCTCAACGGTGCCGGCAATAAAGGCCTGATTGAAATCCAGCGCAGTGCCTTTAGAAAAATCCACCGGTTGACAGCAGGAAATTTCAGGCAGGTCAATAGTCTGCTGGACAGATGCCTTTATGTCGCCTTTTTCTACAATACTACCGGTATCAGCAAACAAATCGTAATTGAGGCATACAAAGACCTGCAGCCCAGGAATTCTAACCTTCGTCGCCGGTGGCCTGTTCTGGCATCGGCATCAGGAGCAGCCGTACTGGTTATGGCCGCAGCTCTTTACCTTTCGCCCTTATTAAGCCTGCCCGGGACATTTTCCCTCAAAAAGATAAATTTGATCTCCCTGGCATCTTCCAATGCCCGGCAACTGGCGAAGAAAACGGCTTCAAATGTGGATACAGCTCTGGAACCAGCCGCCCTTGACGAACCCGTTGATGAGCACCCGGAAAAACTGCCTGCGATACCCCGGGCGATCGCCGATTTTCTCAATACCTACTCGCTATCCCATTATGCCAACGCCTTTTACGACGCCCTGCGATACAGGCAATTTACGCGGGTGGCAGAAAACATTTCGCACGAAACCAGCTATGAACTCATTCGCCTTGACCGTGTGCCGGAATTTGTCGAGGGCAAATTCGGAATACTGGCTTATCCGATGCGCGCCAATGGCCAGGAAACCTTCTTTTTATTCTGGCGCCCGGTCATGAAACTTAAGAAATTTTTCTATTCCTACCGCGGGCGCGACATATCGATGCTGCAGGAAAAATTGGCTCAACTGGAATTATACGACCATCGCATCGACGGCATCGTCGGCCCCAGGCTCATGAACGCGGTGGTCCAATTCCAAAAAGACATGAGGCTGCCCGTCACCGGATATCCCGATGATCAAACCATATTCCTCATCTGTCAGCTTGCCGAAAGCGGCAACGGACGATCCAGGGCTGCCCGATAATTTGCAGCCTTTAAAAAGACATTTTATTAACCTAGTTTTACCTGAGGCGAACAGGAGCCTGAAAAGCTTAATCACGAAAACACGAAAAATGGAAAGCACGAAACTATATTTTTCTTTCGTGTTTTCGTTCTTTCGTGCTTTCGTGATAAGTCGTTATTTGAAAGTTAACATTACCTCAATATGAATTATTACCGCTACAAGTTGATTACACCTTCCGGGAAAATTTCCACCGGTACGGCCAAATTGCCTTTCCAGGATCTTGTTGCGGCGATTTCCCATCTGGAAAGTGACGGCAGCGTATCCCTTTATGTGAAGAAACTGGGGCGGGTCACAACGTTTATCAATAATCTTGGCCCACTGCGCCCGCGTAAAAAATTCTCCCGATCCGATCAGGCTGAACTGTTGAGTAATCTGGCGATGATGCTCAAGGCAGGGTTGACACTGACCAGTGCCCTGGAAGAAGTTTCAACGATGAACGATCGCCCCGAAATTGCCAACGATCTAAGCAATATCCTGATTGGCATCCAGGGTGGTGCGTCTTTCTCGGAAGCAGCTGCAAACTATGGGCATATTTTCCCCGAAGCCATTCAACACCTGATTAGAATCGGTGAAGAAACCGGCAACCTTGATAAAATGCTTCACAACGGTGCCGAGCATTTAAACCGCATCCAGGCCATCGCCAGTGATGCCAAGCAGGCCCTGATGTATCCGGGATTTGTATTTGCCCTGATGGGCGGCGGTTTCGGTTTTTGGGCTTACTATGTCGCCCCCAAAATCCTGGATCTGTTCAAAGAGATGGAAGTCGAGCTGCCGGCGCTAACCATTTTAATTATGGATTTATCTAAGTTGTTGCAGCAATATCTGATTCATATTGTCGTGGTTATGGGCATTGGCGCCTTTGGGTGGTTCAGCATGCGCAAAAGCAGCAAAGCCTTCAGGCGGATGACCGACGCGCTTTTGCTGAAGCTGCCGCTGATTGGATCGATTATTTCGGCCTCATCCCTGGCCTTTATCACAGAATATTTTTCACTGATGTTGCAGGCTGGAATTGATTTGCTGAATTCGCTGGATATTCTGACCTCATCGGTCGGCAATCAGATTTATCGTGAAAAGCTTACAGAAATTCGTGAAGACCTTAGCAGGGGCGAAAGTATCACCGATTCATTTATCTCCAAAGAAATTTTTCCCACCTATGTTACCCGGATGATAAAGATCGGTGAGACCAGCGGAACCCTCACCGAACAGCTGACCGCTATTGCTGAAGAATATCGTAAAAAACTGTCCATTCTCGTCAGTACAATCGGCAAAACCATCGAGCCTGTGGTCCTGGTGGTGGCGGGCGTGCTGTTTGCAATCATTATCGGCGGACTCCTGCTGCCGGTTTACGATCTCGTCAGCCAGGTGTCTGGTTAAATGACGAATTAAGTAAGGTATTCTACCATTTTTACTCCCCAAACCTCCCCGGCTTGAAGCAAAAACCCTATTTTCAAATTACTCCCATATTTCAGAAGTAACATTTCAGTCATCACTAAAGAAAAAAGACCAGCATAAATGCTGATCTTTCTTAATTTCCACATTTCAACAATTTAGAACTGGCTTTAAAAGCTTAGATTATGTTCGAATGCAAGGCGTCCCGCGGATTGAAAGCGGAGCGTACACGCCAGTACGTGAGCATTTCAATTCGCGGGACAACGCAGCAGTCGGACATAAGATGAGTTTTTAAAGCCAGTTCTAATTGCAGGATCGGGTGGCTTCTATGATGGCCTTTATCTCCGATTCCGACAGCGCGCGGTCGTAAAATTGCACCTCATCCATCGTTCCGACAAACTCCTGGCTGGAGGCCCAGCCGCCACCGACCGTATCCTGCTCGGAGCCGAGCCATAACCCATTGACTGCTATGCTGATCGCACTGCCGTTGACGGTATTGGTCCCAAGGGTTTCGCCATCCAGGGTTAGGCTTTCTGTTGTTCCGTCGCGCATCCAGGCCACATGATGAAAGGAGTTGTCGGCCACCGTGCCCGAGTAGCTCTTATTCTTGTTTTTCAGATAGGTCCGAATCTCGCTGCTGTTATTGAAAAACAATAGAAATTCATTGTTCTGGGAATTTGAGGCTGCGCCGGAAACCACCCCCTGCTGGCCGGTTTTAGCGGATTTTACCCAGACCGCAAAGGTAAAATCCTCCAGCCCATCCGCCACCTGATTGGGCAGCCCGACGCGGTCGTTGTTGACTGCTACACCGCTGTCGGTAAAGGCGCCGCCGCGGCAGAGTTTGCCGTCGGCGGTGGTATTGGCACCAAAAAAGCTGGTACCGTTATAGCCGTTGCCGGATGAATCCGTTACGTCGGCCACCGTCCCGGTGCCGCTCCAGGCGGATTCATCCATGTTATATTGGGCTACGGGATCAATGTAGCAGGTGCCCAGGCAGGTTGAGCGGCTTAAATCCCGTAATTCATTTATATCGGAATCCGACAGGGCTTCTGAAAACACAAATACTTCATCGAGGCGGCCGTTAAAGTATGTGTCCCTGTTCTGGGTGCTGCCAAGGGTAAATAAACTTCCGGTGGCATCGTCAAGGTTGCCACCATTGCTCCAGGTGCTTGAATTGACCGTCTTGGTATCGTTGATGGTGGCCGTGACGGTGCCACTGTCATAGGAAACCGCTATAAACGTCCATTTACCGACTTCAATCGATCCAGCTGCTCCCAGATCGGCAGATTTATTTCTATTTTTGGTATCAATGTACAGCTGGAGTTTGCCGTTGGTGTTGACGCCGAGTTCAAAATTGTCATTATTTTTATCCGAGGCTTTGGCCATAAATATATTGCGGATGTTGTGATTGCTCTTCTTTGACGACAGGGCGTGCGGGTTGATCCAGGCCACCACCGTAAAAGACGAGCTGCTGGTGCCGAAAACATCGTTAAACGCATCGCCCATGTCCACAAAATCATTTTGTCCGTCGAACAAACCGCCGCGACAGATTTTTCCAAACCCGACGGTATTGGCACCGTTTTTGGCGGTACCATCTGTGCTGCCCTGGGCATCCTCGACCTCTCCGGTGGTGCCGTCCCATTCGCATTCATCCATTTTCCATTGCGAGACCACACTTTCCGGAATCGGAACCAGGGCGCCGGCGCTGGTAACATTGACATTAAAAGTTATATCAGCCGTGTTATCCGGGCAACTGGCATCGACGGCTGTCAGGGTAAAGTTATAGGAGCCCGCAATGGTGCCCTGGTGCTCGATGACACAGGTGTCTGCTCCGGTTGATATGGCTGAAAATCCGGGCGCACCGCCGGTCACCAGCTGCCAGGTAGTGTTACCCAGTCGACCGCCGTTGGCCTTAAAGGTCTCCTGCTGACCGGCCTCATCCCAGGTGATGTCCACACCGCTGCCGCTGGTGCGCGATACAGTCAGGTCCTTTGTTACCTGGATGCCATATGCTTTGGCTGCCGTTTTAGGCCCGCCGTCTGATACCGGGGTGGCGTCCTGAACCTGAACCTGAATGGTATGGCTTCCCGGACACTGATCCAGCGTGCCGGACAGCTGGCCGGTATAGGTGTGCAGAAATAATTCCAGCCCGCCGTCATCGGTCAGGGTCCATTCATAGGGCGTTTGACCACCGGTGGCCTGCAATGTTGCTGAAAATCCGCTGTTTAAAGCGCCGGAAGGAAGTGCAGTGGTTGTAATGGCGAGATCACTGCCGCCCTGGCCGCAGCTGGCCTCGCCAAAGCAGTCCTGGTCGTCGCAATCCGTATAGCCGTCGCCATCGTCATCAAGGGCGTTAAGACAGCCATCCGGAAAGGTATTCTCGCCGGCGGTGGTGCCGCTGCCGCCGCCTCCACCACCGCCACCGCCGCCCATTCCCACACAACCCACATAACCTTTGAGATAGGTAAAGGAGGCGGTTCGCAGCAGATCATCGTAACGCCGGCCCACCGGATCGCCATGGTATTCGACGCGCTCCGGAGAATCAAATTGGAGGTCCTGACCCTCGTTAAGACCGTCGAACCGGCTGTCTGTGTGGTCTCCATCCAGATCTTTGGAGCCGCCGCTGATCACGACAAAAGCCATGTTTTTGGCATTCTGGCCGCCGGCATCCGTCACGTAGAGCTTGCTGGTGTCCGGCGGGTTGTTATCTCCCTGGGGATCGTAGTATCGGATGATAGTGTCGACGGCAGTACAGAAGGGGTTGCTGCCGGATTGGGTGGTGGTCCGGGTCAGATCTTCATAGACTGCATACTTCATGGCCTGGTGCCAGACATCGTCGGCTGAAGACATGTTAAGGGTCAGATAGGGCAGATTACCCACGTAGCGGTCGCAGGTATCATCGGAGGGGTCGCCCTGGGTACCGCCATCATTGCGGTTTTCCAGACCATCGCCAGTTGTATCCGGACAGGGAAACCGCCCGGTGGCAGAGACATAGCCCATCAGGGTGATATCATTTTTTTCCAGAACCGCCCGGGCTTTTTTGATTTTGCCCGCCTGAATCAGCGACGGCAGCACCGTAGCCATTATGGAAATAATAATCCCCACAATCACCATCACCACCGACAGCTCGATCAAAGTGAATCCAAACTGTCCGGAAAGGCCGATACGCAAATTATTATCAGTGGTTCTTATATTCATGGTAAATAGTTTTTAGATAGTTTCTTCATTTTTTAATTGACTCCAAAATTGGTTTCAAAGCCTTTTGTTAGGTTCAAGGGCCCCGCTAAAAACCAGCGGGATTGAATGTCTAATCATATAGATATTAAAGTATTCAACACGCTTCAGACATTTTGAAGTTCGGCTATCTGTCTTCTGTCATCTGTCCTCTGTCATCTGTAAAACGGCGTGAGCATTTCAACTTGTGGGACAACGCCGCCATTGGGCCTAAGAGAGCGCTTTGAAGCCAATTCAGTCGTCGAGACTGACTCTGTTGATCTCGTCTATAGTTGTCAGCCCCCGCAAAACCTTTTTAAGCCCGTCGTAATACAACGGTTTAAATCCCATATCGCCGGCGCAGGCGGTGATCTCGAGTACTGATGCTGAATTGCTCACCAGCCTGCGGAATTCATCGCTTAATAAGAATACTTCATGGATGGCCATGCGTCCGACATATCCGGTATTGTTGCAATGGGCACATCCGGTGCCGCGGTAAAAATGTACATTTCGATTGCCATTCAGATGAAACAGACTTTCGGCTTCCT
>CAJICI010000825.1_pt1 | contig 10936 bp, 10 predicted proteins | sample 9199571 | NCBI WGS metagenome assembly CAJICI01 (sample SAMEA7708329, study PRJEB35096) | sediment metagenome | biome: marine neritic benthic zone biome [ENVO:01000025]; feature: sediment [ENVO:00002007]; material: shallow marine sediment [ENVO:03000034] sea grass bed [ENVO_01000059] ...
ATATATCGACAAACTCAGCAACAGAAAATGGAAAAGGAAAAAATTCAGAAAACGCATCGACCGTTTGAAAAAAGAAACCGAACAATCCTTTGCCGAGGCTGAAGCAGCGTCCAAGCGGGCCGAGGAAGCCAAGGCCAAGGCCGGCATCGAGGGCGAGCAGCAATCGCAATAGATTTTTATGGCTCAATGTATATAGCTGGTGGCTTAAAGGGATAAGAAGTTAAGAAGGTAAGAGGTTAAGAAGTTAAGATTGGAACGGCGGCAATTCTGAACGGCAGATTTTTTTGCCACAGACCCACACAGACCCACACAAACAAAATACTATTCCCGCTTCGCGGGTAAAAAATAATCAGAAGGTAAGAGGTTAAGAGGGTAAGAATTGAACTGCGGCAGTTCTGAACGGCGGATTTTTATTTGCCACCCCGATTAAACGGGCTCCGCATTTATTTGGGCAGGCACAAACCCAGACAGACACTCACCAACTAATTATCTTATGCCTTTCGTACAGTTTGTAACAATATGAATTAATATAGAATTTTGTCTTCGAAGGCAACCTTCTAATTACAGAAGGCTTCTGACCATCATCTTTTCCTTCAAGCTTTAAGCTTTCAGCTATGAGCTATAGTTACTTTCAGCTTTGAGCTAAAAAATGCTTTGAGCTATAGTTGCTTTGAGCTTTGAGCTTTCCCGCCTCCAACAGCATCAAGCGCATCATATCCTATTGACATAACCGATCTGAAAAACTATGTTCCCTTTTGTTTGATTCGCCCTTTGTGAGGAATGTAAAATGAACGTATATCGAAATTGGTTTTTGGCCAGCCGTCCCTGGTCTTTTAGCATGAGCGCCATATCCGTCAGCGTCGGTAGCGCCCTGGCGGCCATTTATGGTGATTTTTCCTGGTTTTTATACCTGGCAGCCCTGATCGGCACCATCTTCATGCATGCCGCCACCAACCTGATTAATGACTATTACGACGTTAAAAGTGGTGTCGACACCCCGGAGGTCGCCACCGCACAGTACAGGCCCCATCCGTTGGTCGAAGGGAAACTGGCGGCCGGCCAGGTGCGGACAGCAGCCTATATTCTATACGGGCTGGCCATCTTGATTGGGATTTACCTGGCGGCAACTACGGGATGGGCGCTGATGTGGATCGGGCTGATTGGCGCATTTGCCAGTCTGACCTATACCGCACCACCGCTCAAATACAAATACAGCGCTCTGGGTGAAATTTCCGTCTTTTTAATGTGGGGGCCGCTGATGGTCAACGGTGCCTTTTTCGTCCAGCGCCAGGAATTCAGCATGAACGCATTCTGGATATCCCTGCCCTTCGGCGTCCTGGTCGCCCTGGTGCTGCTGGCCAACAACATCCGCGACATCAAGCATGACAGTGACAACGGCATCCTGACCCTGGCGATTGTCCTTGGGCCGCAAAAGGGCATTCTGCTGTACACAACCCTTGTGGTGATCGCCTACCTGGGGATAATTTTGATGTCGATCTTCGGGCCCCTTTACCTGTGGTCACTGCTCGTCCTGGTATCATTGCCCCTGGCATTGAAATTGTTGAAGCAAATGAAAGAGCGTATCCCGGCGGATGCGGATGCCCGCACAGCCCAACTGGATACGGCTTTCGGCCTCCTGCTCGTGATCTCCCTGGTCCTGGCGGGTGTGTTTTGAACCAATCTGATTTTAAACCCCTGCCGATAATTGGGACGGTACTGCTGGCATTCGTTTTCTGGTTTGTGACCTTTTACCTGACCTGGTCCATTTTCTGGATTAAAATCTCTTTTTCGGCCGCCACCCTGGCGATTCTATCATTTCTGCTGCAGCCGGGTCGGCGCGACCCCATCAAAATCGATGGACGGGCAGTTATCCTCGGACTTGTTTCAGCAGCCGTCCTGTATATTATATTCTGGACGGGCAAATTTGTTTCTGAAGCCATATTGCCCTTTTCCGGCAGCCAGATCAGCAGCATTTACCATAAAGGCACCGGCACCCCAATGTGGGTGATCGCCCTTTTGCTGTTTTTCGTGACCGGTCCGGGCGAAGAATTATACTGGCGGGGATACCTGCAAAAAAACCTGATGGCGCGTTTTGGTGAGTGGCAGGGTTGGCTGCTGGCAACGGCAATATATTCTGCGGTTCACATCTGGTCGTTTAACTTCATGCTGATCGGAGCGGCCGCTGTGGCCGGAGCCTTCTGGGGCGCGATATACTGGCGCTTTAAAAACCTCACCGCCGTGATCATCTCCCACTCCGTCTGGAGTATGGTTATTTTTGCCGTGTTTCCAATGAGGTGATTTAGTTAAATAGTTGATTAGAGAATTAGTTAATTAGTTTTAGAAGGAATTTCATCTATCTGACTGTCTGAATTGCCAACTATTTTTCTATTTGACTATTTTCTATTTGACCAAGTCCTTGATCACATCCAGCATCGGAGACTTAAGCGTACGCCATTTCGGTTCGATGGCGCCTTCGTCAAGCCAGGTAAATTCAACCAGATCGTACTTTTCTTCAATGATATGCTCTCTGTTCTCACCGTATTCACTCTGCGGATAATACTCGATAAACATCATTCGATGGGGTTTGATGTCGAATTCTTTGGTGACACTGGTGGCAATATGCCCGCAGCAGCTTCGAACCGACATTCGGCTTTCAGGGACATCCGAGGCAATGACAATGATCGGCCTCAAATGGGCCAGACTGTTCCTGCCGCTGTCCTTAAGGTCAAAAATCCGCAGTCGGCACTTTCCGCTGGCCAGACGCAATGCTCCGCCCCAGCCTTCCCATGAATAGATATCATCATAAATTTGCATAGCAATTCACCTTGCTTAACCTTGCCCAATGTAATATATTTTAAGATTAAAAAAATAAAGGAAAAATTTAACCATATGACAGATGATGACGTCTCAAAATCGCTGCATCACCTCGAAATTAATGACAAAAAGGTGATGTTACTGGGCACCGCTCATGTTTCCAAAGAAAGTGCTCAGCAGGTCCGGGAGCTGATCCTGGAAGAAAAACCCGATACGGTGTGTGTTGAACTGTGTCCCTCCAGATATCAATCCATCCGTCAGAAAGAACGCTGGCAGGATACCGACATCGTTAAAATTATTAAAGAAAAAAAATCCTTCCTGCTGCTTTCCAACCTGATGCTGGCGTCATTTCAGAAAAGAATAGCCAAAAAACTGGATGTAAAACCCGGCCAGGAAATGATTACGGCTGTTGAAACCGCGGAAGAGGCGGGTGCCGCCATTCATCTGGCCGATCGCGATATCCGCACCACCCTGTCACGCACCTGGCGGGCCATGGGTCTATGGAGCAAAATCAAGCTCCTGTTTCAACTGATCCTCTCACTGGGTGAAGTTGAGGATATCAAAGAAGAAGATATTGAAAAAATGAAGGAGAAGGATGTGCTGGAGACGCTGCTGGCCGAAGTAGGCCAGTCACTGCCCGAATTAAAAAACATCCTGATCGATGAGCGCGACCTATATCTGGCTGAAAAAATCCGCACTGCCCCCGGGCAAAAAATTGTAGCGGTGGTGGGCGCCGGCCACGTTCCGGGCATCAAAAAATGCTGGGATACGGATATCGATATTCAGGCACTTGAAACGCTGCCGCGCAAAAGCCGGACCACCGGCATATTAAAATGGCTGATCCCGGGAGCCATCGTGGCAATGTTCATCGCCGGCTTTTTTTACGGCGGGGCCCAGGCCGGGAAGGACATGATCGTCTGGTGGATTGCAGCCAATGCGATACTGGCCGGCATCGGCGCCATCATTGCCCTGGCACATCCGGTCACCATTGTGTCCTCCATGCTGGCGGCCCCCCTGACGTCACTGAACCCGATGATTGCCGCCGGCTGGGTGTCGGGCCTGGTAGAAGCATTTTCCCGCAAACCCAAGGTAAAGGATCTGGAGAAACTGCCCGAGGATATTCTTTCCGTCAGAGGGTTCTGGAAAAACAAAGTCACCCGGATCCTGCTGGTAGTCGTTTTCACCAATCTGGGCAGTACAGTTGGTACCTTTGTCGCTTTTCCGGTGATTGTTAAGTTGCTGGTCGGGGTGTCGCCGTAACAGAGGACAGAGGTCAGAGGGCAGAGGTCAGATGAAAGGGAAGAACGTTCGGATTTTTCAATCTGTCATCTGTTTTCTGTCATCTGTCTTCTATTAAATAACCAATGATTTCCATTAAACCAAATAAGCACTTACAATCTAGACCGTTGCATAGTGCGACCTTGATAGCATGCCTGTACTTGCTTTTCACCCTCGGTTGTGGCGGTGAACCGACGGTTTCCCGCAAGACCACCTCACCGCCGCCCAAAAAACTTTCTCCCATGGGCCATTCCATCCAGGTGGGTGCTTTTGCCAATATGAGCAACGCCGTGCGTTTCACCGAAAAGTTGCAGCGTAAAGGACTGAATGCTTACCATTTCCGGCATGATTCCGGGCTGTATAAAGTGCGATTCGGCAATTACGCTTCCAAAAATTTCGCGCGCAACAAGGCAGAGAGTTTAAAAACTTCCGGAACGATCGAGGAGTATTATATCGTCGTTCCAAAAGACTATGCCGCGCTTGGCTTTCAAGCGGGTGATAATGATTATCTCAGAAGTGAAATTGTCAACACTGCGAGACAGTACATCGGTGTGCCTTACCAATGGGGGGGCGAATCTCCGCAGACAGGATTTGATTGCAGCGGGCTGACAATGGTTGTGTATCGGTTAAACGGCCTGGATCTTCCGCGATCCTCCAGGCAGCAATGGAAGGCCGGCCGGCCGATCAAACGCAGCCAGCTGGAAAGGGGTGATCTGGTATTTTTCGCGACATCGGGCGGTCGAAGGGTATCCCATGTGGGGATCTATACCGGCAAAGGAAACTTCCTGCATGCCCCCCGCCGCGGCCGAAATATAGAAATCGCCTCCCTGTCCAACTCCTATTATAAAAAGCGATATCTGGGAGCTCGTTCTTACTTTTAAGGGATGAGAAGTTAAGAAGATAAGAATTGAACTTCAGAATTAATTAACCACCCGCTTCGCTCGAGTACACAGAGACCACAGAGGTAAATTACCTTTTGAGATGGCGGGAGATACCGCCATCTCAAAAACACCAAGCCGCTTCGCGGCAAAGTTTATGCGCTTTCAAGATATAAAATTAAAGAATCATGGCTCTATTTAATAGATAAAAGTATGTAGGGTAAATTAAAGACCTAATTTCCCGAAGGGCTGATGGTTCTTTATCTGCCGGTATCTCCCGGCAGATAAAATATTTTTCAATCTCTGTGATCTCTGTGACCTCGAGCGAAGCGGGTGGTTAAAAAATTTCCGCCGTTCCAATCTTATCTTCTTATCCTCTTAACTTCTGATCTTCTTAATCCTTTGAGCTTTGAGCTTTCAGCTTTGAGCTAACCATCGGTTATCTCCACAATCCTGCGCGCAACCGTCTTACCTCTGCCGAGATCAAATTCCCTGCTGACTACGTTGAGCCGCCCCTCGGCGAACAACTGCACGCAGTACGGAAAGAGCTCCCATTCCAGGGCCAGACCCTTTTTGCGGATTGATTCGAGAGTGTCCTGCGATTCTATCTGGAATGCCCGCTGCCCGATAATGGGACCGGTATCTTCCCCATAGTCAATAAAGTGAACCGTGCACCCGCCTACCCTGCAGCCATAGCGGAAGGTATCACCATATCCGTCAACACCGGCAAACGCCGGCAGCAGAGCCGGGTGGATGTTCATAATCCGGGGGGTCTGGGAATCGATATTCACACGGTCAATGAAATAAGGGGTTAGGTTTCGCATGAAACCGGCGAGCACCAGCAGGTCAAAAGAATGGGATGAGATCGCATCCAGCAGTTTGGCCTCCGCTATCGCCCGGGTCATTAAAAAAGCTCTGACCTTTTGCGGGTCGGCCTCTGAGGTGAAAAATGTCTGCCTGGCAGCCAATTTATCAAGGTCGAAATCCTCAGGAAGTTTATTTTCATTCTGATTTTCATTAAACTCCCGGATAATGGCCTTATAGTCGACAACAAAAGTGGCTATGTTATCCCGGCGGGCCCTGTCCAGTCCTCCGGCCTCAGGATTATCAGAACCTACAAAAACAACCTTACCGCTGATTCGGCCGTCCTTACAGGCATCGATGATGGCCTGAAGATTTGTTCCGCCTCCGGAAATTAAGGCGCCAATTTGTATCTTTGTTTTCAAGGGAACCACCTCCGGTTAATTCCGGTATCGGTTTGATTGACAGGAAAAGCTCGTATTTCAAAGCACATAACCCATAGGGTGTCGGAAGTCAACTCAATGCCGCGCACCCCCCCGGCCAAGGTTGACAACACACATACCTGTCACTATAATGGGCAATCATATTTTTGAGATAGCCTCTTAATTTCCGCCGACGGCGGTGATGAATCTAAAGGAAAGGATGTAACGTTATGGCAGAAGGTATTATGGAGATAGATGACGGTAATTTTGATACTGAAGTGATGCAATCAGACAAGCCGGTGCTGGTTGATTTTTGGGCTCCCTGGTGCGGACCCTGCAAGGCGATTGGACCGCTGGTGGAAGAACTTGCCAATACCTTCGGAGACAGAGTTAAGTTCGCAAAATGCAACGTGGACAACAGTCCGGTGACCCCCGGAAAATTCGGCATCAAAGCCATACCAACCCTTATTTTCTTTAAGGGAGGAGATGTTGTCGAACAGATCACCGGCATGGTCGCCAAATCAAAACTGGAAGACGCCATAAACAAATTGCTGTAAAAAAATATCGGGCAGGAATTTATTACGCGGGTACATCAGGCGACATCCATCTGAAATGGGACGTCAGGTAATGGCCTGCGTTGTCACGCCATGAAACGATTAATCGTAATCGGATTGCTTATACTGCTGTTGTGTTCAGGGTGCCATGCACTCAAGAAGACCTGGAACGCCATTATCGGAAAAGATTCCGTCGGATCTGCCCAGCAGCTGGCCTGGGACGGCATGGATGCTTACGAGGACGGGGACTACAAGATAGCCATCGAACATTTTCAGCAATTAAAAGACTGGTACCCCTTTTCAAAATATGCCATTCTGGCTGAATTAAAAATCGCCGACTCCCACTATCACCTGGAAGAGTACGAAGAGGCCATTTTCGCATACGAGGAGTTTGAGAAACTTCATCCGCGCAATGAAGCCATACCGTATGTGATCTATCAAATCGGTCGATGCTATTTCGATCAAATCGACACCATTGACCGGGACCAGACACCTGCCCGCAAGGCTTTTGAAACATTTCGGCGACTGGACAAGCAGTTCCCCAATGACAAATATGCACGTAGCGGCGCCGAGCACATTACCACCTGCGTAAGGAGCATTGCCGGCAACGAATACTATATCGGGGTTTTTTATTACAAATCGAATCATTACAAGGCCGCTCTGCATCGTTTCATGGCGGTGCTTTCCGAGTACCCGGATGTGGGATACCATCAGAAGGCCCTGGAGTATATTGCCAGATGCGAGGCCGAGCTATCGGCCAGAGCTGAGGAAGAGGCCGAGGCAAAGGAAGAGGTCAATTAGGCGCTTTCTCTATCAGAGATTGTCTTAAATTGTATTATTAAATTCAATCGGATACCTGCGACAGCGGGTATTTTTTTTGAAATATTGAGATGGCTTCTAAAAAAACTCTTTACACCCCTCTGAATATGGTGTACAAGTCCACGTTTTAATACGCTTAAGGAGAACAAAAATGTCTAAGATATGCGAAGTATGCGGTAAAAAACCATTGGTGGGCAATAATGTCAGTCACGCCCATAACGTCACCAAACGTCGTTTCAACCCCAACCTTCAAAGGGTCCGGACGATTTCAAACGGCAGGGTCAAGAAAAGAGTGGTTTGCACCAATTGCATCAAGTCCGGAGCCATCGTCAAAGCGCCCTAATCATTTATATGCTTATAGCTCGTGATATAGCATCAGAATTAATTTAATACCTCTTGCACCATGCGGAATTTTAAGACGACAAAATTCCAAATCCCAAGCACCAAATAACAAATAAATCTCAATATCCAATGACCTAAACATTACTGCGGTAGAATCGCATTAATTCGCAAATGTCGGTCTGCTAATGATGATATTTTTGGCACTACCAGCAGTCGGATCATTCATTTTGAATTTTGAATTTCGGTCATTGGGAATTATTTGAGATTTGGTATTTGGTGCCTGGAATTTAATAATTTTCTTTGGTTAGCCAATTTCCCGGTAGTTTAATAATTTTTGGTTACAAAGCAAATCCCTGCTAACCGACTCGCTTGACTTCCTGAACCCGCTTAACCTTTCTGACTGCCGCCAGGATCTTGTCCAGATGGCTGATGTCCTCGACGCCGATGGTGAAGAAGCTGTCGACCAGTTTATTATCCCGGATCTCGGAAGTGGCATTGAGGATGTTGGCGCCGAATTTGCTGATATTGCTGACAACATCCGCCAGCAATCCCACGCGATCCTGCGAAATTATCCGGATCTTCACCGGGTACACTTCGCTGGCTTCCTGGTTCCATTCGACTTCGATCTGACGATCCGGGTTCATGCGCAGGGCATTGACGCAATTGGTCCGGTGAACCGTCACCCCGAAACCGCGGGTGATATAGCCGACAATCGGGTCTCCGGGCACCGGCTGGCAGCATTTGCCGAATTTAATCAGGATATCATCCACCCCTTTAACCAGTACCCCGGTTTTGAGTTTCTTTTTACGACCGACGCGGCCAATTAATTTGTTAAAAATTGATTCGTCGCTCTCGTCGACCTTTTGTCTTGGAACGATTTTTCTGACAATCTGCAGCGGCGTGATCTTGCCGTAGCCCACATTGGCAACCAGGTCATCAACGGCCTTAAAGCCGAAATCAGCGGCAACTTCCTCCAACTTTTCTGATTTGGCCAGTGTATTGAAATTAAGCTTTTCCTTGCGGAAGGCCTTGTCCAGCATTTCACGGCCCAGGGTCAGGCTGCGCTCTTTTTCCTGGGTCTTGATCCAGTGGCGAATTTTCGACCGCGCCTTGACGGTTTTGACAAACTTCAGCCAATCCTTGCTGGGATGATGGTTCTTGGAAATGGTGATCTCAATAATGTCACCGGTTTCCAGTGGCTGGGCCAGCGGCACCAGCTGACCGTTAACCTTGGCCCCGGTGCATTGATTGCCCACCTCGGTGTGGATCTTGTAGGCGAAATCCACCGAGGTGGCCCCTTTGGGAAGGGTTTTGATCTCGCCGCGAGGGGTAAATACGTACACCTCATCCTGGAAAAGGTCGATTCGAACATTTTCCAGAAATTCGCCGGGATCCCGAAAATTTTCCTGATTTTCAACAATATCCTGGATCCAGGCAAATTTATTGCTGATGTTTTCATCGACCCGTTTGCCTTCCTTGTAGCTCCAGTGAGCCGCAATACCGGATTTGGCGACACGGTCCATATCCCAGGTCCGTATCTGAATTTCGATCCGCTCGCCAATCGGACCCACAACCGTCGTGTGCAGCGATTGGTACATGTTGGGTTTGGGGCGGGCGACATAGTCCTTGAATTTATGGTCAATCGGCTTCCACATGGAATGAATATGGCCCAGGGCCTCATAACACTGGGAGATGGATTCAAGAACAATGCGAAAGGCGATGATATCGTAAATTTCCTCAAAAGGCAGATTCTGGGAAACCATTTTGTTATAAATGCTGAAATAGTTTTTATTTCTTCCCAGCACCTCGCACTGCAGGTTCGCCTTCTCCATTTTTTCATTGATAAGATCTTTGACGGTTTCCATGTACTTTTCGCGTTCAGTACTGGATTTGGCAATCAGGTTCTGGATCCGGCTGAACTCCTCGGTCTGCAGATATTTGAAAGAGCTTTCTTCCAGTTCATTCTTGATCCAGTAAATACCGAGACGGGCGGAGATGGGGGCGTAAATGTCCAGTGTTTCCCGTGCGATCTTTACGCGTTTGTTGGGCTTGTGGTATTCAAGGGTCCGCATGTTGTGCAGTCGGTCAGCGAGTTTAATCAGGATAACCCGGATATCGTCCGCCATGGCCAGAAACATCTTGCGCAGGCTTTCGGCCTGGCGCGCCCGGGAGCTGTGAAATGACAGGCTGCCCAGTTTGGTGACGCCGGTAACAATGTGAGTGACTTCGGGACCAAACAGTTTTTCTATCTCTTCGGGTACGGCGTGGGTATCTTCGATGACATCGTGCAGCAGGCCGGCCGCGACACTGACGACATCCAGCTTCATATCGGCCAGGATACCGGCCACTTCCAGGGGGTGAGAAAGATAGGGCTCACCGGAAAGACGCACCTGGCCGTCATGTACCCGGGCGGTATAAATATAAGCCCGGTCGATGATATCGAAATCCGCCTGAGGGAAATACTCGGAAACCTTATCTATGATGTCGTTGATTCGGATCAAGGCTGTCGCTCGCTATTTTGATGCTCGATGACGATACTTGTAGACTCGAAATTTGTTGCTAACACCAGACGGCGTAAGGCAGACGGCTGAGGGCTGAAGGTTGAGGGATCAGACTCCCTTTTCCGCTACCTATTTCATCGGGCTGTGGAATTCCTTTATTTTAAGTTTAGAAGAAGCCGTCGGAAAATGGTGGATCAGGGTTAAGGGCAAGGCGTGGGGCGGTTCAAAAGCGGAGGGTACACGCCAGTTCGTGAGCATTTTGAACCGCACCGGAACGCAGCCATTGACCCTTAGACGCCTTTTCTGCGACGGCTTCTAGTAAGCTTTGGCGAATATGGCCCAGGTACTGGCGGCCTTCCCGCAGCCGATACAGGTGCCCTTGACGGCATCCTGTTCGAAGGGCAGGCAGCGGATGGTCACAGCCATATTCTCCTTAATTTTTAACTCACATTCCTGATCCCCGCACCAGGGCGATCGGGCAAAACCGCCATGAATTTCCGGCTTTTCTATATTCTCGGGCGTAAAGA
>CAJICI010000534.1_pt1 | contig 10850 bp, 8 predicted proteins | sample 9199571 | NCBI WGS metagenome assembly CAJICI01 (sample SAMEA7708329, study PRJEB35096) | sediment metagenome | biome: marine neritic benthic zone biome [ENVO:01000025]; feature: sediment [ENVO:00002007]; material: shallow marine sediment [ENVO:03000034] sea grass bed [ENVO_01000059] ...
AAAACCGCCATCCCAATCTCCGCCAAGAGACTGGAGGATAAGCTGCAGCAGATTAAAAGAATGGTTTAATCGATACGGCTTATCCGCAGGTCGCCGTTGACTGCTTATGGCTCCTGATTTCTATATGCTGCAGCGCATAGAGCATAGCGCATGGTGCATAGCGTATAGAACGAAAATTCGGAGGTCTTAGAAAGATCAAACTCTATGCTCTATGCGCCATGCTATAAAAATAACTGTTAACTTTGATATGAAACCTAATCTTGAAAATCCTCTTGTGAGCGTCATCATTCCCACCTTCAACCGCGGTTGGATTCTGCGGGAGGCCATCGACTCGGTTCTGGCCCAGGATTTTAGGGACTTTGAATTGATCGTGGTGGATGACGGTTCGACCGATGATACCGGACGGATACTTGATTCCTACGGCCAGGATCTGACGGTCTTGCGACAGTCAAACCGGGGAGTCAGTGCTGCGCGCAATCTGGGGATCGGCGCCGCTGCCGGGCAGCTGATTGCTTTTCTGGATTCCGATGACCTCTGGCTGCCGCGCAAGCTGTCAGTCCAGGTGGATTTTTTTAGCTCCCATCCTGACGCCATGATCAATCAGACCGAGGAAATCTGGATCCGCAATGGCGTGCGCGTCAACCCCAAAACCCGGCACCAGAAATTTTCAGGCTTGATTTTTGAGCGATCCCTGGAACTGTGCCTGGTGAGCCCGTCGGCAGTAATGATGCGGCGAACCCTGTTTGATCAGGTCGGTCTGTTTGATGAAGACCTTCCGGCCTGCGAAGATTACGACCTCTGGCTGCGAATCAGCTGGCGCTTTCCGGTCCATCTGATTGAGACCGCGCTGATCATCAAACGCGGCGGTCATGCCGATCAGCTGTCGAAAGCCCCCGGGCTTGATAAATTCAGAATCCAGTCCCTGCAAAAAATAATTGAAAGCGGGCAATTGTCTGAGGATTCTTGCCGTGCGGCCGTCCAGACCATGCTGGACAAGTGCACTATTTATGCCGGCGGATGCCGCAAGCGGGGCAAAGATCAGGAAGCGCAGTATTATGAAGCGCTGGCGGATCGCTACCGAAGACAGATCGCAGAAAAGGAGATTACGAAATGAAAGGCTTTTCAATCGATGACAAAGATAAAGCATTAGAATTTATAAAATCGGGCTAATTATTGACCAAAGCCCGAAGATGTTTGTTCGGTGATATTGAGAGCCAGGAGATGGCGTTGAATGACGCAGGGCGGATGGTGGACAAATGGTATGTTGAATTGGAAAATAAATTTAAGGATATCCGATGCGATGAAATTGTTATCATGCCCAATCATTTCCATGCAATCATCCTAAATACAGGCCTGTACCTGTAGGGGCAGACCTATGTGTCTGCCCGGATGATCACCAGCACGGGTGCCCATCGGGCGAACACACAGGTTCGCCCCTACACCGTTTAATTCAATGGTTTAAAACGATGACCACAAACGAATATATTCGCAACGGCCTTCTTCATCAATTGCCCTGTGGGCATTTTTTGCGGACACAGCTGTTCGGCTATTGACTAATTAATCTGCCGGATATGCATACCTGTTGCGAGTTGCGCGGTTCGTGTTGCGTGTTTTGCGTTTCGCGTTGAATATCAGACCCTTCTGAAAAACATACCCCGCAACCCGTAACCCGTAACACGACACACGCACCCCGCAACCCCTACCCCGTCTTTTGATACCAATTCTCAATATCCCCAGTTATAACTTGCAATATAATTCCTGTTTTGATAGGGGTTGAAGATCTGAAACTAATTCATATTTTAATTGGGTAATAATTTTATAAATATTCAAGGAAGGGAGCGAGAAACAGATACGGCAAATTGGGTTTCTAACAATCAACAACATGGGATTACATTGCCAATCATCAAAACAAAGGAGGATTCCAATGAAAAAGCTATTCGTAATTGCCCTGGCACTCGTTATTGGAGTTGCTTTCTCGGCCGGTCTCGGACCGTTTGAAACCAAAGCCGAGGCTAAAACCACATTCGTCACCATCGGAACCGGCGGGATCACCGGTGTTTACTATCCCACCGGCGGTGCAATTGCCAGGATGGTCAATAAAAAACGCAAAGAATATGGCATCCGCGCCACGGTTGAATCAACCGGCGGGTCCGTGTTCAACATCAATGCCATTATGTCCGGTGACCTGGAATTTGGGGTGGCCCAATCCGATCGACAGTACCAGGCGGTTCAAGGTATTGCCAACTGGAAAGACAAAGGGCCCCAGAAGGACTTGCGTGCCGTATTTTCCATTCATCCCGAAACCGTGGATTTGATTGCCGCAGTTGATTCCGGTATCAGCAGCCTGGCAGATCTCAAAGGCAAACGGGTCAACATCGGAAACATCGGTTCGGGCTACCGCAAGAATGCCATCGATGCACTGGAAGCCAATGGCCTGAATTTCGATAAAGACTTTCATGCTGAAAGCCTGAAGGCCGCCGAAGCGCCCGGACTGATTCAGGACGGCCGCATCGATGCTGCCTTCTACACCGTCGGGCATCCCAGCGGTTACTACAAGGAAGCCACTTCCGGTGCGCGCAAGGTCAAGTTCATCCCGATTCAGAACGTCGACGGCCTGCTGGCCAAATATCCCTATTATGCCAAAGCCGTCACACGGGTAACCGAGCTTTATCCCGGCGCCAAAAATGATAAAAACGTCCCCACCTTTGGCGTCAAAGCCACCTTCGTGACTTCCGCCAAGGTTCCGGACAATGTGGTTTACGCCATTGTCAAAGAAGTTTTTGACAACTTTGAGGCCTTTAAAAAACTGCACCCGGCCTATGCTGGCCTGACGAAGCAGAATATGCTGGAAGGTCTTTCAGCACCCCTGCATCCCGGAGCGCTGAAATACTACAAGGAAGTTGGCCTGAAATAGGGGACAGATCGAGCCCCGTTTATTGCCGGCGGCGGCGCCAGGATTTTACAGCCTGGCGCCGCCGTCTCTAAATACCCTGTAATCTGTCGTTTATTCCCGATTGATTTGCCCTTCTGTTTCGAACTGCGCGCGCTTTCCTCAACCAGATTGTTAGCCTGAACGTTCCTGAGACGTTGATGACTAGTTTTTTCTTTCCTCATACAATAAGCATAGGTTAGGTGACCGTTATGACAAAAGATGAAATCCAAGAGCGGGATGAGGGGCTGGAGCTCGCAAAACGAATGGCGGAAGAAGAAGAGGGTGTCGGACGGCGCCCCGGGGGATATCTTAAATACGTCATTCCCTTTGTGTGTGTTGTCTGGAGCATTTTCCAGCTGTCCATCGCCAGCTGGCTGATCCTGGATTCAACTTTCATCCGCGCCATCCACCTGGGGTTTGCCCTGCTGGTTGTCTACCTGAATTATCCGTTGTTTAAAAAAACACGCTTCGGCCTGAAATATTTTTCTGCCACTGACAGGATTCCCATTCTCGATTTTACTATCGGGGTCATTGCCGCTTTTTCGGCCCTTTATATTGCCATTGATTATGTCGGCATGACCTCGCGCTATGGTGACCCGATTTTAAGAGACATTATTATCGGTCTCACCCTGGTTGTGCTTCTGCTGGAGGCCGCACGCCGGGTGATCGGCCCGGCCTTGCCGGTCATAGCGATCTTTTTCATCATTTATGCCTTTTTCGGCCCATACATGCCGGATCTCATCGCCTTCAAGGGGGTTTCTCTGGACCGCTTTATGGGGCAGATGACCATGTCCACCGAAGGCATCTACGGCATTCCGCTGGACGTATCGGCCACCATCGTCTTTTTGTTTGTGCTTTTCGGCGCCATGCTTGACAAAGCCGGCGCCGGCAGGTATTTCATCCAACTGGCCCTGGCCCTGTTGGGGGGATTCAAGGGCGGGCCGGCCAAGGCAGCCATTATGGGCAGCGGGTTGACCGGGCTGGTGTCCGGATCCAGTATTGCAAACATTGTCACCACCGGCACCTTTACCATTCCGTTGATGAAAAAGGTCGGGTACCCGGCCAAAAAAGCCGCCGCAGTTGAAGTGGCTGCCAGTACCGACGGACAACTTGCTCCGCCAATTATGGGAGCCGCTGCATTTATTATCGCCGAATATGTCAACGTACCCTACGTCGAGGTCATCAAGGCTGCAGCTGTACCGGCCTTTGCGTCCTATGCCGCCCTGTTTTACATTACCCATATCGAAGCCTCGAAACTGGGATTACGGGGCATGCCGCGTTCAGAGCTGCCGCAGTTTTTCAAGACCCTTATTTCCGGCGCCCATTATCTGCTGCCGCTGGTGCTGCTGCTTTACGAGCTGATTGTTGTGCGGCATTCGCCGGAGCTGGCGGCCTTTAATGCCATCTGGGTGATGGGTATCATCATGCTTTTGCAAAGACCGGTTCAGGCGTATTTGAATAAGGAGCCCATCGGTCCAGCCTTTAAGCAGAGTATCGTCGAGATTTTTCAGGCCCTGGCAAACGGAGGGCGCAACATGGTTTCCGTTGCCCTGGCCACCGCTGCAGCCGGGATCATTGTGGGGGTTGTGGCCATGGGACTGGGTCAGCTCATTACCGCCATTATCGATACGCTTTCGATGGGAAATATTTATCTGATGCTGGTCATCACGGCCATTGCCAGTTTGATCATCGGCATGGGGCTTCCCACGACGGCTACTTACATCGTCATGGCTTCCCTGACGGCCCCGGTGATTGTCGAAATCGGCAGCTACAGCGATTTTATCGTTCCCCTTATGGCGGCGCATCTGTTCTGTTTTTATTTTGGCATCCTGGCGGACGATACACCGCCGGTGGGCCTGGCGGCCTATGCTGCCGCGGCGATTGCCAAATCAGATCCGATTCCCACCGGTCTGCAGGGTTTTATGTATGACATCCGAACGGCCATTTTGCCGTTCATGTTCATCTTCAACTCCGATTTGATTCTGCACAATGTCAACAGCTGGCCCCAGGGGATTCTGATTTTTGTGATGGCGTGCATGGGCAATTTTGCCTTCGCCTCAGCCACCCAGGGATGGTATTTTACCCGGGTTAAACTATACGAAGTACCGATATTCCTGGCCGCCACCCTGGTACTGATGCGCCCGGACCTGATTGCCTCATGGCTGGGCATGCCCCACGACCAGCGGTACTGGACCTATCTGATCGGTCTCGGAATCATGGGCTTGCTGTATCTGATGCAAAAGCCGCGTATCCAAAAGGATCAGCCGGTACCGGCAACATAAAAATACTCCGGCCAGGTCGATCATAAGGCCTGGCCGGCTAAGACCGTAAGGAACTCAACATGGATGAAATCAAAAAGATTATGGCTGCGGTGGGATTTTCAGAGTATGCCGAAGGTATCTTTAATTACGCCGATCAGCTGGCCTCAAAACTGGGCGCTCAACTGGTCGTGGCCACTGTCATCAACTCCCGTGATGTCGAAGCCGTCGGCACCATAGCAAAAATGGGCTATGATCTGGATTCAGAAAAGTATATCGAGGAACTCAAGGCCCAGCGGCAGAGCGAATTTGAGGCCGTAACCCGGAATGCCAGCCTTTCCAAAGACGACATCGAGCTGGTTATGGCGGTTGGAAACCCCATTGATGAGCTGTTGAAGATTATCATTGAAAAAAAGGTGGATCTGGTCGTCATGGGGGTCAAAGGCCGTACCGACCTGGAGAATATCTTCATCGGGTCGGTTGCCGAAAAACTGTTCCGGCGTGCCCCGGTAACGGTATTATCCTATCGTGACGAAAAGAGTAAGGAGCGATTAAGAAAACGTATAAAATTGGACTAACCGATCAGAGAGTTGGTGAGGGGGCAAACATGTACAGAATTAAATTATCAAATCTATTGATAATGGTTGCTTGCATCTTGCTCATCAGCACACCGGCAATTGCCGGTGACCGGTTCACGGATAATGGCGACGAAACGGTGACGGATCATCAACTGGGACTGATGTGGGCCAAGACTGATAATCAGGGCGATATCAACTGGAAGCAGGCGGTCCAATGGGTCAGGTATACCTTTGGCGACACGCTTGTGAAAAGATATGATAACTGGCGACTGCCGACCCTGGCGGAACTTCAAAGTCTTCATGTGCACGACAAGGCCTATGAGGGGTATGAGACGGACTGTGGCCAGCGTGTCAAGATCGTACCGGAGATAAAATTAAGCTGCGGGTGGGTCTGGACCTCGGAAACCTCTGCGATTCAGGCGCGCATCTTCAACTTCAACCGCGGCTATCACTACACGGACCGTATGGTGCACAACAAGGCCTACCGCGCATTGGCGGTGAGGGATCTGCAATAGCGATGTTCTGGTTCCAGAACACCGATTGATCCAGATTCAGGAATTCGAGAACAACCTAATGGTAGAAGGTACAGGGTATAAGGTCTAAGGTATAGACATGCAGCCGATCTGACCACCAACCCTATACCTTACACCTTATACCTTATGCCACTGGGTATGAATTCGGGTTTATAAGTTAGCAAGATTTGGTTACAAGAGAAGAGCAATCGAACCTTATTTTTGCGTCACCCTCAACACTTCCTCGATGGTCGTCACACCGGTTAGTACCTTTTGAATGCCGTCCTGGCGCAGGCTAAACATCTTCTCCCGGCGGGCTTCCATTTTAATCTGGTTGGAGTCAAAAGTTTCGAGGATCAGATTTTTTAATCTCTCCGTTAAAACCATGATTTCAAAAATACCCAAACGGCCGCTGTAACCGGTTCCGATGCATTTTTCACAGCCGGCGGCCTTATAGATATGACGCTCTTTGAAGTGATTCGGCGCAACGCCGATGCTTTGCAGGTAAATTTCGCTGGGTGTATAGGGACTTTTGCAATTGTCGCAGAGCACGCGAACCAGTCGTTGCGCCGCGACGGCCAGGACGGAAGAAGAGATTAAAAAGGGTTCGACCCCCATATCCACCAGCCGGGTAATGGCGCTGGCCGAATCGTTGGTGTGGAGGGTGGAAAAAACGAGATGTCCGGTCAGGGCGGACTGGACGGCTATTTCCGCGGTTTCCTGGTCTCGAATCTCACCAACAAGAATCACATCCGGGTCCTGGCGGACGATGGAGCGCAGGCCCCGGGCGAAGGTCAGCTCGATTTTTGGGTTTACCTGGATCTGGCTGATGCCCCCTATCTGATATTCAATGGGGTCCTCGATGGTGATAATATTAATATCGGGCTTGTTGATGGATTGCAAAACGGCATACAGGGTTGTGGTTTTGCCGCTGCCGGTCGGACCGGTTACCAGAATGATGCCGTTGGGGGAAGATACCAGTTTGTTGATTAATTTAAGGCGTCCTGGACTTAAGCCAATATCCTGCAGCTCCAGCAGGGAGCCTGATTTGTTCAACAGCCTCAGCACCACCCGTTCACCAAAGGCAGTCGGAATCGTCGACACCCGCAGGTCGATGTTTTGATCCCCAATCCTGACCTCAAAGCGTCCATCCTGGGGCAAGCGTTTTTCCGCGATGTTCATTTTGGCCATGACTTTGATTCTTGAAATCAAGGCCGGCTGGATCCATTTGGGCGGGCTTAGCAAATCGTAAAGTATACCGTCAACCCGGTAACGAACGGTAAAACTTTGCTGGTAGGGCTCGATATGAATATCGCTGGCACGGGCTTTTATGGATTGGGATATAATGTGATTGACCAGCTTGATGATCGGTGCTTCGCTGGTGTCGTCGAGAAGATCGGCAGTTTCTTCGATTTCGCTGAGGATGTCGCTGCCGTTTTCCTGCATGTCCTGGACCAGTTGCTCGGCCGAATCCCGGCGCAGGTCATATTGCAGATTGATGGCTGATAGAATGGATTCGCGGGTAGCCAGAACCAGCTTGAAATCGGTCAATTCCATCAGGCGCACAAGGTCGTCAAGGGCGTGAAAATTCAGCGGGTCGTTAATCGCGATGACGTGGCCGGCGGCGGCAACTTCTTTGTTGGAATCCTTTGCATTGGGCGGCACCAGTCCGCAATTTGAGGCCGTTACCGGCTTCGGGCACTCCAGCGGCACCATGAAATATTTTTTCAAAAACTGGATGGGGATTTTCTCGGTAAAATCTGATTCGATGTTATCCAGAGGCAGCGCGGGCCAGTAGGGAAGATCGTACTGGTTCCCCAGGGCCTCAAGCAGCTGGTTCTCGGAAATATCCTCCTGTTGAACCAGAATTTCGCCGATACTGCCGCCTTTTTCTTCCTTGAGGCGGTAGGCTTCGGTCAGGGCCTCTTCATTCAGGCCGTAGTCGGCCACGAGTATGTCTGATAACTGCTGTACCATGTGGGGTGCTAGAAATTAAGTCCGGTTTATTTTGAAATTAATAGTTTAACAATTATATCATTCGATTTAGCGAAAAGTGTTTGGTGCTTAGTTTTTTGTGTTTGGTATCTGATATTCCCTATCCTCAAACTAAACACCAAACACCAAATACGACACACACAGCCCATGTTGCCGGCCCGCACTACAGCAAATATGCAGGGGGAGGCCGATTTAAGTTATTCTTTTTGGGCCTCTTCCCCCTCGGATGGGGTCATTTTAAAGCTGCCTTTTCGAACTTCGTTAATCTGCCCCCTTTTTTCCTGCAGAACACTTTCAGCTTCAGCGGGGTTTGCAATCACCCTGGGCGTCAGAAAAATATACAGGTTGGTTTTCTGCCTGGTTTCCGAGCGGTCTTTAAACAGCCAGCCCAGCACGGGCATGTCTCCCAGAAGGGGAACCTTGGTTTCATTGATCGTCGCGGTGTCATCGATCAATCCGCCGATAACAATGGTCTGACTGTCTCTGACGATGACCGTGGTGTCCACCGTTCTCTTCAGGGTTACGGGCTGGGTGGTTGACGTGGCAAGTGTACCTGCCAGATCGATAGCGGTAACCTCCAGATTGATCTGCATGCGCACCAGGCGGCCCTCGGTAACATGGGGCGTGATCTTCAACGTCTTTCCAACATCCCGGTATTCAAATGACTCAAAGGTTCCGCCGGATACATCGGTGGTAGATCGCGTCTGGTAGGGCCTGTTCTCGCCCACCGTGATTCGGGCCTCTTCGTTATCTGTGGTCAATACCTGAGGTGTTGACAGAATGCGAAAACTCTCGTCGTCTTTAACCGCATTAATGATGGCGGATATATTGTTAACCTGAAGCCCGGCAATTTCGACGGCCTCAGAAAGTAACCCCATGGTCAGGCCGCCTTGAAGCAATTCACCCGGTTCGATTTCGACACCCCGCCTGAATCCACCGCCAAATACCGTTTCCTTACCGTCAATCGAGGTCTGGCCGAAGGCCGACCAGTCAACCCCGATATCCAGGCTTTTATCCATATCGACTTCCATGATCAGCGCTTCGATGTATACCATGGACCGGGGGATATCGAGCTTTTTGATGACCTCTTCCAGAACCAGGTAGTCATCCTTGTCGGCCATGATAATCAGGCTGTTGGTGGCCTTATCGGCGGAAATTCTTACCTGGCCGGCCACAACAGACGCCGACTTTCCCTTGCCCTTGGCCGGTCCGGTTTTCCCCTTTGGCAGATCCTGGAGGACTTTGGCCAAATCTTCGGCTGCGGCGTTCTTGCAATAGTAGACATGAATTTTGCCTTTGCCCCGCGGCGCCTCCTTGTCGATCATGGAGATCAGTTTTTGAATGCGCAGGGTTTCAATTTCACTGGCCAGCAGTACAATGGTATTGGTTCTTTCGTCTGCCACCATGGTGATGCTTTTTTGCTCAACCCCTTTGCCTTTCTTACGCGTCGGTTTGAACACCGTGCTCAGCAAACTGACCAGCTTGGAAGCATCCGAATACTCGAGCGGTATTACCGATACCTGCCGGCCGATGCCGGTAATATCGATTTCCTTTAATATTCTGAGCAGCCGTTTGATATTTGAATAAACATCGGTGACAATCAGGGTGTTGGTCGGTGGGTAAGCCAGGATTACGCTGCTTTTAGACACCATCGGCGTAAACAGACGCTTGATCTCGATCGGATCGGCATACTTCAGGGGTATCAGCTGGGTGACGACCCGGTCCCTTGGGGTGGTGGACTCTTCACGCAGTTTGGTTTCAATACTTTTGGAACGTGCATCCGGAGAAGGGATGATTTTAACCACCTCACCGGATTGGACAGTGGTATATCCGTGAACTTCCAGTACGGATTCAAATACCTTGTAGGCTTCTTTGAGTGAAATTTTAGATGGGGAAATAATGGTGACTTTACCCTTGACCCGTTGATCCACCACAAAATTGGTCCCGGTCAACTCGCTCATAAATTTGATAAATACATTGATATCCACATTGTTGAAATCAATGGAGACGAATTGTTGCGGATTTTTCTTGGCGGTTTCCTGGGCCAGGACCCGGCCGGATGGAAACACCAGGGCCAGGGCGGCAACTATCACGATTGAAAGCAGAAAATATTTTACGGTCACACCGGTTGGTTTCATATAACTTCCGTTTGGATTTTATGTGATTTAATAACTTTAGTAGAGTTTCTGGTTTTATTCAATACTATAATCAAGGGTTTGCTGGCGCCCCCTGCGTTTTATCTGGAGCTGGATGTTGGATCCTGAGGACAATTCCTCAAACACCCTGGCCGCATCTTCAACCGAATCGATTGAATTGCCATTGACGCCGGTGATGACATCGCCGTTGCGCAACCGCATTCTTCTGAATATGGCGTTGGGCTTGATGCCGGTAATGGAGATGCCGGCAGGTTGTCCTGCTTCGATGTGGGGCCGCAGGGTCGCCTGCTGCATCAATTCGCCCAGATTTTCCATAGCGGCTTGAATTTGATCGTTTCGCAACCTGATTTTACGCGGGTAGCTGGATACCGGCAGCTTTCTGTCCCCGTAAGCAGACGAGGCCCGCACCTGTTTTTGGG
>CAJICI010000255.1_pt1 | contig 10710 bp, 8 predicted proteins | sample 9199571 | NCBI WGS metagenome assembly CAJICI01 (sample SAMEA7708329, study PRJEB35096) | sediment metagenome | biome: marine neritic benthic zone biome [ENVO:01000025]; feature: sediment [ENVO:00002007]; material: shallow marine sediment [ENVO:03000034] sea grass bed [ENVO_01000059] ...
AAAAATTTTAGCCGAAGAAGTGCGCGATATCAATGGCCGTCTTTTGCTGGCCAGAGGCAATGAGATCGGGGATAATCACATACGGATATTTAAAATCTGGGGCGTGTCCGAAGTCGCCATCGAAGGACCGGAACAGGGCGGTGAAAAATTTGATCCGGATTTAAACCCGGAAATATTCGAACAGGTTAAATCAACCGTTACAACCCTCTTTCAGCATACCGATCTGGAACATCCAATCATTAAAAAAATATTTAACCTGGCGGTTCAGTTCAGATGCGAGCACAATCTGCTGGAAACAGAAGGCGACATTCATCTCGAGTCGCAAAATTTAGATTCGTGGAATCAGAATGTCGATTTCATCGAACGTTTGGAAAAAAGCAAAATTGTATTGCCTGAAATACCATCTGTGGTGTTTGAATTAAACGAAGTGATTGCCAACCCGATGTCGTCCGCTGACAACATTGCCCGGGTGGTTAACAGGAGCCCCAGTTTGACGGCTTTGCTCTTAAAAATCGTCAATTCGTCATTTTACGGGTTTCCATCGAAAATCGACAAGGTTTCCCACGCCGTGACACTGATCGGTACCCGCGAAATTTCCGGTCTGGCTCTGGGTATCAGCATCCTTTCGATATTTAAAAATATTCCCAAAGAAATGATCGATATGTATTCATTTTTAAAGCATAGCCTGGCCTGTGGAATTCTGTCGCGCATTCTGGCCGCTCAAAAAAATTTCGGTCAGACCGAGCAGCTGTTTGTATCCGGCCTGCTTCATGATCTGGGCCGCTTGATCCTGTATCTATATTTTACTGATGAATCGCGAGGTATTTTAGGCCGGGCCAGAAAAAACCATAACCTGCTGTACCATGAGGAAACCAATTGTCTGGGATGCGATCATGCCCAGGTTGGCCAGAAATTGATGGAGCAATGGAAGCTGCCGTTGATCCTTGAGAACAATGTGTTGTACCACCACAATCCATCGGAGGCCCAGCAGCCCATTCCAGCAGCTATCGTCCATCTGGCCGATATAATCGTGAACGCACTCGGTATCGGCAGCAGCGGTGAAAAATTTATACCGCCACTTGATGCGGCCGCCTGGGAGAATCTCGATTTGCCTATCAGCAGTTTTGATACGGTAATCGGCCAGGCAACGCACCAGTTTTATTCCCTGGAATCAATCCTGCAGGTGTAAGCTACGATGAATAAAAAGCTAAATATGGACCCTGAAAATCTTCTGGCACGCATTGAGTATCTTGAGGAGAACAGACGACTCATTCAAAATGCGCTGGAAATGGCGCTGTCGCTGGGGGACTTTCAGGAAAACATCAACAAAGGCTATGGGCCTGAAAACATCCTGCAGGAAGCCGAAAAAAGGATTCAGTATTTAATACCCTTTGAGTCCAATGCCTTTTATCTTGTCGATCAGGATAAATCAGACTTTGCCCTGGCGGTCTGCGAACCGTCTGATAAAAAGCCGTTTATCGATGATCAGGTCAGCTACATGATCGATAAGGGTTTTTTCGCCTGGGCGATTCGTGAAAGAAGAGGTGTGACGATCTCATCTCATGATCATTCCAAACAGTTGATGCTGCATGTGATCGCTACCTATTCCCGTATCCGGGGTATGTTCGTCGGCGTGCTGCCGGACAGGAAAAATATTCTGCCGGATAAGGCCATGACGGTTTTGTCCATCATTCTGCTAAATACCGCCAACGCTCTGGAAAGCCTGGAATTTTATCAGTTGTTGCGCAACCAGAACAACACACTTGAAAAAATGGTTGAAGAGAGAACCAGGGCGCTGGCAAATTCTGAAAAACAATTGCAGCAGGTCATGAAATTACAGGCCATCGGCACCCTGGCCGGCGGCATTGCCCATGATTTTAATAATATTCTCTTCCCGATTGTCGGATATACCGAGTTGACCATGGATGATATACCGGAGGACAGCCAGGCTCGCCAGAATCTGGAAGAGATTCTCAAAGCCACCAATCGGGCCAAGGAACTCGTCCAGCAGATCCTGACCTTCAGCCGTCAAAGCTGTCAGGAACGCAAACCATTGAAGGTTCAATTCCTCATAAAGGAAGCGTTCAAGCTGCTGCGCGCCACGATACCCTCATCTATCGAAATCGACTGTGATATCAATGAATCCTGCGGTCCCATCAAAGGCGACCCCACTCAAATTCATCAGATCATCATGAACCTCTGTACCAATGCCTACCACGCGATGCAGGAATCCGGCGGCAAACTCGAGGTGAAGCTGGAGGAAATTCATGTCAGCTACGAAAAATCAATGGAAAGAGTGGGAATGAAGGTCGGTAAACACCTCGAACTGACAGTTAAAGATTCAGGGCACGGGATGGATCCCCAGGTCATGGACCGGATTTTTGAGCCTTACTACACCACCAAGGAGCAGGGCAAAGGGACAGGACTGGGGTTGTCCGTCATTCATGGCATCGTGAAAAATCACGGCGGTGACATCACCGTAACCAGTCGGCCCGGCAACGGATCAACATTCAAGGTTTATTTGCCGGTAATTGATGAATATGAGGAAGAAATCGAAACCATCGAGCTGTCGACTGAAACAAACGGTAGCGAACGCATTCTGCTGGTAGATGATGAGAAACAGATTATTGACATCGAGCAGCAAATCCTGGAACGTCTTGGATATAAGGTAACACCGAAGACCGACAGCGAAGAAGCCCTGGAGGAATTTGCCGCTCAACCCGATCGATTTGACCTGGTCATCACTGACATGACAATGCCGAAGATGACTGGAGACCAGCTGGCCAGGCGCATGATGGATATCAAGCCCCAGATCCCGGTGATATTGTGCACCGGGTTTAACGAAGCCATTACGGAAGAAAAAGCACTGGCGATGGGTATCGATAAATTTGTGATGAAACCGATTATCAAGGACGATCTGGCCAACACCATTCGTACCGTTCTGGACAACCGCCCCAGCCTGCCAAATTAGCTACCGCTCGTTATTGGTTATTGGTTAATTGTTAATTGTTTTTTGCTGCACTTCAGATCCTTCCGCACATTATTTCCAAATATGATGTCCGTTGAACCGGGTTATTTATCCCCTCTGATTCGCTCAGATCATATTTATGTCAAGGGCGATAGGAAATAGGATTGGGATAGAATTAAACTGGATTGGATTGTGGTGTCCGGGGTAAATGTCATTTATAGATCGACATCGGTTTCCTTTGTCGATCCGCCGGAGGCGGACTTGCCCACCATCTGGTCATTTGATGGCTTAATATCCGGTTTTAGATTCTCCCCTTCTTCCTGAGCGGCCTCATCAATCGAATCCTTCAGCTGGTCAAGCAGGCATGTCACCGGATTGGTAAATTCCCTCACAACTGACATCGCCTTTGACTGAGCCGCCCGGTATCCGGCGCGATAGGCAAAGAAATACACAATTGTTACCAGGGCAAGTTGAGATATAACGAAGAAAAAGGACTTCATGGATGATTCTCCTTTATTTTTTCGACTCGGTAATATATTTTCGGTATTTTCGACCGATAACTTTAGGATGAAAAATATGCCGACACATACGCACAATTTTGTGGAGCACTATGATGGACTGGTGGGATACGGGGCAGACCGGGAAACCGACGAGAACACCATCATCTATTATCTTCAAAAATTTTCAGATGATAATTTCATGGCGCTGATGACCAAAAGAATGACCGATGAGGAACTGCTGGAAGTGTTTGACCTGGTCAATCGGCTGCTTAAGAATCATCTCAACGAAACCGAATATCATAAATTATTCCTCAAAGAGGACCACGACCACTGACAAAGGTTTCAGGTGTCAGGTTTCAGAGGACAGAAGTCAGACGACAGAAGACAGATTGAATAATCAGAATAATGCGCAGCAATAACCGAAGCTTCATCTGTCCTCTGTTTTCTGTCATCTGTCATCTGAAAAATTATCAAGGTACCACCGGAATAGGAGAATCCCCTATGTTTACAAAAAAGCAACTGGAAAGGTACGCAGACGTCCTATGGTGGGGCCTGTCCACCGCCCGAAAGACACGATTTAAAAAAGATGACATCATCCTGATACGCTACCATCCGCCGGCCCTCAGGCTGGCTGAAATCGTATATGCCAGAATGCTTGCCCGGGGGTTTCATCCGGTCCAGCGCATGAGCCCCAGTACCACTATGGAGAGACAGTTTTATTTGCTTTCCTCCAACAGGCAGCTCATCTTTTTGCCGCCCGGTGAAAAAACGTTGATGTCGCGACTCAATGGCAGCATATTTCTGTACGCTCCGGAATCCATCACCCACCTGAGCGATATCGCACCTGCTAAAATTGGAAAGACGGCGGTGGCCCAGAAGGAACTGCGGGATATTCTAAATCGTCGCGAAGCCGGCGGTCGCTTCAGCTGGACTTTATGCATGTATCCAACATCGGAACTGGCCGATCAGGCCGGGCTGTCGATAACCGACTATACACGCCAAATCATCAAGGCCTGCTTTTTAAATAAAACCGACCCGGTGGCAGCATGGCAGCAGGTCTATAAAAACGCCCGGTCGATAAAAAAATGGTTGAATTCCATGACAGTGAAATTTTTCCATGTCGAATCTGAAAATATCGATCTCCAGGTGACTCCCGGGCAAAGCCGGCAATGGGTCGGCATATCCGGTCGCAACATTCCCAGTTTTGAGATTTTTCTATCTCCCGACTGGCGGGGAACCCGGGGAAAATATTACGCCGATCAACCCACCTACCGCAGCGGAAACCGCGTGGAAGGCATACGGTTGGAATTTGCCGGAGGACGGGCGGTTAAAGTTGAGGCGGATCAGGGGGCAAAGTTTGTCAAAAGCCAGCTGAAAATGGACCAGGGTGCCGATAAACTGGGGGAGTTTTCATTGACCGACAAAAGATTTTCCCGAATCGACCGCTTTATGGCCAATACCCTGTTCGATGAAAATTACGGAGGCAAATACGGTAACTGCCATATAGCTCTGGGTTCGTCCTACGCCAACACCTATGACGGGGACAGCCGGAGATTGACACCGGCGCGCAAACGCAGCCTTGGCTTCAATCAATCGGCCCTGCACTGGGACCTGGTAAATACCGAGAAAAAGCGCGTTTCCGCACATCTGAAATCCGGTAAGACGATCGGAATCTACGAAAATGGCCGCTTTTTAAAATAAAGATACGATATCGTATTTTTTGATTAAAATAGCCACGAATTGACACCAATGTTCACGAATTAAAGCAATTGTCGCAGTAACACCATCAATAATTCAAAAGAAAATTCGTGAGAATTCGTGTTAATTCGTGGCTTAAAAAAATTAAACAAAAAAAGCGCCAGAACGAAATCGTTTTGGCGCCTGTATTTTAGCTTGCAGCAATTAAGCTGGAATATTTCAGACCCCCACCGCCGCCCGCGGCGGCACTGCTACCAGCGAGCCGATGGATTCGACCAGTTTCTTGAGGGGAAACGGTTTTGCCAGGACCATGTCAAAGGCATTATTCTCCATCAGCCACGGAGTTCCCGAAATCGCAATTACAGGAATCGATTGCTTATCAGACTTGCGAATATGCTTGACGACACCGTTACCGTCAATGCCGGGCATCCGTATATCGGTAATCACGATATCAAAACTGCCATCATCAAATTTCCGGATGCCCTCCTGGCCATCTGTTGCCGTTTCAACATTGTGACCGAATTTGGTTAATGCCTGACGGATGATCTGCAAAATTCCTTTTTCATCGTCAATAACCAGAACTGTCGACATGGCTTCTCTCCAAAAAAGGGGGGTCTGGACAATGGTTCATATATAGCTATCCTATCCCATTTTTCAGGCCAGGTCAACTATATATTGTATATGGACAGCGAATGAACCACTATATACAGTATTTCAACCATTTACGGTGAAGATGATATCGTTCAGTGCCAGCCGCAGCTAAAGAGCCTGACAGACTGTATGAAGTTCGGGAATTGTGAACATTTATCGAACGCAAGAATGCTCAAGGGGTTTTATAGAAAAGCGCCCTTTTATGTCAAATCGAATTATCCGAATTTTTCGATTTTATTGTAAAAAGTTATCAACAAAATGTATCTTAATGAAATCATGTGAGATAATACTATTTTTAATCTTATGGATTGAAAACCAAGTGTTTGCCCACCGTAGCTTTTTTATAAACTATTTTAGATAGATCGGAAGTTATGAACAAGTTATGAACAATTATAATTTCTCACGATTTCTTTTGAATTCTGCCTTTTTTAACGATTTTGATGATTACCACCAAAATTCGGCAAAAATGTTCCATGAAGCAAAAAAAAAGCACCTGGAATAATCCAGACGCTTAATTTTTTATCGGTGTGACCGGAAAAGGGGGTTTAGGGTGTTAGATCGCTATCCGTGGTTATACCTTATATTTTCCAAAATCGTCGGGCGAGAGATTTGCCAGGTAATCCGCCCATTTTTTGCCTTCCTCACTGGTATCGACCACTTCGGCTTCCCCATCGGTTATTTTTGATTTCTGCATAACCGAATCCTCGACGTATATCGGGGCTTTAAACCGCAATGCCAGTGCGATGGCATCGCTCGGCCTGGCATCAATGTCGAAGCTTTGGTCCTTTGAAACAAAATAAATCCGGGCATAAAAGGTATTATCTTTTAAGTCACAGACCTCGACCTTCACAATGGAGATTTCCAGGGCATCAGCGAAATTTTTTAACAGGTCATGGGTCATGGGACGATCATATTTTATGTTTTGGAGGGCCGAAGCAATGGACGTCGCTTCGAGGAGTCCTATCCAGATGGGAACCGCCTGTTCATCCTCTTCCGATTTAAGGATGATAATAGGGGTATTCGATGCTGGATCCATTGTCAGACCCGCTATGCTAACCTTATGCAGCATAACTTCTTTCTCCTTTCAACCCCTCGGCTGCGGTTTTTCCTTCAACCGGTTTGCCCCAAAGGGAATGAGAATATGCCTTCTCAATTTTTACAGTAATCAGCTGCCCCGGGTAAATGTCGCTACAGCTTGCAGGATTACCGTTCTGATAAAAATTTACGATCTTGTTTGTGGATGTGCGACCGGTCCACTGGACAGCCTGATCCGATGGATCCAGATTGCCCGACGATTGTTTTTTGCTGATACCCTCGGCCAGAATCGGCAGACAGTTTCCAACCAGGGCCTGGTTCATTTTTCGGGTGAAGGTTTCCTGCAATTCCAGCAAAATTTGCAGCCGGTCCTTTTTTACCTCATCCGAAACCTTATCATTATAATCAGCCGCCGGTGCGTTGGGGCGGTCAGAGTATTGAAAAGCGAATAGTCCGTCAAATTCGATGGTTCGAATCAATTCCAAAGTCTCATCAAAATCAACGGAAGATTCTCCTGGAAAACCGACAATAATATCGGATGTAATTGCGATATCAGGACAAGTATCTCTGAGTTTGGCCACTTTGTCAAGGTACAGCTCTCTTGTATATTTACGGTTCATGCGCTTTAACACCCGGTTGGACCCCGATTGCACCGGTAAGTGTATATGTTTACATAGTTTTTCATTGGTTTTGAATGCCTGAATCAAATCTGTGTCGAAATCCTTGGGATGTGAGGTGGTGAACCGTATCCGCAGCAGCTGCTCAACTTGACTGACCCGTGACAGCAGCTCTGTAAAAGAGCACAACCGCTCTTTTTTACCGTAGCTGTTCACATTTTGACCGAGCAGCGTGACTTCTTTGAGGCCGTTTTGAGCGTACAGTTGAATTTCCTTAAGAATATCATCCGGATGCCGGCTGGTTTCCCGGCCCCGCACATAGGGAACGACGCAGTAGGAACAGAAATTATCGCAGCCTCTCATTATGGTGACAAATCGTGTTACCTGGTGGTCAGCTGCCATACCGCCCTCGATCTCCTGGAACAGGGGTTTATCCGCCTGTTCAATGTCAACGATGCGGCAGCGTTTTTGCTCGATTCTTTGGATTAATTGCGGCAATCGATCTATCGCCTGGGGACCAAAAACGAGATCCAGGTAAGGAATCCGCTTAAATATTTTCTCTCCTTCCTGCTGGGCGACGCAGCCGCCAACTCCGGTAATGAGGCCCGGTTTTTTCTTTTTAAGCCTGGCCAGCCGTCCCAGAAAGCTGAAGGCTTTTTGCTCGGCTTTGGCACGGATGGTACAGGTGTTCACAATTACCAGATCCGCCGCTTCCAGGGATGACGTCTGTTGATACCCCAGTGTTGCCAGTTGCATGATGATTTGCTCGGAATCATACACATTCATCTGGCACCCGATGGTATTTAAATACAGGTACTTGTTTTCCATCGTATCAATTCGTGGTTAGCTGGATTTAATTTCTGCCGGTTCAATAACAATTTCTTTTTTTAGATCCTGGAGGATCATATCCACATCGGATTCACAACCGGGCGCAATATGGAAAACAACCCTACCGGACATCGGATCCAATGTTTCCATAACAGCCAGGCCATCATAGGCTTCGAGAATGAATTTTATAAAGGCGATTTCCCGACGATCAACCCGGTAATACCGTTGGACGGTTTCAGCTGGTGTGTGAGTGGGTTGCATGGCAGGAATTTATCACACGCCCTCGGTAAAGTCACGGATTTCCTTAGGTGGCGAATTTGTGAGCTGTTTCAATATAATAATCACACCATGACCTTTTTCAATAAGAAAGCGGAAGCCTCTATATTGAACCAAATTCGTCAGGCATCACACAATAATCAGTTGGCGCATGGCTGTGAGCCTATTGGTTGATTAGGTTGATTGAGGTACCGGCGTGACAGGTAGAATTTATGCGCCATATAGATTTAAGGCACATTCTGATTTGCGAGAATGGGGATCTTGTCTAAGTATCTGTCATCCGGTCGAAAGCGGGTTCCAGCGAAACGCGATAAATAGGAATAGCCCGAGTATAGTGAGCACATGCGACTTCCTCTGGTATTTTTAACTTTATTAAATTAGATTCAATCCTTTTAACTTAATCAACCATTCAACTCAATCAACTCAATCAACCGGTACCCGAATCAACTTAATCAACCTATTCAACCAATCAACTTAATCAACTACGGGGTTGAACGCGGTACCAAAGTAGGATATATGGCCCATTCATGAAAGATCACTGGCAAATAAACGATCCGGATCAGAATATAGTTGACCGCCTGATCCGGGAATTAAACTATCATCCCGCAACCGCCGTGGTGCTGGTCAACCGTCATATCTCCACCCCGGATCAGGCTCGTGACTTCTTAAATGTGGCCCTGGATAACTTACGATCCCCTTTTGCCCTGAAAGATATGGACAAGGCCGTCAACCGCATCCACAAAGCCATCCTTGACGGTGAAAAAATATTGATCTTTGGCGACTATGATGTCGACGGTATCACCTCAGTTGTGATTCTGCTCAACTTTTTACGCCGGGCAGGCGCGGATGTATCCTATTATATTCCCCATCGAATTAACGAAGGCTACAGCATCCAGCCGATGCATATTTCCCGATATATTCGTCCCAATCAATTCAATTTAATCATAACGGCAGATTGCGGATCCGGCAGCCACCAGGCAGTCGAAGCCGCTAGCAGATTCGGTATCGACATGGTGATTACGGATCACCATAACATCTCCAGAGACATCCCGCCGGCACTGGCGGTGATAAACCCCAGGCGGCATGACTGCAATGCCGGTTTGCAGCATCTGGCCGGTGTCGGCGTGGCCTTTTTTCTGCTGATCTGCCTGCGAACCCACCTGCGCGAAACCGGATTCTGGCAGAGGGGTAAAGAGCCAAATTTAAAACAATATTGTGATCTGATAGCCCTGGGTACGGTGGCCGATATGGTGCCGCTGGTCGAAGATAACCGTATCCTGAGCAAGACCGGCATCGAATTGATAAAAGCCGGCAGCCGTCCCGGCCTGAATGCACTGCTGGAAGCCAGTGCCATCCAGGACCGCACTTTGAATGCCGACGATATCGCATTTCGGCTGGCACCCCGGCTAAATGCCGCCGGTCGCATGGACCATGCAGCGCAGGCGGTTAATTTATTGATCGCAGAAGATACCGCTGCGGCAGCTCAAATAGCCCGGACGCTGAATTTATTGAATCGCAAAAGGCAGGATTTGGAAAAAGGTATCCTGGCAGACATTGAGCAGTTTATTGATCTCAACCCGTCCCTGCTGCAACGACGCTCGCTGGTTTTGCACAGTCAACGATGGCATGCCGGCGTGTTGGGCATTGTGGCATCCCGCTTGATGCGTAAATACACAAAACCGGTGATTCTGATTACAGTAGAAAATGGAATCGGCAAGGGCTCTGCCAGGAGTCTGGAGGGAATCAATATTTATGATGCGCTGGGTGAATGCCGGCCTTTGCTGGAAAGCTTCGGCGGGCACGCTCTGGCGGCCGGATTGCAGGTCAGGGAAGATAACATCGCTGATTTCCAGGAGGCCTTTGAAACGCAGATCCAGCGAACCGCGTCCGCCGATAGTTTGACGCCCGTTTTACAAATCGATGCTGAATTGGACTTTGCGGCCATATCAGGGGATCTGATCGATGAAATGGAATTATTGATGCCATTTGGCACGGACAATCCCGAACCGCTTTTCATGGCCTCTGACATAAAGGTTATCAACTCAAAAATCGTCGGTAAAACCCATCGCAGGATGATGCTGGGTCAAGCATCGATGCATACGATGATTACATATCCCGCTATCCATTTTAACGTTCC
>CAJICI010000422.1_pt1 | contig 10701 bp, 11 predicted proteins | sample 9199571 | NCBI WGS metagenome assembly CAJICI01 (sample SAMEA7708329, study PRJEB35096) | sediment metagenome | biome: marine neritic benthic zone biome [ENVO:01000025]; feature: sediment [ENVO:00002007]; material: shallow marine sediment [ENVO:03000034] sea grass bed [ENVO_01000059] ...
GACCCTGGTCGAAATAGATCGGCTTTATTTTCAAGAAGGAAAATTGGCCGAAGCCATCAGCCTGGCGGAATCGGAGCTGGGAAAATTGGCCCAGAACGAGTGGGAGAAATGGCAGCAGGTTTACTACCGCTACTGGGAGTTGCTCTACGATGCCGGACGGGTGCATATCTTGCGGACTTCAACCCGGGCTTACCTGGCCTCTTTTCCTGAAGATGCCTTCGCCAACTATTTCAACGCCCGGGCGTTTCTGACAGCCGTTGATCGCATTCCCGGATTTACACCGGATACCAGATCGGCCTACCGGGAGGAGGCCATCAAACTTGCCGCTCAAATTGATCGTGCCGGTCACTCACTGGATGCACGCCGGCAGCACCCGGATATTCAAAAAAATGAAGCCGCCGCTTTATCCGACCTGTATCGCAAACTGCGGCTGGAGCAGGCCCGGATCTATGTCCTGATCTGGAAGCTTGGCGGCTACGAAGAAGACGACCACCCGGATGTCATCTATCGTGACAAGGCCCTTGATATCTGTGACAGCAAAGCCCTGTCCGATATGAAGGAAGCCGGTCAATTGAAGGTGACCATCTATACCCACATACTGGACCGCTGGTACTGGTTCGAAGGTCGCCAGATTATTCAAAACCAGCAGAAAAAACGCAAGGAGCTGCGAAGCCAGCTTGAAACCCTGGTTCGGGAACTTCAGGAAGCAGAAAATTGATGAATGATCCTCAACTGTCAGCCCCCGTTTCCAACAGCATGGATAAACGCCTCCGGAGCCGAACTGCCGGTGTGGTCGGCATCGTTGATCCCAAATGGGTGGCTGTCGGTCTGTGCTATATTGCGGCCATTGCCTTGATGGGGCTGGACCCCTGGTATGGTGAAAAATATTTTACATATAACCAGGGCATTTTCGTGGGTATCCTGGCAGTATTGCTGGTGGCCGGGTTCTGCTGGGAAGTCTATCTTCTGGGCCGACCAGGCGGTATCAATCTTGCGCTTCACTGTCTGCTCATTCTCCCGGTCGCTTTGCTCATCGGCAGAATTGCAGGACTGCCCCCTGCACCGGAAGTATCCTACGGATTGCTGGGCCAGCTTAAAAACTATATCGGTACTCTGAAGGATGCCAGCGGCGTCGAAAGCATACTGCCATTCTGGATTCAGGATATTTTTCACAATCCTTCAATTTTGCTTCTTATCTTTTTTACCGCAGTGGCCTTTACCCAGAAAAAACCCGGTCGCCGCTTTGCGCTGGTGGTGGTGGCTTTCCTGATTCCGATTATGCAGACCCTGACCCATGAACCCAGGCCGTCAATTGCCTTTGGGCTGGGATTTTTGGTCCTGCTGATCGGAATTGCTCTTCAGTTCAGCAGGTATGATGATATTGTCGGACAGCAAAATGTGCTGACCCGATTGCAGGCTGTCGATGACCGGCTGGAGTTGACATGCAGTTTAAGGATCGCCAAACGAACCGTGGAGGACGGGTTTATCACCGAGGATGGCGTGCTCGCCATCGTACAGCGGGAATATTCCCGGCAGTTTGACCTGGATGCCCTGGCCGTGCGCGGCATCGCCCAGGCCATCTCACACCGCCTGGTACGGGAGCATCGCATCCTGGAACTGCGCGGAGATGAAAGGGGGTTTTTCCTGATACCCTGTGAAGCACTGTTTAAAATCGATTCGCTGTTTGATGAAATCGCGGTCTGGATTCGCAAAATCATCATCACCGGTATTGCCGTTATCTGGCTGATTTCTCCAATAGACTTATTTCCGGACAGCGTTCCGGTGCTGGGCGCCATTGATGATGCGCTGATCGCGCTGGTGGGAGCCGGGCAGTGGGTGGGGACGATCAAACGCCGCAAGATACCAGGGCCAAAGTAACGATAGCCAGAAAATTGAGACCAGGGGAAGTTGGGAAGATGGGAGGGGAAGATCCATTTTTGAATAACTCATAGGAAACCTCAAGAGGTCGGAACACTAAACAAAATGAACGTCGAACATCGAACGGCCGGGCTGAAAAGGAAATGGGGGAGAGTGATTTGCAGGATATAGAAATCAGAGGATACTACCCGGGGGTGGTGGGAAAGATTACGGCGCTTCATGCGGTATACTATTATGAAAACTGGGGATTCGATGTCAGTTTTGAAACCCAGGTCGGCCGGGAGCTGTCGGAATTCGTGGCCCGGTTTGACAGCCAGCAGGATGGGTTCTGGGTGGCCACAGTAAAGGGGCAATTTGCCGGCGCCATTGCCATCGATGGCCAGAACGCTTTTGATGAAGGTGCGCGGTTGCGCTGGTTTATCGTTGATCCAGAATTTCAGGGCGGCGGCATTGGAAAGGCGTTGATTGTGCGGGCCGTGGATTTCTGTAAAAGCAAACACTTCCCCAGAGTGTACCTCTGGACCTTCGACGGGCTGAACAGCGCCAGAAAATTGTACGAAGCCGTTGAATTTCGTCTAAGCGAGGAAAATGAGGAAAATCAATGGGGGCAAACCATTAAAGAACAGAAATTCGAACTCAGCTTTACCTATGACAGTTAATTCAGCCGATTCTCAACGTCCTCAACTATTTAACTAATCGACTAATAAACCAATTAACTGATTCCGGGGAGGGGATACAAAATGGAAAAAGTACAGGTAAAATTTGGAGATTGGATTGAAGCAGGGTTTAATCTGTATAAAAACAATTTCGGCACCCTGGTCCTGGCCTCAATTTTTGCGGTCGTAATCGGCACGGTAACTGCCGGGCTCCTGGCCGGACCCATGCTGGCCGGCCTGATACTGGTGATACTTCAACTGCTGGACAGAAAGGAACCACCGCCCGAGGCTGGAAACGTTTTCAAGGGCTTTGATTATTTCCTGCAATCATTTCTTTTTGTGATTATATGGGGAATTGGCCTGGTGATTGGCTCGGCCATTCTGGGTGTAATTCCTGTCGTTGGACAACTCGCATCCCTTGCTTTCGCCTATGCCGCCCAGGCCTTTTTAATGTTCGGCCTATTTTTGATTGTTGACCGTGGGATGGAGTGGGTGCCGGCCTCTGCGCTCAGCTTTAACACCGTAAAATCCAATTTCTGGCCATTTTTCGGATTATCCGCCATCGCAGGTATTATAGGAAGCCTTGGTGTAATCGCCTGCGGTATCGGGGTTGTACTGACCATCCCTATTCAGGGTTGCATTCTGGCGGTTGCCTACAGGGATATCTTTGGAAATGGCGGATTTTCGGGAATGGATGAAAACAACCCTATTTAGGGAAGACTCAAATTTAGATAGAATTACATAGTGGTATAAGGTACAGGGTGCAGGGTGTAAGGCTTATGGATGCAAAGAGCATAGCGCACGGCGCATGGCGTACTGATCAGCAAGTCAGAATTTCGGTAGAATCAAACGCTTTGCCTTAGGCCCTCTGCCGTCTGCCGTCCGCCGTCTGCCTTCAGCCTTGAGCCCTGAGCCTTGTGCCACTTTTGTACTATTACCTTAAACCCTGACCATTGATTTGAAGGCGCTATATGATTGCAAATATCCTTTCTAATGATAAACCTGCCCGCGGCCGTCCGGAAAATTCAGGAGTGTGCCTTGCGGTGGCATTTGCAGCCGGTATCTTTCTGTTGCTGACATTTCTGGTTCCCATTGGAAAACTAAGTGTTTTAAATTGTCCATTTTTGACTATTACCGGTCTCCCCGGCCCTTTTTGCGGGTTCACCCGTTCGCTCTGGGCGATCTCTGCCGGTGACTGGCTTTATGCCACTATTAACTGCCCTTTGGCCTGGTTAATATATGCCGTTGTGGTTATCGTGTTTGCCAGGGGTATCGGTGCTCTTATACCCGGAATTAAAAAGACAAAGCTGTATGGTTTGAGCCTGACCCGCAATCAGGCCAACCACGCCGCCGCGATTATCACCAGCCTCGTCTTGCTCAACTGGATTTACCGTCTGAGCCTTGGCCTAACCTGAAGACCGCACTCGAAGCCCCCCGCCATCTGTCTTCAGTTTTCTGTCATCTGTTCTCTGTCTTCTGTCACCTGACCTCTGCCTGCCGCGTCGAAGCCGTCAGGCGAAGACGGGTCTTTCTGTTATATGATCTGAAAATCTGAATCTTGAATTTTATCCAATCGTGCATAGTTTAGCAGATAATAACCTGTCAAAAAATACAACAGCATTTTCTCCATATACACCCCGAAAGGAGGGAAATCATGAAAGAAAAACGCAACGTACACCTGAAAATACAGGAACTCTGCGATTGCTACGCAACCAATGATCCGCTCAAAGAGATGTCCGTGGTGAAAGATGATGCAAACCAGGAAGAAGCGGCATTCAAGTGGCTTGCACTGGCATCACTGCACGGTGTAAACAATAATGCCAAGGAAGTTACCCTTACCCGCTCGCACAATGGAGACGTACGGGTGACCGCCAGATATCGTGAAACGGATCTTCCGTCCCCGGGTTCTGATGTCGGCGCCAAAATTATGGAAGCCGTACGTGAGGTGACCCATATTGAGGGCGGCAAAGGCAAATCACCCCTGGCCCTTGGAATCCGAAACGATAGCATTGAACTGCAGGTCAAAATGAAAACCAAAGATGACGGCGAAAAGATCACCATCAAATTCCCGGAGTAAGGAAACAACTCGAATTGAGCGTAACGCTCAATTCGGAGTTAATTTGCCGCGGCGGATTGGTAAATCGTTATTGGAAATCGAAATGCAGCCCAATTGATATTTGGCGTAAGCCCTATGTATCGATGGAGAAGCCTGCCAAAGAGATCGCGAACCGTGACCCCTTCACTGAAGGGAATAGGTAAAGGAAGAGGCTATTGTCATCTACCCGTCCGCTAATCAAAAGGCAATTGCCCGAGATTTCTGCCGATAGCCTCATCCCGCCATACAAAGATTATGACTATTATAAAGACTGCGATCAACTGCCCTTTCGCCACCGGGTCGAACATTTTGACATGGTCAACGCCTGGTGGCTGATAGAAGCCTCTGTCCTCGTCTACGCCGAGCCGGAATTCGTCTCTGAAATATTCCAGCAAAATGCCGGATTCACCAGAGTAAGATTCTTTGAGGACACAACCACTCAGTGCTTCGTTGCCAGCAACGACCGGTTTGCCATTGTGGCATTCAGGGGATCAGAAGGGCGCCTGAGAGAAGGCGATTCATATCCTGATTATATATGGGCGGATTGGATTACCAATTTCAACTTCTGGCCCGAACAGTGGGCTCGGAGCGGAAAAGTTCACCGGGGATTTAAAGCCGCGCTGGCAGAGGTATGGTCCGATCTAAAAAATTACCTCTCAGAACTTCAAAAAAACAACCTGAAAATCTGGCTGACCGGCCACAGTCTGGGGGCGGCGCTGGCCACGCTGGCGGCAGGCCGGTTTGGCAGTGTGCAGGGATTGTATACCTTCGGATCTCCCCGCGTTGGTGATCTTGATTTCAAACAAAACTTTAATGTGACTGCCTATCGGTTTGTCAACAACAGCGATATCGTAACCAAAGTACCGCCAGCCGGCATGTTTCATCATGTCGGGGAACTCAAATTTATTGACAGCAGCGGGATCATACACAACCGTAGCGACAGCCGTGACGAGAAAGATGAGGAGAATCCGTTTGATTTGAAAAAAAAATTCAACATTCTCAGCCAGACAGGAAAGGGTTTCACGGACACAATATTTGAATCCCTGATCGACCATGCACCGACAGTTTATGCCGTCCACATCTGGAACAGTATTCCCGCTGTAGGCTAACAGACACTACTAGATCACCTGCGAAGAAAGGAATGACCATCAACCATGAAGTCCATCTGTGTTTTCTGCGGTTCGAGCACCGGGAGTAATTCAAAATATGTTGCCGCTGCCAGACAGCTGGGAGAGCTGATTGCCCAGAAGAAAATGAGCCTTGTATACGGCGGCGGAAATGTTGGCCTGATGGGTGAAATTGCCAATTCGGTGCTGGAAAATCGGGGAGAGGTCATCGGGGTTATCCCGCAGTTTCTCGTGGAAAAGGAACTGGTGCACGATAAGCTGACGGAATTGAGAATAGTAGAGTCCATGCACGAACGCAAAGCCATGATGGCCGAGCTTGCAGACGGCTTCGTGGCAATGCCGGGCGGATTTGGGACCCTGGAAGAAACCGTGGAAGTATTGACCTGGGCCCAGCTTGGCTTGCATCGAAAGCCTGTTGGGCTGTTAAATGTAGAAAAATATTTCAATTTTCTATACGATTTTTTCAAACATATGGTAGTGGAGAAGTTTCTTCACACAGAATATAAGGACATGATCCTTATTAAAGATAACGCGAAAGAAATGATCGACAGTCTGATCGGCTTCCAGCTTCCGGAAATTGATAAATGGGATGATTTTAAAAATGGCGTCATATAATTTGTTTGACAATACCGGCAGCTTCAATATATCAAAATTTCAGACCGGTTCAATCCGGCAAATTCCAAAAAGGAGATTCGAAATATGGGCAAAGGAGATAAAAGAACGAAGCGCGGAAAAATAGCACGCGGAACCAGCGGTGCTCGCCGTCCCAGGAAAAAAAAGAAAAAAGATAAATAATAAATATTTGCATGCATAGTTTGTCCGAAAGAATTGAAGACATCATCCTCCAGCATGATAACCGCGGCATGCGGCGGTTGCACCTGGCAATGTCTCCCGGCTACTGTTATCGGGCAGCCCGGATTATTCTGAACAACAGGGGCACCGTTCTGATTGGAACCGGGTTTCCTGTGTCTGGAAGTTTCGAGAGCGACGGGCCGATCGGTGCCATTGCACTATATCGCACGCTTACCGAACTGGATTTCAAACCGGTATTTGTCTGCGCCCCGCCGATTTCGAAGATTCTATCCCGCAATTTTATGACCTATGAACTGCCGCTTGCAGATTGGGAAAATAGCAAACCGGCAGTTGCCTCAGGGCTAAAAGACCTGGCGCCAACCCTGGTCGTTTCAATTGAAAGACCGGGTGTTACGGCCGATGGGCGATATTATAATATGCACAGGGACGATATCTCCGACCTCACCGCAAAATACGACCTCTTTTTATCCGAAAGCGGATGTCCCAGCATCGCATTCGGGGACGGCGGCAACGAAATCGGGATGGGTAATGTGCGTGAGGCTCTGGCTGAGATGGACATCATACCGGCCGTCACCACCTGTGACGAACTGGTAATCGCCTCGGTTTCCAACTGGGGTGTATATGGCGTTATTGCGGTTCTCAGCAAAATTTTAGACCGGGATTTGTTTACCCTCTTTGATCCGCAAACCATCGCCGGCTACCTGGTCGACAATGGATGCGTCGATGGGGTGACAACCCGCAACGAATCCAGTGAAGACGGATTCCCGATCCATGTGGGATTGGACATTATTGAGCAGCTGCGCAATCTCGTGTTCCCGCCAAAAACATGAAGTGTTCAGTAAGAGATTTTTTATAAGGAACGGATTCGATTTTTATTAAAAAAAGTAGACAGGATTGACAGGAACTTTTGGGTCACTTTCCGGAAGAAAGTGACCATACCCAATCGGCCTTCGACCGAAAAATAAATAACAACCTGGAATTATAGTCTCGAACCGATGCCTATTGCTTTTGAGTGTAAATATTGACGGATATCAAAGAAATTTCCTGAAATTATTTTCCGCCGCAGTCGGATGGAATTTAAGCGCTTTCTTCTGGAAAGTGCTTAATTAAAATTTATCCTGACAATCCTGTAAATCCTGTCAACAAAAATTATAAAAATAGAATCCATTCCATTATATTAATAAGCGATTAACGCCTAAAATCAGATTCGGGAGAAATAAATATGAACGGTAAGCCGCCAAATGACAGGATCGCCGAGTACGAGGTCGACAGCATGTTTACGGACCGCTGGTCACCGCGGGCATTCCTATCCGATCCTTTGCCGGAGCACCAGATAAAATCGCTGTTTGAAGCCGCCCGCTGGGCGCCATCCTGCTTTAACGAGCAGCCCTGGCTATTTGTATATGCAACCGAGCCCGAACAGCGCGAAAAGCTGGTTTCGGCCCTGGTACCTAAAAATCAGCGCTGGGCTGAGAAGTGCCCCCTGCTGATGTTTGTGCTGGCACGCCGGCACTTTAAAGAGGGTGGACGGGAAAACCGCCACGCCCCCTTCGATGCCGGCTCAGCCTGGATGTCATTGGCCCTGCAAGCGCGTCGGCTGGGGCTTTACGCTCACGCCATGGCCGGGTTCAGCATAAAAAAAGCTTATGAAGTTCTTGGTGTATCCGAAGAAGACTATTTGATCATGGCGGCCATCGCCGTGGGGCGCAAAGGTGACGCTGATCAATTGCCGGAGGATTTGCTCGCCATGGAATCACCCAATAAACGCAAGCCCCTGGCAGAGGTTGCAACGGATAAATTTCCGTTAGCCGGGCAGTAACCCGGAGTACAATTACCGAGCATGAAAAGGAGGTCCAAATGAAAAGAATTCTGAACACATGGATTTTGTCAGCGGCTGGAGTTGTTTTAACCATATGCCTGCTCTGGGCCTGTTCCGTCGATAAGGGCGAAATCCGGCAGCCGGTTGACTTTAAAAAAGCGCTAACCACAGTAAATTCCGATTTGATGATCACGCCCGGTGAAGCTTATGCATGGCATGAATATAAAGATAGATTCGGGCCAACGTATTCGGGGAATAAATCCTGGCATAAATTCCTGACTTTTACCGAAAAGAAATTGCAGGGGTTGGGCGTAATGGATATCACTAAAAACAAATGGACATATGACCGGTGGCATACCTCTGAATGGCCGAATGACAGCAATTGGTCGTTAACATCCGATGGGCGTCCGGTTAAAGTCGCTCATTATGCGGCCTATTCAGGATCAACCACGGCCGAAGGCATAACCAGAGAACTGGTGTTATTCAATCCTAAAGCACCAATGTCTTCCTATGCAGGAAAAATTGTGGTCGTTCCGGTCGCACCCCACCCTAAACCGCCGTTAAACGATAAATACAAAAAGTGGTTCACCATAAACGATTATGAGTACCTGTCTTCACCGCAGGAATTTCCGCCGATGTTTACCCAGGTATCTGCCAATCAATCAGTCGCCTACGATGTCTGGTGGCAGCTGCGCCAATATATTAAGATTAGTATGATCCTGGCCAAAGCCAAAGCCGCCGGTGGCCTGGTAGTATTCAATATGGGATATGACCGCCTGGCTGGACTCTATACGTTTCCAATACTCAAAAGGTTTAATACACCCACTTTGTATCTGGACCGAAACGCCGGTGCCCAGGTAATTAAAGATGCCAAACAGGGAAAAACGGCTACGTTGAAGCTGGTTGCCAAAGATGAACCAGCTGAGACTTATCAACTAATCGGGTATTTACCCGGGAAAAATTACGGCACGCCGCAAGATGAAAAAATAATTCTTGTTACCCACACTGATGGGCCTTCCATTTCCCAGGATAACGGCGCATTTGGTTTGCTCGGAGTCGTCTCCTATTTTTCCCGTATCCCGCAGACGGAGCGGCCCAGAACGTTGATGATCTATCTGGACAATCGTCATTACATGCCGGGTCTCGAAAAAGGTCAGGCCAAACATGATTATTTCACCAAGCATCCGGATAAAAAGAAATCCATTGTGGCCCTGGTTGCCATGGAGCATCTGGGCCAGCTCGAGTACCGGGAGGTGGGCAATTCGTATGAACCCACCGGCAAGATCGAGCCCTCTTTTGTCTGGACCAGAAACAACCAGATGCTGATTGACAAAGCAATCAAGGCGGTCAAGGACAATAACTGGTCACGGGTTATGGTGCAAAGTGTCGAGCGACCGGGAATCCATGGAGGCCCTCAGGGCGTTTGGTACGGCCTGGGCAAAGTTGCCCTGGAGTGGGATCTCCCGGCATATGCAACCATGGGTATTCAGGGCGCCTACTGGTCAACAACCGGCCGCCTGGATAAATTTGATAAAAATCAGTTTGTCACCCAGGTAGCGGCCTTTTGCCAGTTAACCGGTGAGCTGATGCTGGCTGATTTCGAATAAAAGGAGGCATCCATGAGCAGCATTAAAATCGAAAAAAATCCCAGCCCGGAAAGATTGAAAGAGTTAGGTGTATCGGAATGGCCCATCTGGACCAAGGAGTCATCTGAGTTTCCCTGGTCCTACGATGACAAAGAGACCTGCTATTTTCTGAAAGGGGATGTGGTCGTCACTCCGGAAGGTGGTGAGCCTGTTGAAATGGGTGCCGGCGATCTGGTAACGTTTCCAAAGGGGATGTCCTGCACCTGGAAAATCCGCCAGGATGTCAAAAAGCATTATGTGTTCGGCGATTGATTAACGTTTCATTAGCTCACCCTGAGGTTTATTAGATGTGGGAGCGGCTTCCAGCCGCGATCTGAGTTGCTGCACAGACAGCAATCGCGGCTGGAAGCCGCTCCCACAATTAGATAACTCATTCTAATATAGTTTAGCCGATATTCGATGAGCATTTAGAAATGGCCCATATCAAAATTGTAGACACGCACACCCATATCTGTGATTCTTCATTTGACGCGGATCGCAGTGAAGTGCTTGAACGAGCGCGGCAGGCCGGTGTGGGGGCGGTCATCGGCCTGGGGGAAAATATTGCAGATGCCCGGCGAAACCTCGAACTGGCTGACAAACACCCGATGATCCGACCGGGCGCCGGGCTCTACCCCACCATCCTCGACCTGGATCAGGCCGAAGAGATGCGCTCGTTTATCCGCAA
>CAJICI010000745.1_pt1 | contig 10692 bp, 8 predicted proteins | sample 9199571 | NCBI WGS metagenome assembly CAJICI01 (sample SAMEA7708329, study PRJEB35096) | sediment metagenome | biome: marine neritic benthic zone biome [ENVO:01000025]; feature: sediment [ENVO:00002007]; material: shallow marine sediment [ENVO:03000034] sea grass bed [ENVO_01000059] ...
GCCGAGGTCGTCAGCATGCCCATGTATGACCCCAAAAATGAACGCATGAAAGGTTAGAAATGACAAATGACTATTGACTAATGACTAATTATGGAATCCTGTCTATTATAAAATTGAATACGATGGAGCGCAGCGACACAACAATTATTCATTAGTCATTAGACATTAGTCATTCCAAGAGGAGGCTACATGTTTATCGTAGGCGAGCTGATCAACGCCAGCCGCAAAGAAATCGGAACAGCAATTGAGAATCAGGATAAGGAAACGATTCAGCAAATTGCTGTCGCGCAATACGAAAATGGCGCCAATTACGTCGATGTCAACGCCGGTGTGTTCGTGGGCCGGGAGGCAGAGCATTTAAAATGGCTGGTCACCACTGTCCAGGAGGAACTGGATGCACCCTGCTGTATCGACAGCCCCGATCCGGTTGCCATTGAAGCGGCGTTGTCGGTTCACAGTGGCACCCCCATGATAAACTCCATCTCCATGGAAAAAGATCGCCATGGGGCTCTGATGCCGATTATTGCCGGGACGGATTACAAAGTGGTCGCCCTTTGCATGAGTGATGCCGGCATGCCGGAAACGGCAGACGCTCGTATTGCCATCGCCGAAGAACTGGTCAACGATCTGGTAAAAAACAACATCCCTCTTGAAAATATTTACGTCGATCCACTGGTTCAGCCCCTTTCGACCAATGACAACTACGGTATGGAGTTTTTGGAATCCATTGAGATGATTATGAGCAGATTCCCGGGTATCCACACCATCTGTGGATTATCAAATATTTCTTACGGTCTTCCCGAGCGCAAGCTGCTGAACCAGACCTTTATGGTAATGGCCATAACCAGAGGCCTCGACGGTGCCATAGTCAACCCGCTTGATAAAAAAATGATGGCCGCCATCCTGACGGCTGAAGCCCTGGCAGGCAACGACGAATGGTGCGAAAAATACCTGCTGGCCTATCGACAAAAAAGATTGGAATTTTAATCGAAATCAACTAAAAGTAAGCTTTTTCCAACACATTCTCGCAAAGGAGACCACGATTATGAGTGAATTATTCGGGAAAATGGCGGAATCTTTGATTGCCGGCAAAGTGGACGAGGTTGTGGACTTTACAAGGGAGGCTGTTGACGGCGGTTCATCACCACAGGATATTCTCGAGCAGGGGCTCCTGGCCGGAATGGATGTGGTGGGCAAACGGTTTAAAGCCAACGAAATGTTTATCCCGGAAGTACTGCGCTGCGCCAAATGCATGCATGGGTCGATGGAAATTTTACGTCCACTACTGGTGGAAACCGGTGTCAAGACGGCCGGCACGCTGGTGCTGGGCACCGTCAAGGGTGACCTGCACGATATCGGTAAAAATCTTGTCGGCATGATGTTTGAGGGCGCCGGATTTCAGGTGGTGGACGTGGGAATCGATCAGGAACCCCAGGCATTTGTTGACGCGGTAAAGGAGCACCAGGCAAGTCTCTTCGGTATGTCGGCCCTTTTAACGACCACCATGCCGAAGATGGCCGAGACCATCAATGCCATAAAAGAAGCCGGCATTCGCGATCAGGTCAAAATCATGGTGGGCGGCGCCCCGGTAACGGCGGATTTCGCACATGAAATCGGGGCCGATGCCTATGCCTCCAACGCTGCCAGTGCCGTCGAAAAAGGCAAAGAGCTGCTGGGCCTTTAGTTGAATTCGATATTTTTGCACCTTAAATAAAGATCAAGGATACGGACTTGTTCCTAATTTCAATTTCATCCATGGAATAATGGAATGGTGGAATGATGGAATGATGGGTTTTTTAAGGATGGAATCTTTTTTAATTATTTCATCAAAAGGATTTGTGCAGTTTTCCCGGTATTAGAGTAACCTCCCTAACTCGTTACCGTCTGATAGAACATACCGAGTGGCTTCCGCCTTTGAGTGATAATGTCCAGGCGAAGGGAAGAGGCGGTCTGCCGACAAGTTGTTCGCAGGAAGGAGGAGATGGTGCCGAATGTCAAACCCAATCTTCCAATATTCCATCATTCCAGCCTTCCATTTGGGAAATATATCTTAACCTGCGTTGATCCGTAATAATCAGTGATGACCTATGAGCAAGGCGCATGACTACGTGATTGGAATCGACACGGGGGGTACCTATACCGATGCCGTGCTTCTTGAGCATCGGTCACGCAAGGTCATTGACTTCAGCAAAACGCTGACGACACGCGATGACCTCACCCGCGGCATTGTCCGGGCGCTGGAAGATCTCGATATTAAAGATGCCGGCAGCGTCAAACTCGTAGGCGTTTCCAGTACCCTTGCCACCAACTCCATCGCAGAGGGCAAAGAACGCAGCGCCGGTCTTATTCTCATCGGTTACGATCAATCACTGATTGATACCTACAATCTTACCGTCAAATTCCCGACTTCCCGGTGGGTTCATGTTAACGGCGGCCATGATACCCAGGGACTGGAAAAAGAACCTCTTGATCGGGTAGCTATCCGGCAATGGCTGAAATTAAACATTGATCAGTTTGAGGCCATTGCCATCTCCGCTTATTTCAGCCCACTGAATCCGATGCATGAAGAGCAGGCTCTGGAGGTGGTTCGCCAGACCTGCAGCTTGCCCGTGGTCCTGGGCCATCACCTGTCTGCTCAACTGGACTCCATCAAACGCGCCACCACCGCCTGTCTGAACGCATCGCTGGTGGCGGTGATGCAGGAGTTTATCACGGCCGTGCGGCAGGCGCTTGATTGCCGCGGAATTCAGGCCCCGCTGATGATTGTTAAAGGAGACGGTTCCTTGATTTCCGACACCGAGGCTGTTACCCGACCGGTGGAAACCGTATTGTCCGGACCGGCTGCCAGCGCCATTGGCGGTCGCTTTCTATCGGGCCAGGGCAATGCGCTGGTGATCGATGTCGGCGGTACAACCACCGATCTGGCCTTGATCGATGGTTTCGAAGTAACCGTTTCAGAGGAAGGAGCCCTGGTGGGCAAGTTTGAAACCGCCGTAAAGGCTGCCCGTATCAGAACTGCCGGCCTGGGTGGCGATAGCCGGATTTCTGTGGATCCCGACGGCGCTGTTCAGGCAGGTCCTCAGCGGGTCGTACCGCTGGCACGATTGGCGGCAGAGGCTCCAAAAATTAAAAAAGAAATCGCCGGTTTGAAAAAAAAGCGGGAGTTCGATCGCCGGGCTTCAGATATTGAATACTGGTATTTGACCGGAAACAATCACGTCTCGGCGTCGGCGGAAGAAAATAGCAGACAGCAAAATCTGCTGAAACTCCTGCAGGAAGGCCCTCAGAGTCTGGCCGGTATTCTAAAGCAGATGAATGTATACCACCCGCTGCAGTTGAATGCGGATGCCCTGATTCGACGGGGCGTCATCGAACAGGCAGCCTTAACCCCAACCGACCTGCTACACTATACCGGTCAAATGGATACCTGGTGTGCTGAAAGCTCCCGGCATGTGATCGAGTATATCGGCAAATTGTTCGGGCTGGATCCGGATAGCTTTGCCAGAGAGACTATCGATCTGGTGATCGCCGGCATGGTTGAAGAGGCAATTACGTTTTTAGGATGCCGGACAACCGAAAACCGCCTTCCCGGCAGGATAGAAGATCCATGGGGCCGATGGCTTATCAATGAGGCCATTAAAGGAACCAGTCCCTATCTGGCAGTTACGTTTCAGAGCCGGATGCCGGTTATCGGCATCGGTGCACCGGCAGAGATATTGATCAAACCCATCGCCGAATTACTGCAGACCCAATTTATCCTGCCGGATCATGCCCCGGTTGCCAATGCGGTTGGTGCGGTGGCCGGTTCCGTAATCGTGGAAAAAGAAGCCATTGTCTATGCCCGCGACAACCCGGGGGCGGTTGCCTATCTGGTGCAGATTGAGGGTGAAAACGCCGTTTTTGTCGAAGAAGCAGAGGCCAATGACTATGCCGAGCAAACCGTAATGAAACTCGCCAGGGACGGGGCAGTTTGCGCAGGCGTCATCGAACCGCTGGTAACAATTGAAAAGCGCATCGACGGTCATTTGCAGCGCTATGCAGCCCGCAGCATCGGAAATCCCCGGCTTTGAAACTGATTGGGCTTCTCAGCAATTATAGGTTAAGCGTCTGAATGGGAATAATTGGCACCGGCCGCTGAAGGGTTTTCGACTGGTCCCATAGGATGCTATACGCCGGCAGGGACGATAGATCAAAGCATTATCTGTTCTGATCATTTTCCAATCCATTGAAAGGAGGACCAACAATGAGCACAGGGCAATCTGGACCCTTTTTCAAGCCGAAACTAAAAGTCATCAGCGACGAACAAATCAACAAAATTCATTGTGCCACTCTGGAAGTATTGGAGCGAACCGGTGTAAAAATGACCCATCCCCGGGGACTTGAGTTACTGGACGGCGCCGGAGCCAGCGTGGACGGGAATCGTGTCCGCATGCCGGCCTGGCTTGTCGAAGAGGCTATCCGCAAAGCACCCTCCCGCATTGTTCTGGGAAAACGCAACGGAGACCGCACGGTCTATTTAGAAGAAGACAAATCATGGTTCGGTCCCAGTTTAGATTGCATAGACTATCTGGATCCCGACAATAATGAACGGACGCGTTTTACCAGCGAACATTGCCGGATCACCGCAACTTTGGCCGATGCCTTGCCGAATTTTCACTGGTCGATGATTATTGGTATGGCCGATGACCAACCGCCGGACATCGCCGATCGGATCATCGTGCGCCAGGCTCTTACCTACTGCGAGAAACCCCTGGTCTTTTGCTGCAAGGATGCCAATAGTGAGCGCGATATATATGAAATGGCGTTGCTGATTTGCGGGGGGAAAGAAAAGTTTGAGAGGGCGCCGACTATCGTTCAATATTCGGAGCCGATTTCACCGCTGGAATATTATGATCCGGCTGTGGAAAAAATGCTCTTCACCGTCGAGCACGGCATCCCGCTGATTAACTTTCCAGCCCCCCAGACCTGTGGTTCGGCGCCCGCCACGTTTGCCGGCACCATCGTACAGGGAAGCGCGGAATCTCTGAGCGGTCTGGTGTTGGCTCAGGCTGCCCGACCCGGAGCCGCATTTATATACGGGGCTTTCACAACCATAATGGACATGCAGACATCGATCTTTTCTTATGGTGCACCGGAAATGAGCCTGATGGTCAGCGCCATGGCCCAGATAGCACAATTTTATCAACTGCCCTTTTTTGGCACGGCAGGTTGCACCGATGCCAGGTTTTGTGATCCCCAGGCGGCCGTCGAGGCGACCCTGCAATGTCTGAGCGCAGCGGCTATCGGATCCGGACTGGTACATGACTGCAGCAGCTGGATGGATCACGGATCTCTCGTATCTCCGGCCTTTATGGTGCTTGCCAACGAAATTCTTCATAACGTGAATCAATACATGAAGGGTTTAGCGGTGACCGATGAGACTCTGGCAATTGATTTAATCGACCGGGTGGGCCCCGGCGGCCACTATCTTCAGGAAGATCATACAATGGAGCATTTTCGTGAGGTCAGGTATTCGAAACTGTTCGATAGAAGTGTTTACGACCAGTGGAAAGAGGCGGGTGCCATAAACTTTGAAGAGCGACTGCGTAGACTCACCCGGGAGGCCATGCAGCATCAGCCGGCGCAATTGGATCCGGCTGTGGTCAAAGAGCTGGATCGCATGCAATCTCATTGGGAATAAGCGCCGTTAAAATTCTGCGGCATGAAAATACCCGGGGATAGTGTACTATCCTAATTTTTCTATGAAGGTCTGCAAATCCTTGTCTACATCCGCCGGCAGTTCAGGGGCTTCATGACTTTCCAGGATTTCCTTGACTCTGTTGTGAGCTGTTTCCTTGCACCGGGGCGATCCGTTCATCTGCCAGGATCCAAAATCGTCCCGTTGAAACAACTGCGGCTGATAAAATTCGTTCCTGAAATAATCAAATGTATGATCCTTGTCCAGAAAATGACCACCGGGGCCGACCTCTCTGATAACCTCCATTGCTACCCTATCAGGATTGACCTCATAGCCCTGTTTAATCCTCTTCACCATACCGCATAATTCGTCATCGATGATGAACTTCTCGTAAGAAATGCAATTATAGGATTCCAAAATGCCGGCGCTATGTAAAACAAAATTGATGCCGCTGACCTGCGCCATCATCAGGCTCATCATTGACTCGCCGGCTGCCTGAGCGTCCGGGGATTTGGCATCACAGATAGCGCCCCCGCTTCTAACCGGCAGGCCGTAAAAACGTGCCATCTGGGCCGTAGCCGCCGTGTTTAAGGCCATTTCCGGCGAGCCAATGGTTAACGCCCCGGTACGCATGTCGGTGCTGGACGAAGCCCCCGCAAAAACCACCGGGGTCCCTTCGCGAATCAGCTGGGTGAGTACAATGCCGGCAAGGACTTCGGCATTTTGAACCGCCAGAGTCCCCGGCAGGGTTACCGGCGCCGTTGCACCGGCAATAGCCAGAGAAGATATCAGCTGGGGCTGCCCGACCCTGGCATATTCCATAATCGCCCCTAACATTCGCTCATCATAGACCAATGGGGTCAGGGAACACAGGATGCTGATCATCCGGGGCTTTTGGGATAGCTGGTTCTGATCACCGAACAGAATCGAGGCCAGCCGGATGCTGTCTCTGGCACCCTGCACACCCATGGCGCTTCCCATAAAGGGCTTGGTGGAATTTTTAATCGTTGTGTAAATTGCCCTGGCATGACGGATTTCATGAGGGACATCGGAGGGCTCGATGACGATGCCGCTGCAGATATCCTGATAGGGACTGGCATCTGTCAATTTAACAAAATTTTTAAAATCTCTTAGTGTGCCTTCCCGTCGCCCATGGTCCAGATCGGTAACAAAAGTAGCGCCGTAGCCCGGTGCGAATGCTATATGCTCACCCCCGATCGCCACATCATAATCGGAATCGCGCGCATAAAGGGTGAACGCAGCGGGGGCCTTTCCGATTTGCTCATCGACCAGGCGCCCGGGAAAAAAGACCCGTTCTCCTTCAACGCGAGCGCCACCCTTTTTTAAAACTTTCAGCGCCGGCTCATAGCGGAAATCAATCCCAACCGTTGCCAGGATCTGCATTGAGGTTTCATGAACCTGCTCAACCTCTTGTTCCGTCAGAAATTCATACCACTGCATATCAGGCAGTTCCTTATTCAGGTATGCTTTTCGATAAAACCCAGTAAGTCGTTATCTACATCTGTCGGAAGCTCCGGTGGTTCGTAGGTTTCCAGGATCTCCAGATACTTTTTATTGGCAGCTGCGACATTCTGGGGAAATCCGTTTCCCTGCCAGGAAACATAATCATCCCGGTTGGATAACTTCGGCTGATAAAATTCGGATCTGAAATGATCAAAGGTGTGATCCTTGTCCAGGAAATGTCCACCGGGGCCTACTTCCCTGACAACATCAAAGGCCAGCGTATCTGGATTGACCTCATAGCCCCGCTGGATTCTTTTGACCATCCCGCACATTTCATCATCGATGATAAATTTTTCATAGGACATGCAATTAAAAGATTCGAGAATTCCGGCGCAGTGCAAAACAAAATTGATGCCACTGAGCCGGGCCATTAGCAGGTTCATCATGGACTCATAGGAAGCCTGGGCACCAGGTGACTTGGCATCGCAAACGGCTCCACCGCCTCTTACCGGCAACTTGTAATAACGCGCAATCTGGGCGGTGGCGGCTGCATTCATGGCCATTTCGGGTGAGCCGATGCTCAGCGTGCCGTTGCGCATCTCGGCATTAGATGATACCCCTCCGAAGATTACAGGGGTACCTTCGCGTATCAACTGGGCCAATACTATACCGGCCATGACCTCGGCATTTTGAAGGGCCAGATTCCCGGCCATTGTAACCGGCCCGGTGGCCCCGGCAATGGCCAGCGATGCAATTATCTGTGGCTGACCGGCAGCAGCGTATTCCATCAGGGCTTCCAGCATCCTGGCATCGTATTTTAAAGGGGTCAGGGCCCCAACGATTCCGAAGATTATGGGCTTCGCTGTCAGGTCAGCCCCGCTGCCAAACAGAATGGACGCCATCTGAAGACATTCCCTGGCGGCCCGGGCTCCCATGGTGCTGCCCATGAAGCATTTATCAGAGTATTTCATGGAGGCATACAGCATTCGAAGATGGCGAATTTCAGGCGGAATATCGGTGGGTTCGACGACCGTGCCGCTTAGCAGGTCCTGATGGGCACTGGCGGAGGTTAATTTGACGAAGTTTTCAAAATCATTCAACGTTGCCAAGCGCCTGCCTTTGACCAGATCGGTGACAAACGGCGCCCCGTACCCGGGCGCAAAAACGGTATTACGACCGCCGATTACCAGGTTGTTTTCCGGATTACGTGCATGCAGGGTGAACTCGGCAGGTGGCTTTTTGATCTGCGCCTCGACAAGTCTGGCAGGAAAGAAAACCCGCTGGCCTTCTATTTTGGCACCGCCTTTTTTAAGCACCTCCAGTGCCGGCGCATGGCCAAATTCCAAACCGATTTCTTCCAGAATCCGCAAAGAAGTTGCATGAACCTTTTCAAGCTGAGTTTTGGTCAGGATTTCAAATCGGTGCATTCGCTTATCCTTTCTACCCAATCCTCAAGGCTCATATTGTCAATTTATATCCAAGTCAAGCGAAAAAAGCTGCAGACGGCAGTTATTCAAAAGGACTCGCAATGCAGCACAATTGACAAGTAATATTACATGTTATACATAAGACATTACACTTTCTAAAAAGGAGATATCCATGCAAGACATCGATTTTTCAATCACCATAAACCTTTCCCTCTCGCTCAAGGAAGATAAGGCGAGCATCAATATAAAAAATGTGGATCTCAAACCGGCTGTCGTTGGATTGCCGGTAGGGTTAAACTACCGCGACGGGGTATCACCGCCTGCAAAACAAAAAAAGAAGACGATCCACGATATCATCCTGCAATCGGCGAAAAAGTGTGTGATAGATACCGGTCAAAACAATTTTACCGGTGCAAAGCTATATCATTTGGCCCGTTTAAACCATCCTGAATTGAAAAGAAATACGTTTTCTGCACAGGTAATTGCCGCCGCACCCAACCACTCTTCCCACCGGCATTATCCGAATCGCAAGGATTATTTTACCTACCTGGGCAAAGGGCAATATAAACTCAACGATAAATACCTGGAATTAAGCGATAACCGGATATTGCGCCCATCGGACCGGGTTCGGGACCATGTCAGAAGAAAATACATCGATCCTGCCAGAAAAAGCGGCAAAAAATCCATTTCTATACGGGCTGGAGATATTCATAAGGAGCTGGGATTCACCAGACGTATCCCGGTAGTCTGTTCGGCGCTCAGGTCCCGCAAGCTCCAGAAAAATTGTGACATTAAACTCACCTATATCGGTGGCCCCAACAACAGCACCACCACAACCTTTGCTTACCGGCTCACAAAAGATTAGAAACGTACACCCTTGAAAAATAGGTCTGGCCGTCAAGTCCGAATTATCGAAAGATAGGTTTCAGGTTTCGGTTGTCAGATGACAGAAGTCAGACGACAGAGGACAGAATGACGGTTCAGAACCGTCTCCTTTTTCATCTGTCATCTGTTTTCTGTCTTCTGTTTTCTGTTGCAGGATCATCCAGCAGATAGGCACACCCACGCAGGGCAGGTGATTCAGCAGTGATCAGGAAGGTGGGCATGGAAACAACGACATCTGTTCCCCGGCCTTTATTCTCAAATCGGGCCCGAAACTGACTGCGCTTTAGTATATCGGGGATAGAGCCAAGTATATCGCCCGCCAGAAAAACTCCCCCCCGGGCCAGATAGAGGAGTGCCAGGTCTCCGGCCACATCACCCAGCAGGGCGCAGAACATTTCAACGGTTTCAACAGCCAGGAGGCTTTCACCGCCAAGGGCCAGATTGACAATATCTTCCGACCTTTTTCCGCCGGCCTTCTGTCCATCCAGGGACGCCAGAGCCGTGTACAATTCGGCGAGACCGGGGCCAGAGAGCACCCGCTCCACGGATACCCGGCCGTAACGCTCCCGTATAAACTTCCAGGCTGCCGTTTCTCTGTCAGTCAGCGGCGCAAGCCCGGTATGGCCGCCTTCGGTGGCGATGTGCCGCCATCCCTGGCCTGCCGACACCAGCCCCGCGATTCCCATACCGGTTCCGGGACAGAGCACCGCCATCGGTGATTCAGGTGCCGGCTTGCCTGGCGGCACACCAATAGGTATGGTTTCCCCGGAAGTTAAATGAGGAAGAAGCATCGCCATGGTCTCAAGGTCATTGGCCACCACCAGCTGCTCCAGATTCAATTCTTTTTTGAGTTGCCGGATTGAAAACTGCCAGTCCAGGTTGGTAAGTTTGACCCGGTCGCCGTGAACCGGACCGGCAACCGCCATCGCAAGCCGAAGGGGTTCGGGACCACCCTCAATTTCCAGAAAATGCGCCAGTGCAGACGCAAAATCGGAAAACCTGGCAGTGGCGAATTTAACCACCGGCCCCGGTGCAGCCCGGTCTGTCAGGCGCGCGAATCGAATGTTGGTGGCACCGATATCAATCACCACCGACGATTCGACGTCGGCCTGTTTGGATCTATGCTGAGTCATGATTCAGTACGCGCCACAGGCGATATATAATTTTCCAATTCAGGGCAGGGCAACTTCACCAGTTCACCCAGTTCGGCCGAACGATAAAGGGCCATTAAAATTTCCA
>CAJICI010000704.1_pt1 | contig 10648 bp, 9 predicted proteins | sample 9199571 | NCBI WGS metagenome assembly CAJICI01 (sample SAMEA7708329, study PRJEB35096) | sediment metagenome | biome: marine neritic benthic zone biome [ENVO:01000025]; feature: sediment [ENVO:00002007]; material: shallow marine sediment [ENVO:03000034] sea grass bed [ENVO_01000059] ...
ATACCGCTGCCGCCGATGTTTCTGGATTTACTGATATCCTTTAACATCACCTTTGCTCTGGTTATTTTGCTGGCTTCCATGTATACCCTGCGTCCGCTGGAACTGTCGGCCTTTCCCTCCATATTGTTGCTGATCACCTTATTTCGATTGTCTTTGAACGTGGCATCAACGCGAATAATACTTCTGCATGGTAACGAAGGGGCAATGGCTGCCGGCAAGGTCATCCAGGCCTTCGGCAACTTTGTGGTTGGCGGCAATTACCTGGTGGGCATTATTGTTTTCATCATTCTGGTTGTCATCAATTTTATGGTCATCACAAAAGGTGCCGGGAGAATTGCCGAGGTTGCCGCCAGGTTCACCCTGGATGCCATGCCAGGCAAACAAATGAGTATCGATGCGGATTTGAACGCCGGTTTGATCAACGAACAGCAGGCCCGGGAGCGGCGCGAGGAAATATCACGGGAAGCCGAGTATTACGGGGCCATGGACGGTGCCAATAAATTTGTGCGCGGGGATGCCATCGCCGGTATTATCATTACCCTGACCAACATTATCGGAGGCCTGGCTATCGGTGTCTTTCAGAATAAAATGTCCTTTGCCAATGCCGCCCATACTTATACGCTGTTGACCATCGGTGATGGATTGGTGACGCAGATTCCGGCCCTGATAATTTCAACGTCAGCCGGTATCATCGTCAGCAGGGCCGGTGCCGAGTCCAACCTGGGAGCCGAGATAACTTCTCAAATTCTTTTCCAGCCAAGAGCTATCGGCATAACCGCCATTGTTCTGTTCGGATTCGGAATTATTCCAGGGCTGCCGCTGATACCCTTCTGGGTCCTGGCGTCGCTGGCCGGTCTGCTCACTTTAATGATTCACAGGGCAACCCGGCAGCAGCTGCTAATTGAGCAGGAGGCCCTGGCAACCGAGGAAAGCACCGTACCGGTTGAACGTCTGGACTCATTACCGCCGCTGGACATCCTGGCTATTGAAGTCGGCTATGGGCTTATCCCGCTGGTGGATGCAGAGCAGGATGGTGAATTGCTGGATCGCATCAAATCCATCAGGCGGCAGGTTGCCTATGAAATGGGAATTATCGTGCCACCGGTTCATATTCAGGATAATATGCAGCTAAAACCCGGTGAATATTCTATCCTGCTCAAAGGAAATGAAATTACGCGCGGGGAATTGATGACCAATCATTATCTGGCCATGAATCCGGGTGCGGTTGATGAAGAAATTGACGGCATTCCCACCCAGGAACCTACCTATGGATTGCCGGCACTGTGGATAAAAGAGAATGCCAAAGAAAACGCTCTGGCCAAAGGCTATACGGTGGTTGATCTGGCTGCGGTTATGACCACCCATTTGTCTGAGATTGTCAAACGACACGGACCTGAATTCCTTGGCCGACAGGAAGTTCAACAACTGCTGGACAACCTTAAAGACACCCATCCCAAGGTCGTGGAAGAACTGGTGCCCAACTACCTGTCCCTCGGCGGAGTTGTTAAGGTCTTGCAGAACCTGTTAAGGGAGCAGGTCTCTGTCCGTGACTTACTGCAAATACTTGAGACATTGGCCGATTGGGCACCGGCAACGAAGGATCTGGACCTGCTGACCGAATATGTCAGACAATCGCTGGCCCGGACCATTACAAAAATGCATCTGAACCGCGACGGCGTCATGCAGGTAATTACGCTTGATCACAGCGCGGAGTCAGCCATCGCAGCCGCCATCCAGCATACGGAGCAGGGCAGTCATTTTGCCCTGGATCCCAATACGGCCCAGAAAGTCATCAACAATCTGGCACAGGTGCTGGAGAAATCAACAGGACTGAATCTCCATCCGGTAATTGTTTGTTCGGCGCCTATCAGATGCCATTTCAAAAAATTGATCGACCAGTTCATACCCAATATATCTGTTTTGTCCTATGACGAGATTCTCAGTAACATTGAAATTCAATCGATTGGCACATTGGAGTTAAGCGATGCAAATTAAAAGATTTGAAGCCAAAGATATGACCACGGCCTTGCGGATGGTCAAGGAGGAACTTGGCTCCGATGCCGTTATCCTGTCGGCACGAAGCAAACGCAAAGGAAAGGGCTTTTTCGGTTCGTTGAAATACGCGGGCGTGGAAGTATCGGCTGCGATTGATAGCCAGCTGCCCGCAACCCCAAAGCCCCCCTTGCGATCCGCCCCTGATCCGTATCGTCAATACTCAGCTGATCGAATTGAAAGATCCAAATCACTGCCGGCCTCCCGTGGTAAGCGCACCGGACTGGCATCAGGTGCCCTGGTTCCAAAAGGCAGGGGCAGTATTCGGAAAAAATCATCCTCACGCGAACGCATTAAAGCGATGTCGTCCCTGTATCAACAGATTTTGCATCAGGAAGTCGATCGAAGTATCGCTTCAGAGTTGATCGAGGAAATAAAACGCACGCCGGCTTCAGAGGAAATTCTGAATGGCGGCGACATCAAATCCCACATCGGCTCACTCCTGGAAGAAATGGGTGTTAACGTGCAAAGTGACCGGATTCGCCACGGCAAACAGAAGTTTGTGGTTTTGGTCGGTGCTACCGGAGTGGGCAAGACAACGACAATTGCCAAGCTGGCAGCCCGTGAGGTAAACCGGGGCAAAAGAAATGTCGGCTTAATCACCGTTGATAATTACAGTATAGCTGCGATCCACCAGCTGGCGACTTATGCCAGGATCATCGGGATCCCACTTGAGACGGCTACCGGTGCCGGTGAACTGCAAAGGGCGGTTAAGCGGTTCAAAGACCGGGACATCATCTTTATCGATACCCCCGGGATAAACCCCAGGGAGCGTGGTCAGATTCAAGAATTAAGCAATTGTCTGGCCAATCTTGTCGATCCGCAGATTCACCTGGTTATGAGTGCAACCACCAAGGAAAAGGACTGTATCTCCATAGCCAAAGCACTTAAAGACATCAATATTCGTCATCTGCTGTTCACCAAGCTGGATGAGAGCAGCACCTTCGGCAACATTGTCAATGTGCTGATCCACACCAGGCTGCCGTTATCTTTCCTTTGCTGCGGACGCAAGGTCCCCAATGATCTTGAAGCGGTCTCTATCCAGCGGATTGTTGACCTGCTGTTTGAACCCGGTGGGCAGTTTGCAGGGGACCCAACGGCGGCAAGGGCGGATATCGCAAATGTTAGCACCGGCACTGAGGAAACCAAAAGTAAAGCCATACCGCAATTTGTCGCCAACAGGAATTCCGATGTTTTTCATCTCACCAATTGTAAATGGGCCAAAAGAATAAAGCCGGCCAATACGATTAAATTCTCTGATGCCCGTGAAGCCGAAGCACAGAACTTTTTACCGTGTCGCAGCTGTCATCCCAACCTCGAGCAGGGGGCAGGGCACAGTGAATTAAATACGGAGAGAATGCAGTCTTATGGTTATCGATAATGCCTATTTTTGCATCAACATGCAGGAGATAAGCCTATAATGAGTTCGAATGATTCTTCGAACAAGGTTATCAGTCTGAACCGCAGACGCAGCCAGAAAGATCGACGACCTTCTTCGAAAACTGACAGCGACAGGCGATCAAAAGCCAGAGTTATCGCCATTACCAGCGGCAAGGGCGGTGTCGGCAAGACCAGTATTGTGGCCAACCTGGGTTATGCGTTTACGAGATTGGGCAAAAAAGTGCTGATACTGGATGCCGATCTGGGGTTGGGCAATTTAGATGTTCTGCTGGGCCTGGCCCCCCGGTACAACCTCTCCCATGTCGTCATGGGAGAAAAGTCCATTGAAGAGATCCTGGTTGACGGTCCGGGCCAGATGAAAATTTTGCCGGCCTCCTCGGGCATCCAGGAGCTGACCCATTTATCGCGAGAGCAGAAGATCGATATATTAACTCAATTGGACAGGCTGGTCGACAGTGTTGACATCCTGTTTATCGATACGGCTGCCGGTATTTCACCCAATGTGATGGATTTCAACGCTACGGCGCAGGAAATCGTGGTCGTGGTATCTCCCGAACCGACTTCGATTACCGACGCCTATGCGCTGATGAAGGTGCTGTCGTTAAAATATTCGGAAAAAGTATGCAAACTGCTGGTAAATATGACCACCCGCCCCGAGGAAGGGCGGGAAGTTTTTCGGCAGTTGCACCTGGTAACCGACCGTTTCCTGGATATTTCCAGCGAATACCTGGGATGCATTTTATATGATGACAAGGTTACCAAAGGTGTCAAAAATCAGAAAATAGTCAGTGAGTTATATCCGGATACACCGGCCAGCGAATGTTTTAAAGAGCTGGCCAGGAAGATTGCCCATTCGCCACCGTTGAATTTGCCCAAGGGTGGCAGTAATTTGTTTTGGAAACATCTGGTTCATAACAACGTCGTTTGATTTCCCGGCGGTTCCGTTTGGTTTGGGACAGGCCGGGCAGTTGAGAATTGGGATAAGGGGGTGGCATATCATGCCCCATAATATCAGAATGACCGATATGTAATGCTATCGGGGAGATTGAACTTTATGGCAACCGCACAGACAACCGCGAAAAACCTCGTCAAAACTGACGCAGCTTACCGGGATCAACTGATTACGGAGTACCTGCCATACGTCAAACGGATTGTTCATCGGATCGCCGTACATCTGCCCTCAACGATTGATATTGATGATTTAATGAATGTGGGCGTTATCGGATTGATCCAGGCCGTTGATCGCTATGATCCAAGCCGGGACAACAAGTTTATGACCTATGCAGTATTTCGCATAAAAGGTGCTGTTCTCAGCGAACTGCGATCACGGGACTTTTTATCGCGCTCGAACAGGCGTAAAATTCGAGATCTGGAAAACGCCTGTATGAAATTGGAGCAGAAGCTGGGCCGGGAAGTCGATGATGCTGAAGTTGCCGAAGAAATGGGCGTCGAAGTAGAGCAGGTCTATCGAACCAAACAAATGTCCAGCATTTCCTTTATCAGTTTTGAGGAACTCGGATTTTCTTCCAGAGATGAAAAGGAGAAGCTGTTAAGCTACCTTGTAGACAATGATGATGATGCCCTGACCCTGACGCGGTTAAAAGAAATAAAGGAAGCGGTTGCCAGGGCCATCGAACAGCTGCCTGAAAAAGAAAAACTGGTTATATCGCTTTACTATCTGGAAGAGCTAACCATGAAGGAGACGGGAAAAGTTCTCAACATTACAGAGTCCAGGGTATCGCAGATACATTCCCAGGCGATTTTACGCCTGCGGGCCAAACTTAAAAAGGAAAAGCTGATAGGCGAATAGGTTACACAGCTGCCGGTAGTGTTATATAGAAGTTTTCTGGCTCTATAATATAATACAAAACAGCAGGTCCGGAGGTGCCTGCTAAATTCTGCCAGAGGTAACGCCATGGTAGACAACATCAATATGAACAAAATTACGCCTCTGCTGTCTTCTGCCGAGCGCGTAAAGCGGGTCGATCGCAAAAACCGAGATGACCAGAAACCTCCTTTTAAAGGCGCTTTGAAGGAGGAGCAAAAGAAGAAGAAGAAAAAGAAGAAAAAAAAGGACGAGACCGAAATCCCTTCTGAAACGCGGAATGCGCGGGCCAGCTCACGCCGACGTGCCCGTGCGGTAAAAGGCGATCAAAAACGGGAAAATAGTTTAGAGCCGGTCAAGGATAAAAAAATAATCGACATAAGAGTATAGAAGCGATCTCGTGTGCTGTCCGACAAGTAAGTTAATACTTGTTTGTCACTCCCGCGGCGGCGGCCGTTTGACAGGCTCACGGTCCTGAGCAAAGCCGAAGGAGAGTCCAGCTTAAAAGTGCCTGGATTTAAGCCTTCGCGGGAATGACGGACAGGAATCCTGCTTAACTGAGCAAAAAAATATTATAAATTATCTCTGGGACCGGATACGATAAGCGATCTTAAAAAACCAAAAGACTTTTTTGAGATGGCTTCTAATTAAGGAGTTGAGATGTTAATGGAATTGATGAAGAATTGGGAATTCGTTGTTGACGGCTTCCAGATTTTTTTATGTCTTATGATCATATTTCTACTGGTACGAAATCACCATCGCCGGCTGAAATCCGGTCGGGTAGACCCCGGACAGTTGTTCGGACAGGATTTTAACATGCAGGTGTATTCCCAAACCATCAGCCAGCAGGTTGAGCTGGCCTTTAGCAATATTCAGAATACGATTGACCGCGAACACAGAAATTTAGAAAAGTTAATGCAATTGCAACAGGTTAAATCCCACGCGCAACCTTCCCCTGAAATCTTACCTTCCCTGGCGCCAACCCACAGCAGGGGTGCAACGGAAAGCCTCGATAAATCAGCGGACCGGAGCACACTCCAGACCCGAATTCAGAAAATGACCACCCGGGGTATGAGTCCCAAACAAATTGCCGATGAGCTAAAGACGCCTCTGGGTGAAATCGAACTCATTTTAAACATGCAAAATAACGCCTGATTGTCTACCCGGCAAAAATTGCCTGCCCGGCAATTATTTATCCGCGCGGGATGTCTAATTCGGCCTGGAGCAGTGCGCCAACGCTTATGCAGGGGCTGCCCAGGGCGGTTTCGATGCGGACAGATATTGGTATATCTCTTGCATGATTACACGGCAGATAGTGGACTGGAATGATCGCTAATTCCTGATTTCATGGCATTTAACTCAGAGCTAAGTTTTCAAAAAAAACGAACAGAGGAAACCTATGGGTGGCGGTATTTACATGGCGGCTTCGGGCGCCTTGGCTTACGAGAGAAAACTGCAAATTATTTCCAATAATCTGGCCAACGCCAACACCGTTGGCTACAAAATGGACCACGGTCAATTCGAGTTTATCGAGAAGGAGAATTTACCGGCCTCGCTGGGATCCGAAACACCCGAAATGACCACTTCCCAGGCCCAGAATTTCTGGTTTCAATTTAATTCTTACACTGATTTCACTTCCGGCAGCCTGAAGAACACCGGTAATGACTTTGACCTGGCTTTAATCGGGGATGGGTTCTTTTGCATTCAAAAACCGGAAGGTGTTCATTATACCCGCAAAGGTGATTTTACGCTTGATGCCGAAGGCACGCTGGTGACGCGTAACGGATTTCCAGTCCTGGGCGACGGTGGTGAAATCTCGGTAAAAAACGCTGAAAATCCCCAGAAGATCAAGGTGTTTGAGGTGGACGTCGAAGGCAATGTTTTCGTAAACGGGCAGCAGGTCGGTAGCCTGCAGATAGTAAAATTTGACGAACCGCAAAAGCTGATGAAAATGGGGGATACCCTGTTTAAACCGGCGGAAAACAGCCCGGCGCCCCAGGAGGATGAAGATACCAGGGTTAGCCAGGGATTTATTGAAGCTTCCAACGTTGACGTCGTCAAAATGATGACGGAGATGATCGCGGTGCTGCGTGGTTATGAAACCTATCAAAAGGTCATACGCAATGCCCATGAAGCCTACACCAAGTCAATCAACCAGGTGGGGGTGACCTAAAGCAGTTATCCGTTATCAGTTATTGGTTAATGGTGTTGTTCCAATTATCCGCAACCCTGCCAGTTCTGATGACAATTATTTATAACCAATAACAAATAACCCATATTTCAATGGAGGATAAATGATACGTGCACTATGGACTTCAGCAACCGGGATGCAGGCCCAGGCCCTGAATCTGGATGTTATTTCGAACAATTTGGCCAATGTGAATACCGCGGGATTCAAAAAAAGCCGGGCTGAATTTCAGGATTTATTATACGAGACCATTAAACCTGCCGGAACATCTTCCAGTCAGAATTCCCAGGTTCCCACCGGGATCCAAATCGGCCATGGTGCCCGGCCGTCCACGGTGCTCAAAATTTTTACCCAGGGCGACATGGAAAATACCAATAATGAACTTGATCTGGCCATAGAGGGCGACGGATTTTTCAAAATCATCCAGGCCAACGGCGAAACCGCTTACACACGGGATGGGGCTTTCAAGCTGGACCGGGACGGGCGCATGGTGAACTCCGATGGATTTGCCCTTGAACCGGAAATTACCGTTCCTACTGACGCGGTATCCATCGCGGTGGGGATGGATGGAACCGTTTCAGTACTGCAGGCCGGCGATTCGACGCCCAGTGAGGTCGGCACCATTGAACTGGCGCGATTTGTCAATCCTGCCGGGTTGGTCAGCACCGGCCGGAATCTATACCTTACCTCGGAGGCATCCGGCGACGAGATGTCCGGTATTCCCGGTGAAGACGGTCTGGGAAGCCTTGCCCAGGGCTTTCTGGAAATGTCCAATGTCAGCGTCGTCGATGAAATGGTCAGTATGATTACCGCTCAGCGGGCTTATGAAACCAACAGCAAATCAATCCAGACCGCCGATGAGATGCTGCAGATAGCCAATAATATCAAACGTTAGGGATTGAATAAATGAAATCGAATCCTTTCGGCCATCAAAAAAATTACCTCTTCACCGTCTCTGTGATCGGTCTGCTGGCATTATTGCTGCTGACGGCAACAATCCTTCCTGCTGTTGGATCGGAACCGACGCGGGTCAAGTTTCTGGATAAGGCCCAAATCAACGGTGAGGAAATTCTGCTAAGCGATATTGCCAGAATCACGGGCGGCGATTCCCTGCTGAACCAGAAATTAAGCGATATCATTGTGGGCCGGGCACCCCTGCCCGGCAATTCACGCCGCATTGAAAGGGGTACGATTCATACCCGTCTGAAGCAAAACAGAATTGATCCGGCTGATCTGGTGCTGGAGATGCCTGACGCCATCAGCGTATCACGCAGTTGCGTCACCGTCAGTGCCGAAAAGATCAAGGCAATGGTATCGGATTATATTACCAAAAATCTTCTAAATGGGAATCCCGATGCCGCGATCAAGAGCATACAGGTCTCCGATAACCTGCGTTTGCCGGTCGGAACCGTCTCCTATGAGGTTTCGGCTCCGCGTAATCGCGACCTGGTCGGACAGGTCCCCTTTGCCGTCAATTTTAACGTCAACGGTAAACTTTACAAAAAGGTCTGGGCAAACGTCTCCATCGAAGTCCTGGCCGAGGTGGTGATTACCAGCAAACCCCTGGGCAGGCATAAACCCATTACCGAAGACGATATCATGGTTTTAAAAATGGATCTGGCCAAAGTCCCTTCTGATGTGATTACCGACCCGGAGGCTGTGCTTGGCAAAAGAACCCGCCGGGCTATCGGATCCAAAACAGTGTTGCGGGCCATTCTGGTGGAATTTCCGCCGCTGGTAAGACGCGGTGATGTGGTGGTGATTGTGGCTGAAACTCAGGGCCTGAAAATTACCGCTCTGGGGCAGGTCAAAAAAAAGGGCGCTTTAGGGGATCGAATCCCGGTGATGAATTTTGATTCCAAAAAAGTTCTTTATGCCCGGGTGATGGATGCCAATACGGTAAAAATTGATTTTTAGTAAAAAATAAAATGGCCTTTATCACACGGGCCAGATCAACAGGGCTGAATAATATGCAAAGCAAAACCAATCCAATGATATCCGCAATAATTACACTGTTTCTGATGGTGGTACTTTTTGCCTGTGCCGGTCCCGGAGGACGGGTGAATGTGCAGCAGGCCATGGAGCAAATGCCGTCCAAGAATATGCAGGTCAGGCCATTGACCCCGATTCCTGAGGAAAAAGGCGGTTCCCTGTGGCAGGCACGCAGCTCATTTAATGGACTGTTTATTGATACCAAAGCCCGCAATCTTGGTGATATAGTTACGGTGAAAATCGACGAGTCCGCCCAGGCCACCAACCGGGCCAACACAGAAACAGAGCGCAGTTCCGGGCTTGAAGCCGGCATCGATAAATTATTCGGTATCGAAGACTGGTGGCAAGATGAGGTCCTGCCGGATGTCAACAGCAGCTGGCCCAAACTCGATCCTTTTGGCAATCCATCCGTCAAAGGGTCCATCAGCAGCGATTTCAAGGGTGATGGTGAAACCAGTCGCAGTGGAAACCTGGAGGCCTATATCACCTGCCGGGTGGTCGATGTCATGAACAACGGAAATCTGAAAATCGTCGGTACCCGTGAAGTCATGGTCAATAACGAAAATCAGCTTATCATATTGTCCGGTGTTATCCGACCCCGGGACATTTCGGATACCAACGTGATCTTATCCACATACATTTCTGACGCCAAAATAGCCTACAGCGGCTCCGGCGTGGTGGATGATCGCCAGCGGCCGGGCTGGCTGGCCAATCTGCTAAACAACGCCTGGCCCTTTTGAAAGTCTGCCGGCGGGAATTGGATGAATACTAGAAATTTATCAGGCTTTACCCTGTGATACTCTAACCGCTGAGTTCGCAGAGAACGTGGAGCATAAAACAAATAATAATGTGAATGACCTCTGCGCTCTCGGCGAACTCTGCGGTTAAAAACATATCCAACGCGTAGGAACCCAATTGGTGAATTTATGAAATCATCGATAACGAAATTAGCCCTGCTGGTATTTCTGGTTCTGATTTTGATCGTACCGGCCCACGCGGTTCGTATCAAAGACATCGTCGATATCAAGGGCGTCCGCCAGAATCAGCTGGTCGGTTATGGCCTGGTTGTCGGCCTGAATGGAACCGGAGACAGTGATGATGCCACCTTCATGATCCAGTCCTTTGTCAGCATGCTGGAGCGCATGGGTGTTACGGTGCAGCCCGAAGATGTCGAAATTGACAATGTGGCG